>Ga0209184_1001276_pt1 | contig 17636 bp, 18 predicted proteins | sample EN8Hudsemesocosm_2_FD_184627 | JGI IMG/M metagenome (GOLD analysis project Ga0209184, IMG submission 184627) | Methane-oxidizing microbial communities from mesocosms in the Hudson Canyon - EN8C Hudson Canyon (SPAdes) (version 2) | ecosystem: Environmental > Aquatic > Marine > Cold seeps | place... | reverse complement strand
GAGCGTCGGTGTAGCTATGCGGCCCGACTTCATTATCAACAATAGCAAAGGAATCATGTTCAATTTTTTGACCCGCCTGGGTCAGTTGCTCGGTAACAGTGTTTTGGCTCATAATGGGCTGTCGAAGAAGATAAGAATTGATACAGTATAATACTTTGCTATGCTTTCTACCAAAGTCGCTGTGATATTTTGGAGTAATAAATTATGTCAACCGTTATACAAACTAACTCTATTAGTACAGAAGAGTATTTGCAGGGTGAATTAACAAGTGAAGTGAAGCATGAGTTAATTGATGGACAAGCTTATGCAATGGCTGGAGCCCATGCAAATCATGAGAGAATTTCAGTAAATATTTTATCTGAACTTAGAGCCCATTTAAAAAATGTTCCTTGCGAGCCTTTTGGTTCAGATATGAAGGTAAAGGCTGGTTTAAACTTCTTTTACCCTGATGTGACTGTGGATTGTGATTTTGATGAGTCACATCCCTATTACACGGAAACTCCAATAATTATTGTTGAAGTACTATCTAAATCAACCCGTAAAACAGATCAAACCATTAAACGCAGGGCCTATCTGAATCTTCCCAGTCTGCAAGAATATGTATTGGTAGAACAAGACTTTGTTGATGTTGAAGTGGTTAGAAGAAGTGAGGGTTGGCAATCAAAACATTATTATTTAGGTGATGAGGTGACTTTTGAATCTATTGAGCTAACTCTGGCAGTAGAAGAAATTTATCATCGAGTCCAAAATGAAGATATGCTTGAGTTTTTAGCTCGAAAAGTGGAATAAATAGTTAGGAAATCCCATGCATCATTATAAATTGGCCGTGATCATCGGCCGTCATCAAATTTCACATGCCGGACATGAACTGTTAAAGCGCAAAGCCTTGGAAGTTGCAGATAAAGTGGTGGTTATTCTGGGCTCGTCTTTTCAGGCAAGAAGTCCTAAAAACCCCTTTAATTGGCAAGAACGTCAGGAGATGATTTTCTCAACGTTAACTGAGGATGAAAAGCTGCGTACTTTTTGTTGTCCTATTCGTGATTATTATAATGATAGAAAATGGAATGCCGAGGTTAAGCGCATCGTTAGTGAGTATGCAAATGATGATGTAGTGTTAGTTGGACATAAAAAAGCGGGCGATAAAGATACTTATTATTTAGATAATTTTAAGGGCTGGGACTATATAGGGATTGAGTCTATTTACAAGGTAGATGCCTCGCAAGTGAGAGCGATTTATTTTGAAGCAGAGGATGTTGATGTTTCATTAGCAACCGTTAATGATTTGATCTTGGCTCCGGTAAAACGATTTTTGATGGACTGGTCTTTTAAGCCAGAGTATGCGGAACTTGTTGAAGAACACCAGAAGATAAAACAGGAAAAGGCTTTATGGAAGGGCAGTCCGTACGATGTGATTTTTAGTACGGCTGATGCTATTGTTAAATCTGATGATTATGTTTTGCTGGGGAAAAGAAAGTTTCATCCTGGAAAAGGGTTATGGGCAATTCCTGGTGGTTTTATTGAACAGCATGAGAATGTTTTACATGCTGCATTAAGAGAGTTAAAAGAAGAAACTAAGATTGACTTAAGCAATAAAGCTTTGATGAAATATTTTAAATCAGTCAAAGTGTTTGATCACCCTAATCGCTCATGCCGTGGACGTTTTATTACTCATGCCCATTTTTTCGATTTAACGGGAGAAACGATTCCAGATATTCAGGCTGCAGATGATTTGCAAGAAGTGGCCTGGGTGGCAATTGATAAATTAAGTACTATGGAAGAAAGTATTTTTGAAGATCATTTCCATATTTTAAATCAGTTTTTGACGCTTAAAAGGTAGGGTGGGCAGTGCCCACCCTGCCCCCTAATTTTACTGCGAAGGCTTTCTAATGATGGTGATGTCCATGGCCATGTTCTTGAGCAAACTCTCTATAACTACAGCCATCACACTCCATCATCGGTTTGTTATCGGGTTGTTGCAATGCCTTAACATTTTCATCAAGCAGTTTAAATATCTCAGGTTCAAATCCCAGATAATGCCCTAAACCAAAACGAATTTGTGGGTATTGAGCTTGTAGGTGTTTATGTTGTTCTGCAATCCGTGTGATTAAGGTGCCAGTAAACAAGTAATATGGCAAGATAGCAATTTGTGTCATGCCCTGTTTAACTTGTCTTTGAACAGCTGTTTCCAAGCGAGGATAGGTGATGCCTGTAAAAGCAATATCAACTAGATCATGTTCTCTTTCTTCAAACACCCAGCGGGCTAATTTGGCTACTTCACCATTAGCAATTTTGTCAGAAGAACCTCTGCCTAAAATGATAACACCCGTCGTTTTAGGATCAGGCATAGCCATGGAATCCATCACTTGCAGTAATTGACGTTTAACAGCGGTTAAAAGTGTCATGCTCACGCCTAAGTTTTTACCGTAGATAAACTCAACATCAGGGTGGCGTTGTCTGGCTTTTTCTAAATGTTCTGGAATTTCCATTTTTACATGGCCAGCAGCATTTAATATTAAAGGGATGACTAGTACTCTTGATGCGTTTTTGGCTGCGTTATCAAAGCCTTCATCTAATAACACATCGGCAAATTCGATATAGCAAACTTCAATATTCCAATCTGGATGTTGAGCTCTCCATTGCTCTGAGAATTTCTCTATTTCCTTGTTACCATTTGGATCACGAGAACCATGGCCGACTAATAAAATTGTTTCTTTCACTTAATATTCCAGTATTTATATTTTGTAGAGCGGACTTTAGTCTGCTATATATTTATAGATGTAGATGAAATAATTGTTCAAGTTATTTCATGCGGGTTCCTAACTCTTATCAGCTTTGCGAAAACGATGGGTAAAGCTCGCATCATACAGCTTGGATTTTTTTAATTCAGGCCAATTTCTTGAGCCAATAGTGGGGCTGGCAATAATCATTGCTTGGCTATTAATCCCTGCCTGTTTACATTTGTCTCGAATGTTTTCGATGGTGCCACGAATGATTTGTTCCTCCCCTGGCCAGCTGGCTTTGTAGACGACTAATATGGGGGATTGATCCGACCATCCCGCCGCTATTAACGATGTTTGGATTTTTTTAAGCAGGGTGATAGATAAATACAAGCACAATGTGCAATGGTGGGCGGCAAGGTCGTCTAAAGACTCACCTTCAGGCATTGGGGTTCGACCTTCAACACGTGAGAATATAACTGTTTGGGTAACCTCGGGTAAGGTTAGTGTTTCAGCGGCAGCAGCAGCGGAAGCCATGGCTGAAGTCACGCCAGGAACGACAGCTACTTCAATCCCTGCTTTATCCAGGGGCTGAATCATTTCAATTAAGGCACCATATAAGCCTGGATCGCCAGTTTGTAGGCGAAGCACAGTCGCATTATCTTTAGCTTTGCTGATCAGCCAGTCGCAAATTTGTTCCAGAGTCATGCCTTTAGAATCTTGAATTTTACAAGATTCACTAGCCCATGTCATCGCCGCTTCAGAAACTAATGATCCAGCATATAAAATGGCATCAGCCTCACTGATAAGACGCTGAGCTTTCAGGGTTAATAACTCAGGGTCACCAGGACCTGCACCAACAAACCAAACTTTGGCCATGAAAAAATTCCAAAAAAAGAGACTTTATATCATAAATGCTAGAGAATCACATTCTTGGAGGCTTTCAGTCGATAATATTAACCCGCCCGCTTTAGGCGGCTGCTTGTTTAGTTCATTTTTGTTTTACACTATTTCGCAGGGTAACTAGTGAAAGATTAGAGCGGAGGAAAAGGCGCTAGCAAGTGCCGGGTATTGTTTCGTAACTAGCTTCTACGAAAAAAGTCCCCTCAGGAATTGAAAATGGCAAAATAATAACAGGAGCATCAGTTCTGTGTGCAATTAGATATTCACTACCAACAATAATTGTTGGTAGTGATAAATCAAATATCATCCCTTTTTCTTCTAATATACCTTTTGTACTACCTAAGACCATATTTGCTAGTTCTCCCGCTAAATCAATGGTAAGGCCGTCGATACGCTGAATATCTTGAGGTAGCATTTTGTTTGCTATGTGTAAAATAGCTGCTTCTGGAAATGTTAAAGCAATTGAGGCTCTTGCTTTAGGGCCTGTCATGTTCATCAATCCAGTAATATGTTTACCTTGAACTAAATTGTTTTTACTTTTTAATTCTGGCTTGCCAGCTACGGGGACTATATGAGCCATTGTTGATAAAATGTTGATCATTGATGTGATAACAGGGTTGATAATGTTAACGTCCATCATTAATTCTCCAAAATGACTGTCCTGCGGACTGCGTTATAAGTATTTCTTTGGTGTAAAAGCATTTGCACGAGCTGTGTAGAAGAGCGACGAAGTGGAAGTTTCCGAGTAGTAAATATTTGTACATGGCTGTTTTTGTCTTACATTAAGATGCCAGCAAAATGGTGGCATCTTAATGTAATTAATCTGGTGACTTTAAGGGTTAGCCTTTGGTTGAAATATTTCGACCGGCTACACATCCTCTGATGCCTTAGCTTAATCAGTTATACAGTAAAAAAAGTATGAAATCCTGATCTGGTGTCGACATTTTAATTTGAAAGTGTCTTTGAAAGGGGGTTTGGAAATCTTCGCCGGCCTCACTGATTTGAGGAGGATCAAGTCTAGTTTGTTGTTCTTTTCTATTCGCAAGAATGTTACCTAAAATGATATTTAAGAATTCGGAGGTAGCATCCTTAAAAACCAAAGGTTGATCGCTAACATCCATGTCTAAAAAAGTATTTGCGATAGATATCATTAAATTATCTTCCATAATCCAGCCTAACTTTAAAGGTTCAGGCAAATACATGGTTTGGGAGCAAGCAATCTGATTGCTTTTGATATCTTCTTTAATATTGGTAATATCAGAAACTTGAAGTTGAATTTTGGCAACACGAAGAAACATCTTAACAACGATGTCAAGCGTGTTTAATATCAACTTACTATGCGGGTGATCTGCAATCGTATCATTGACTTGTATAGTTATTTGTTGCTTTTCTTTGGCGTGCTTTGCTAATTCTTCAGTAATGGTTTTTTCTGATAAAAATCCCTGATCAACTAATATTTCGCCAAAAAACTTACGTCCATTTTTTTGTATTTGAAATAACTGATCAATCTGTTTTTCAGTCATATACCCCATGGAAATAGAAAGGTCTCCAAATCTTTCATCTGTTCGTTGTTGTTCCGCATTAATTTTAGATGCATTGGCTTCTGTTAAAAAACCTTCCTCAATAGCAATTTGGCCTATAGTTGGATTTAAAGTTTTTTGAAGATCGATTGCTGTTAATAATTGTGTTTTATCTAAAAGGCCCTTTTCAAGAAGAAACTGACCAAAAAATTTATTTGACATTGTAACGCCCTTTTATTCTATTCTTTTTTGCCTAAAAGCATGTAGCCGCTTTTATATAGACAGTATTGAACCGAGCTAAACTGAAAATCAGTTAACTCAAGCTATCCAAAGCAATTTTTATACCTTCAGCGTCATAAGGTTTTTGAATATACGAATGAGCTCCTGCTCGCAAACAAAATTCAACGTCTTCTTCTGCACCTAATGAGCTACAGATAATTACTTTTGCATTTTCATCAATCTCCATTAGTTTCTGTAACGTTTTCTTTCCATCAAATTTTGGCATTACTAAGTCAAGCATTACAGCGTCTGGGGTCAACTCAGCATACTTTTTTATTGCCTCCCTACCATCTTCAGCTTCACCAACCACCTCGAAACCTAAATTTGTTAGCTGTTTTTTTAGTACCATGCGCATAGTTAAGGCATCGTCAACAATTAATATCTGTAGAGGACTTTTCATCTTTTCTCCATGTCTTGTAGGTGATATATATTTATACTCACAGGAATCATTTTTGGGGTAATTTGTATTTGTGGAGTTAAGGATAGTACTATTTGGAATATACCAATGTAAGTATTTGCTGGTATTTGGTTTTTTGTGATCTACTTCTCGTTATTTGTAAATTAGGCGAGATTTGCCGTGATATTCTTTAGAAAGATGTCCTTAGGGTAAAGGTAACAGGGCCATCATTAGTTAAGGATACTTTCATGTCTGCACCGAATTGTCCAAATTCAGTCGCTGGATATACCTGGGATGCTTGCTGACAAAAGTAATTAAATAGATTTAAACCATGTTCTGGGCTGGCTGCAGTGGAAAAGCTAGGACGATTTCCACTTTGAGTATTTGCGGCTAAAGTGAATTGAGGGATGACTAGTAGCCCGCCATTAATATCTCGTAAACTCAAATTCATTTTGTCATTTTCATCGGCAAAAATACGATAGTTAAGGATACGTTCCAGTAGTCTATTAGCTTCCTTCTCACTATCTTCTTTCTCTATAGCAACCAAGGCCATAATGCCCTGATTTATTTCACCTAGAGTCTGATTGTTTACAATAACGTTGGCATGGGTGACGCGCTGAATAATGGTAAGCATGGCTGAAATATAATGTTTTGGTCAGGAGTTACTATAATTATAAGTACTTCTTTTTACTTTGTGTATTTTCAGTCTCTAATCATCGTTATGGTATTCACTCTATTTTTGTTGTTATTGTCATTTTCAGTGCAAGCTGAAATCTTTCAGTGGTTTGATGCTGAGGGCAATGCCTATTTTTCAGATAAGCCGCATTTAGGTGCAAAAACTCTGCAAGTCAATGCAGGGCATACTTTTTATCAGCTTAAAAAGATTTATGATGGAGATACGATTTTATTAACAAATGGTCAAAAAGTACGCTTTTTAGGTGTTAATACACCTGAAGTAGAAGGTAGGAATAAAGCAGAGCAAGCGGGAGGAGAAGAGGCTAAACAGTGGTTGCTGTCGGTATTGAAAAATAAAAAAATTCGTTTGGAAAGGGATGTGGAAAAGCAGGATAAATATGGTCGCTTGCTTGCGCATATTTTTACTGAGGACAATGTACATATCAATTTACAGTTGCTTAAGCGAGGATTGGCGAGTATCAATATTTATCCGCCCAATTTGAAATATACGGATGTTTTTTTGCAAGCTGAGCAGCAGGCGGAACAACATCAATTAGGTATCTGGGGTGATATTGAATATGCACCCCGGCAAGCAGAAGATGTAAAAACAGGTCGGTTTAAAGGCTGGCAAAGAGTACAGGGTAAGGTGAAAACTGTGCGTCACAGCAGAAAAAATAGCTATCTTAATCTGACTGATAACTTTGCTTTAAAAATTGACCAAAGAGCCGTTAAGTTATTTCCAGAACTGGACAGTTATATTGGAAAGCCGATAGAGGTGCGGGGCTGGATTAGCAAGCATAAAAAAAGATATAGCATGACTCTTCGCCACCCAAGTGCGATGAAAATATTGAACGGGCTTGTTGTGCATTGATGTTATTGCGAGTAAATAAGGTGTTTGTTTATCTGTTTTTTGTACCTGCTAATGGGGGTTTGCTATCAAGTAATGCCCTAATTAATAGGGGGTTCAAGGGCTGTGCTAGCGATAAAGCTATAATTTTATCCAAGAACCGAGTAAAATGTCCTGTTTTTTGGTAGAGCAGGCTTGTCTTTATAATCTTGCTTTGTTCTTGAGTTAGAATTTTTTGAGGTGTTAGTGTGGAACTCAGCGGCGGAGAGATTGTAGTCCAGAGTCTTATAGACGAAGGTGTTGAATTTCTTTTTGGTTATCCTGGTGGTGCAGTATTGCATCTTTATGATGCTATTTTTCACCAAGAAGAAGTCAAGCATATATTGGTTAGGCATGAACAGGCAGCAGTGCATTCTGCAGATGCATATGCACGTTCAACGGGTAGACCTGGTGTGGTTTTAGTCACGTCCGGGCCTGGTGCAACAAATGCAGTTACCGGGATTGCAACAGCGCATTTAGATTCCATACCTATGGTTATCATTTCTGGTCAGGTAGGTACCCCCGTTATAGGGAGTGATGCTTTCCAGGAAGTGGATATGGTGGGTATTACCCGTCCGTGTGTGAAGCATAACTTTTTGGTTAAAGATCTTGCTGATCTTGCTGTGACTATGAAAAAAGCATTTCATGTGGCAACCACAGGAAGGCCTGGTCCAGTGGTGGTCGATATACCGAAAGATATTACCGATCCATCGATAAAAATACCTTATGTTTATCCTGAAGAAATATCCATGCGCTCTTATAACCCCGTGGTTAAAGGGCATTCAGGGCAAATAAAGAAGGCAGTTGATTTATTGTTGCAAGCAAAGCGACCAATGATTTACGCTGGTGGTGGTGTGATTTTAGGCAATGGCAGTGATGAGTTAACAGCCTTTGCACGCTTGTTAAATTACCCGGTAACTAATACCTTAATGGGGTTAGGTGGCTACCCTGCAACTGACAAACAGTTTATTGGTATGTTAGGTATGCATGGGACTTATGAAGCTAATATGGGGATGCATGAGAGTGATGTCATTATTGCTATCGGTGCACGCTTTGATGATCGAGTGACTGGTAAACTGGATGAGTTTTGTCCTTACGCGAAAATCATTCATATTGATATAGACCCGTCTTCTATTTCCAAAACAGTTAAGGTTGATGTGCCTATTGTAGGTGAGGTCACTACGGTACTGAAGGAAATGATTTCGCTTATTAATGCTAGCAATATTGAAATTGATCAAAAGGCATTGACTGAGTGGTGGAGTCAGGTTAATAAATGGCGTGATGTGAATTGTCTGGAATATAACCGTGAATCTAAGGTTATCAAGCCACAATATGTTATTGAACAGCTTTATCAAGTCACAAATGGAGATGCTTTTGTAACCTCTGATGTGGGGCAACATCAAATGTTTGCTTCTCAGTATTATCATTTTGATAAGCCTCGTCGCTGGATTAATTCGGGTGGTTTAGGCACCATGGGCTTTGGTTTGCCAGCCGCTATTGGTGTTAAATTGGCGCATCCCGATGCAGAGGTTGCCTGTGTAACGGGTGAGGCAAGTATCCAGATGTGTATTCAGGAACTGGCAACAGCTACTCAATATAGTACGCCTGTTAAAGTGATTAACTTAAATAATCAATATATGGGAATGGTTAGACAATGGCAGGAGTTTTCTTATGAAAGCCGCTATTCTCAGTCTTATATGGATACTATCCCTGATTTCGTGAAGCTGGCAGAAGCTTATGGCCATGTCGGTATGCGTATTGATAAGCCAGAAGATGTTAGGCCTGCACTGGAAGAAGCATTCGCAATGAAAGATCGTCTGGTATTTATGGATATCATGACAGACCGTACTGAGAATGTGTATCCAATGATTGAAGCAGGGAAGGCTCATCATGAGATGAAGTTAAGAGTTGCGCCAGGCACACCAATCAACAGGGAGTTGGCGTAATGAGACATATTATTTCTATCCTTATTGAGAACGAGTCGGGTGCGCTTTCCAGAGTTGCAGGACTGTTTTCTGCTCGTGGTTATAATATTGAGTCATTAACGGTTGCGCCTACGGAAGATGCAACGCTTTCTAGAATGACAGTTGTTACCCGAGGTAGTGATGACGTTATTGAGCAAATTACCAAGCAGTTAAACAAATTAATTGATGTGGTAAAGCTGATCGATTTGGCCGAATCTATACACGTCGAACGCGAGTTAATGCTGGTTAAAGTTAAAACGACAGATGAAACGCGTGAAGAAATAAAGCGATTGTCGGAAATTTTTCGTGGCAAGATTATTGATGTGACGGTTACAAGTTATGTGATTGAAATGACGGGTCCATCGGATAAGCTGGATGCTTTTGTGCTTGCTTTGGATGAAGAAGCCGTTATCGAAGTTGTTCGATCTGGGCCTATGGGAATGTCTCGAGGCGAGAAAGGTTTGCATTTATAAGAGAAGGTGAAAGGTTCAAGGCTAAAGGTGCAAGGTAAGATCAAAAGACAATCGATGAAAAAAATTACTAAGGGTTCCAGTAACTGATAGATGCTTTGTAAAGAGGAATTTAGTTCACGGAGGAATATGCAAAGCATTAAATAACTTAACTTGGATAAATAATATGATTAAGAAAAATATAGCTGTGTTTTGTATAAGTGCAATTATCATAACAGGCATCACAGGTTGTGCTGGGGCAAAGCGACGGGTAAAAGAAATGAATGCCAGAGGGACTATAGACGCTGGTGGCTATACTTGGAGAATTCCTGCTGATTCTGAAGGGGGGAATACGGTTCAGACTCGGGGGCTTCCTGGCAGGCAAGCAGCTACAGAAGCTTCCAATACACTTTGCAAGAAATATGGTCGTATAGCGCAGTATGCTAGTCGGGATCATATATTGTTGACTGGTTTAGCGATATTTAATTTTAATTGTGTGCGTTAAATAGATTTCTCTCGTTCCCATGCTTCTGCCTTACTGTCATTAAGTTAAGCGATTATTCAAGAAGTTTTTTGCTCCTAAGCCCTCTCCTGATGGAGAGGGTTGGGTGAGGAGAAATGAAAATGAATTCTTTTTTCCTTAAGACGAGCCGGTGAGGGAATGCGTATGTGACTAAATACACGCTCGGTATGGGTTCCCGTGGGATCATTGGGGATCAGGGTTGCTATGTAGGGCGGACTTTAGTCCGCTCTTTTTGCTTGTATTAAAAAATACCTTCTTAGCATCAAAGAAAAAAGCTATAATTGCTGGTTACAGTTTATTTTAAAAAGAAAACAGGAAAATTCATGCAAGTTTATTACGATAAAGACGCAGACCTTTCGATCATTAAAGGTAAGAAAGTAGCGATTATTGGTTATGGTTCACAAGGCCATGCTCATGCTAACAACTTAAAAGATTCTGGCGTTGATGTAGTCGTAGGTTTACGCGCTGGATCTTCTTCAATCGCTAAAGCTGAAGCGTGTGGCTTAACAGTTAAGAATGTAGCTGATGCTGTTTCTGGTGCTGATGTTGTTATGTTATTAACGCCTGATGAGTTTCAGTGTCAGTTATATAAAGAAGAAATTGAACCAAACATTAAGCAAGGTGCGGCTCTAGCATTTGCACACGGTTTTGCGATTCTTTATAACCAGGTAACACCTCGCGCTGATTTAGACGTGATTATGATTGCACCTAAAGCACCTGGTCACACAGTACGTTCAGAATTTGTTCGTGGTGGCGGTGTTCCAGATTTAATTGCTATACACCAAGATCCATCAGGTACAGCAAAATCAATTTGTTTGGCTTATGCATCAGCAGTTGGTGGTGGTCGTTCAGGTATTATCGAAACAACTTTCCGTGATGAAACAGAAACTGATTTATTCGGTGAGCAAGCTGTTTTATGTGGTGGTGCGGTTGAGCTAGTAAAAATGGGCTTCGAAACATTAGTTGAAGGCGGATATGAGCCTGAAATGGCCTATTTTGAATGTTTGCATGAATTGAAATTGATTGTTGATTTAATGTTTGAAGGTGGTATCGCAAACATGAACTACTCAATCTCTAACAATGCAGAGTATGGTGAGTACGTAACAGGCCCTAAAGTGATTAACGAAGAAAGTCGTTACGCAATGCAAGAAGCATTGGCTAACATTCAAAATGGTGAATATGCTAAGAAATTCATCCTTGAAGGTATGACTAACTACCCTGAAATGACAGCAAAACGTCGTTTAAATGCAGAGCATCCAATTGAAGTTGTTGGTGAGAAACTACGTGGAATGATGCCTTGGATTAAAGCTAATCAAATTGTTGATAAAGCTAAAAACTAAGTTTTAGGGGCTGGAAAGAAATAATTGTCCGATATTTTTTCCATCTCCCTTAAGCAGGTTTGTTAAAAAAGCTCATCTTATGGTGGGCTTTTTTTGTTTTAACATACCGCGCTATGTTATATTTATCCAGATTGATATGTCGGCTTGAGCAATCGCTTAGCTAACATGAATTATTTTTAACAAAATTAATAGTCACTATTATTATGAGCAAACCAAAAAAAGTAGCACTTCTAACAGCGGGCGGATTGGCGCCATGTTTAAATTCAGCGATTGGTAGTCTTATCGAACGCTATAACGAAATTGATCCTTCAATCGAAATTATCTGCTACCGCAGTGGTTATAAAGGCTTGTTACTAGGTGATTCGTATAAAGTAGACGCAGAAATGCGTGAAAAAGCAGGTTTGCTTCAAAAATTTGGCGGCTCTGTTATTGGTAACAGTCGCGTTAAATTAACTAATGTTGCTGACTGTGTTAAACGTGGTTTAGTTCAAGAAGGTGAAGACCCTCAAAAAGTAGCAGCTGATCAATTAATCAAAGATAATGTTGATGTGCTTCACACAATCGGTGGTGATGATACAAATACAGCTGCAGCAGATTTAGCTGCGTTTTTGGCAGAAAATGATTATGGTTTAACGGTTATTGGTTTACCTAAAACAGTTGATAATGATGTGTTCCCTATCAAACAATCATTGGGCGCATGGACTGCAGCAGAGCAGGGTGCACATTACTTTAAGAATGTTGTGGCTGAGAATAACTCAAACCCACGTATGTTAATCGTACATGAAGTAATGGGGCGTAGTTGTGGCTGGTTAACAGCGGCTACAGCAACTGAATATCGTAAAATTCTAGATAATTGTGAATGGCTACCTTCATTAGGTTTAAGTCGTGATAGTTATGAAGTGCATGGTATCTTTATTCCAGAAATGGGTTTTGATATTGCAGCAGAAGCTAAGCGTCTTCGTAAAATTATGGACGAAGTGGATTGTGTTAACATTTTCGTTTCAGAAGGTGCTGGTGTAGAAACTATCGTTGCAGAGATGGAAGCGAAAGGCCAAGACGTGCCAAGAGATGCATTTGGACATGTTAAATTAGATGCAGTAAACCCTGGCGCTTGGTTTGGTGAGCAATTTGCTGAAATGATTGGTGCAGAAAAAACATTGATTCAAAAATCAGGTTATTACGCGCGTGCTTCAGCAGCTAATGCAGAAGATATTCGTTTGATTAAATCATGTGCTGATTTGGCCGTTGAATGTGCTTTACGTGGTGAAGCGGGCGTCATTGGTCACGATGATGATCAAAACTATGTATTGCGTGCAATTGAATTTCCACGTATTAAAGGTGGAAAACCTTTTGATATTGATACACCTTGGTTTACCGAAGTATTGGCTGATTTGGGTCAAGAAAAAGGTGCTAAAGTAGAAACAAGTCACTAGCTGTTAATTGCAGGAGTATCATGTCCTTGGCTTGATTTATAATATTCTTTTTAAATAAAGAGCATTGTTGTAATCGCGCCGAGGGCGGACGCTCCTACATAATAAACTATTTTTTATCAAAATATGACTGAAAAAAAACGATCAATTCGTCAACGTGGAATTTATTTGTTGCCTAACCTGTTTACTACAGGCGCAATGTTTGCCGGGTTTTATGCCATAACATCAGCACTTAATGGACGTTTTGAAACTGCGGCTATTTCAATATTTGTGGCTATGATTCTGGATGGTCTGGATGGGCGTGTTGCCAGGATGACTAATACTGAAAGTGAATTCGGTGTGCAATATGATAGTTTGTCAGATATGGTTTCGTTTGGTGTTGCACCCGGCATAGTAATGTATATATGGGCATTTGAAAGCTTAGGTAAGCTTGGTTTGTTTGCTGCTTTTGTTCATACGGCAGGTGGTGCTCTTCGCCTGGCACGGTTTAATACTCAAGTTGAAGTGGCTGATAGGCGATACTTTCAAGGCTTGCCTAGTCCGGCTGCCGCAGCAATATTAGCAGGCGCTTTATGGATTAGTCTTGAGTTGGGCTATGAGGTAGAGTCTATAAAATATCTAGTATTGATTCTTACAATTAGTACAGGATTGCTAATGGTGAGTAATTTTAGGTATTCCAGTTTTAAGGAAATAGATTTAAAAGGCAGAGTACCTTTTGTAGTGGCAATTGTCGTTATGGTGGGGATAGGTTTTGTTATGGCTCAGGCAGAAATCATGCTGTTTGTAATAGCATTAGCTTATGCCATTTCCGGCCCAGTATTGACTTTGTTCATGCTTAAGAGAAAACGCAGAAATAGAAAAGTTTAAACTATACTTGAGTGACTTATGACATTGAAGTATAGTTACTGGCTATGAACATTCAATCTGACATTGCACAACAAAGAAAACGAGCACCTGTTCTTGGTGAGGTTTTGTTGCATACGTCTTTATCTAGCGCTCTTGTTTTATTATCAGGATTTTTGCCTTAGGGCATACTAAATCCTTCTCAGCAAAAAAAACAACCCCCCTTTTTTTACAACGTTTACGTTGAATAGTTTCATGGATGGAGTTCTCATGAAAGACAAACTAATTATATTTGATACAACCCTGCGTGATGGCGAACAAAGTCCTGGCGCATCAATGACGCGTGACGAAAAGGTCAGAATTGCCAGAGCGCTAGAGCGGTTGAAAGTCGACATCATTGAGGCAGGTTTTCCTGCTGCCAGTATTGGTGATTTTGAAGCCGTTCAGGCGGTTGCAAATGCAGTAAAAGACAGTACCGTATGTGGACTTTCTCGTGCACTGGATAAGGATATAGATAGAGCTGGAGAGGCATTGAAAGGTGCTAACAGTTCTCGTATTCATACTTTTATCGCCACTTCTCCAATTCATATGCAAATGAAATTGAAGATGGAGCCAGAACAAGTTATTGAGTATGCAGTAAGAGCCGTCAAGCGAGCTAGACAATATACAGATAATGTAGAGTTCTCACCCGAAGATGCAGGGCGTTCGGATGAAGATTTTCTATGTCGTATTCTGGAAGCGGTTATCGATGCGGGTGCAACGACACTAAATATTCCTGATACCGTCGGCTACAGTGTGCCACAACAGTTTGGAGCAACCATTGCTAATTTGATTGAGCGTATTCCTAATTCAGATAAAGCTGTTTTTTCTGTGCATTGTCATAATGATCTGGGATTGGCAGTTGCTAATTCTTTGTCTGCAGTGATGAACGGTGCGCGTCAGGTTGAATGCACCATTAATGGTTTGGGTGAACGTGCGGGTAATGCATCGTTAGAAGAAGTCGTGATGGCTGTAAGAACTCGACATGATGTTTTTCCTTGTACAACAAGCTTGGATACCAAAGAGATTTTAACTTGTTCTAAGCTGGTGTCATCAATTACAGGTTTTCCTGTACAGCCCAATAAAGCCATTGTGGGAGCAAATGCTTTTGCCCATGAGTCAGGGATTCATCAGGATGGGGTGTTAAAAAACCCTGAAACCTATGAAATCATGAAAGCTGAAGATGTTGGCTGGTCGGCAAATCGCATGGTGCTAGGCAAACATTCGGGTCGTAATGCATTTAAAAGCCGGATGACAGAACTGGGTTATGAGTTTAGTAGTGAAGAAGAGTTAAATGAAACCTTTTATCGCTTTAAACAATTAGCGGATAAAAAGCATGAGATTTTTGATGAAGATTTACAGGCACTGATTTCTGAAGTGAATTCGGATGCAGAAGAAGATCATATTAAATTGATTGCTTTGAAAGTGTGTTCTGAAACAGGGGAAGTACCTAGTTCTACAGTCACCATTCGAGTGCATGATGAAGAATTGACGGGCAGTGCTGAAGGTAGTGGTGCAGTTGATGCCAGTTTAAAAGCTATTGACAGCCTGGTTAAATCAGAGGCCAGTTTAGAGCTATATTCGGTTAACAGTATTACCAATGGTACCGATGCGCAGGGCGAAGTTACTGTTCGTCTAGAAAAAGCGGGGCGTATTGTAAATGGCCAAGGGGCTGATACTGATATTGTTATTGCCTCTGCAAAAGCTTATATCAATGCAGTCAGTAAATTGCAGGCACCTGATCGACGTCAACACCCGCAAAAAGCTGAAGTTTAGTTTTTTGACGAAGATAAATGTTGATTTTTTATCCTTGCATTAATCGTAGGGTGGGCACTGCCCACCCTACTTTATGTTGAGCCAGCACCTAATTAAATAGGCTGATAAATTTTAATGGATAACTCGACGCGATTACAGTATTTAGAGGCGATGGGAATCGATGTCTGGGTGTCTAGAAATCAGCCTGCTGTTGAACTAAGTCAGCCTGTTGAATTAAATGTCAGCGGGTCAGCAGATAGTCAGCCTGAAGCAACAAATGACGCCTGGGCAGAGTTACAAAATCAAGTCGTGGATTGTCAAAAATGTTCTTTATCCGAAACACGCAAACAAACGGTTTTCGGTGAAGGGAATGTTAATGCCGACTGGATGCTAATAGGGGAAGCTCCGGGTCAAAATGAAGAGTTAGAGGGTAAGCCTTTTCTGGGGCAACCTGGCTTTTTATTAACAGAAATGCTGAGAGCTATTGGTTTACAGAGAGAGTCAGTGTTTATCACCAATGTTGTTAAATGTAGCCCGCCAAATAACAGAGACCCTAAAGTAGATGAGCTCAAGTCCTGTGATGACTATTTACAGCAACAGATTACCTTGGTTAATCCAAAAATTATTCTTGCGGTAGGGCGAGTTGCTGCTCAGAGATTATTGGGGACTAAACAAGCTCTGTCCGATTTAAGAGGTGTACCTCATCAAGTAAAGGGTATTCCCGTCATTGTGGTTTATCATCCCGCTTATTTACTAAGGTCTTTGCTGGAAAAGCGTAAAGCCTGGCAGGATTTACAGTTAGCTATGAAAATATATCAAGAAAAACAATAATGAGTATATGGAAGTTAGTAGATAAGGTTAAAGGTTTAGTGCTTTATGATGCAGATAAAGAGTTTTATGCAAAAGTTTTTCCTGATTCGGTAGAGAGAAAAGATTTAATGAGAATACGGGGGATGCGGCAAGAAGACTTGCCAGAGATATTAGTCATTGAGGGTAAAAATTATAATTTTCCCTGGAGTGAAGGTATTTTTAAAGACTGTCTAAAGTCTGGAAACTACAGTTGCCTGATCTGTGAAGAGTTAGATGTCATCGTAGGGTTTGCTATTGTTTCTATTATGGCTGGGGAGGCGCATATCATGAATATATGTGTTGACCCTGCCATCCAAAAACAGGGTGTGGGAAGTAAGCTTTTAGAGCATATGATTCAGCTTGCTACATCGAAAGCAGAGAGTATTTTTTTGGAAGTAAGGCCTTCTAACAAAGCCGCTATTTCACTCTATGAGAAAAGAGGCTTTAATGAAATCGGTATTCGAAAAGCTTATTATCCTGCTGAAAATGGGTATAGAGAAGATGCGGTGATGTTGGCTCTGGAATTGGTTAGTTTGTTTTAGACTATTATTATCCATTAATTATAGTCTATTAAAGAGCCTTCAAGCTGATTGGGGTCTATTCAGTTATCGCTATCAGCTATGGAGAAGAAATCTAATTTACTCTGAATGGATCCCCGATAATAGACCTCGGTGATGACGCGTGGTCGTTGGATTTATTTTTTTCCTTATAATTTAGCGGAAGCTCCTGGGTAACCAGGAAACCATTTAAGATTAAAAGTAGAAAATATCCTACATATTTTCTACTTTTATTTGAAGCAAGTTATTAATTAACCAAATGATACAAAAGCGGTTGTTTCTGTCGGTTCTAATGCTACTAACTCTGTCAACAGGGTTGGCTTCAGCAGCCCCCAATACTGAATTACAAAGTCTTTCTTTGGAATTTATACATGATAAACAGGGCAATTTATCTATTGATGATGTTATCAATAAAAAAATCCAGCCTATACCTAATCAACATAGTCTTGGTGTTAATTTTGATACTGTCTGGTACAAAGTTACGATAACTGGCTCAACACAAAAAACTCA
>Ga0209184_1001272_pt1 | contig 17668 bp, 11 predicted proteins | sample EN8Hudsemesocosm_2_FD_184627 | JGI IMG/M metagenome (GOLD analysis project Ga0209184, IMG submission 184627) | Methane-oxidizing microbial communities from mesocosms in the Hudson Canyon - EN8C Hudson Canyon (SPAdes) (version 2) | ecosystem: Environmental > Aquatic > Marine > Cold seeps | place... | reverse complement strand
GCAAGCACTAGGTATAGATGCAGTCTATGTACCATTCAAAGGAACACTGATAACAGAAGAGATTGTTCAGCAATTCGAAACCTTGCTGGATGGAAATAAGAAAATACTTGCGTATTGTCGTACAGGGAATCGATCTTGTAATCTTTGGGCTACAACAGCAGCGGCAAGAGGACAAGACATTAACGCCATCATATCTACCGGTGACGAGCATGGATATGATGTTAGGAGAAGTCTTGAGACTTACGCACCTTTATCAAACCAAATGACGCAGATTGTAAATCCTCTATCATTAGCTAAAAAACGTTACGATGTGGTGGTGGTGGGTGGAGGCTCTGCAGGTATTGCGGTATCAGCAAGCCTTATGAAACGAGATTCATCGATCAGTATAGCCATTATTGAACCGGCGACTGAGCACTATTACCAACCCGGATGGACCATGGTAGGGGGCGGTGTTTTTACCCCAGAAAGCACTAAAAGGAATACTAGAAAACTGATTCCTAAAGGAGCGTCCTGGATAAAACAATCGGTTGTAGAGTTTTTTCCAGGGGATGACAAAGTTAAGCTAGATGATGGCCAAGAAGTATTGTACAAACAACTCGTTGTTTGTCCGGGCCTTGTGCTCAATTGGAACGCCATTGAAGGACTGGAAGAAACGCTAGGGAAAAACGGAGTGACTTCAAACTATCGATATGACCTAGCGCCTTACACCTGGAAGCTCGTCAATGAATTGAATGAAGGTAAAGCTTTATTTACTCAGCCCCCTATGCCGATAAAGTGTGCAGGTGCTCCCCAGAAGGCGCTATATCTTTCAGCAAGCCATTGGCATAAAAAGGGTGTTTTAAAAAATATAGATCTACATTTTTTTAATGCAGGGAAAGTACTTTTTGGTGTAGATGCTTACGTGCCTGCCTTAAAGAAGTACATGGAAAAGTACCAGGCATCGGTTCACTTTAGTTACCAACTGTTCAAGATAGATGGCGCTTCAAAATTGGCCTACTTCAGAAGCGCGGATGGTAAGGATGACACAGTGACAACGGAACACTTTGATATGATTCACGTTTGTCCACCACAAACGACGCCGGATTTTGTATCAAAAAGCCAATTAACCGATAGTTCGGGGTGGCTCGACGTAAACCTCTATACTTTAAGGCACTCGAGTTTTAAAAATGTATGGGGCTTGGGTGATGTTATCAACACGCCTAACGCAAAGACGATGGCGGCAGCACGTAAGCAAGCGCCGGTGGTTGCTGAAAACATACTCAGTGTGCTACACGGTGGAGAGCCTCGGTATGGTTACGATGGGTATGGGTCATGTCCGCTCACGGTTGAGAATGGCAAGGTAATTCTGGCTGAGTTTAGTTATGGAGGTAACATTACTCCAACTTTTCCAGATTGGCTTTTAAATGGCAAGCAGCCTACTTCACTAGCATGGTTTTTCAAAAAGTGCCTGCTACCAAAATTCTATTGGCACGCAATGCTTAAAGGACGCGAGATTTTGGCAAAGCCGACTTCTTTATCAACAGTTATGAAAAGTATGAACTCATGAGGTAAAGGGGGGGAATAACCCCTTTTTGATAGTTGAACTAACCAAAATACTATCGCAGTTTTGGTTGCATCCTGTTACTGGAATAATTATTGTCTTGATGATCATTCGCTGTATAGATTCGATCACACAGTAAGATGTGACCGCTAATACTGCTTTCTTCAAGGCGGTTGTTCTCTTGGGCGTTTAACCTTCTTACTAAGGCTTTAATCTCCCATGATTGAGGTTTCAAAGTTGAGAATTATGGTGGCTCCATGCCCCTAGAAGATCACCGGTATTCTCTCGATCAAAAACGCAATTTAGTATGTGAGGGCCAAATGCTGACCCAATTAACATCCTGCCACTGGCCTTGTCGATAATTGCGACGGACCCTCCAGAAAGTTCGAGGCCGTTATTGACATACAAACGACGCACCGTCCCTCCCTTTGGCTCATAGGCTATCACTTCAGACGGCGACGGTACGTCTTCAGATTTTTGGTACCCCATGGCCAACGTTAACAGTTTTGGGTGGCCAGCGATGTATACTGTTCCGTTTACATCAATACTGAGGTTGTCGACACCGGTTGCAACTGGCACGTAACGATTGAAACGTAATTCATTCGAGGTAACATCACGATCAAAGACTGAAAGTCGCTGGCCTACCGTTTCACCCACATAAAGCACGGTACCGTCCGCATTTAGGGCAATACCATTTGCCATTAATAGGCCGTCAGCAACAATTTCTGCGGTGGCGCCGCTTAAATGCAAGACTTTTCCTGAAGGACGTTCAAACGCCCCTTCCAAAATTTCCGCAAGACCGCCTGCATCGGCCTCCTTGTCGAGGGTCACCAATACTTCATTTGGCCTCAGCGCAACCAAATCATTAGGGTTCTTAAGCAAGGGGTGTGACAAAGTTTGTTCGTGTTCTAACCGGTTGTTTTTACCAATGACAAATACCTCAATGGTATGCTGGCCATCGGGACGATTAGCAACAAAAAATCGACGTACCCCACTGTCATCCACATGCATGGCCATACCATAACTACGAAAGCTGATTGGAGTTCTCGGGGTTATATCCAGTGGCACTGAGCTGCCTGGGTTATCTAAATCAATCGCCCAAATTTTGGCTCTGCCCGGTCCTCCCGAACGAAACGAACGTCGATCTCCGCCGACCGCATAAGCAATGCGACGTTCAGCATCCAATACAATATCTTCAGGCGCGTTAACACCCATTAGTTTGTTGCACTGTCCGCTAAAATTAGAGACCACTTCACGGTTCTCGCCCATACGCTCCCAAACACCTTGCCCAAAATAGGCGAGCCATCCAAGCAAACTCAACAAAATCAACAGCGGTACCCTAATAGCGACGTCTCGTTTAACATTATAATCGTCCAGAAATGGAGCGAGGTCATCCGGGATAGCCATAGGTTTAATCGCAGAGACATTACTTCCCCCTGTATTGCCTTTGGGTACCCAGCCAAATAGATAGCCTGGGATGGTGGCAACTATGCGCAATACTTGTCCGAAAGTTTCCTTTAGATCCGATCGGCGCAGAGCGATTTTAAGCATCCACCAATGTGTAATCACGTGAGAGAGCCAGTAACGTTGCCCCAAAATATGCGCTCTTTCAAATAAACTGAAAGCCCGATTCATATCGTTTTTGAAGTAAGCCGCACGGGCCAAATCCATTTCGGACTTAAAGGCATTTTTTAGGTTTCCAGGCATATTATCTCCTCATGTTTTATAGGCTACTTCAAACACAATAATGCCCGCCAATAAATCACTTATTCGCATTTTTACGCATAAGACAAGTGGGCCATCATTATCTACTGTGTTCAGGTTCTTGAGGGTAGTATGCGCTTACAAGAAGATGAGTACTTGTATAAACCTGCTATCTCCGGCCTTGATGGTGAATGCAAGAAAGTACTTGGACAGGGCTTTTATCTAAGCCGCCAATATTGCCGTTTGATACAACTTAAATGCCAAAAAGTCTATGTACGCAAGAAGCTTAAAACGAACAATCTAATTGATCTTAATGTTCTGGCCCATAAATTATCAAGCACCTGTCATTAGATAATGAAGCAAGGCGTACCGTTTAATTTAAACAATATATTTTCGTAAATCTAGAGTGGCACAGTCAACCAGTGAAGGGGTTGGCCAATAACTAACTGACCTGATTGGACAGTGTAGAAAAACCGCCTACTTTCTGGGGCGAAAGCTAGGACGATTTAGTCGCTTGAGCCATATGGGTGACTGCTAACGCTGCGATTTGTGACAACACCTTTTCAAGTAACGGATGCGTACATATTATAAACTTAATAAATAGTGGCATCCGTGCTGGGGGGGGATAATCTCAACGCCCCCTTGACCAGGTAACCTAATAGGCGCCCCGTGATTTCCATAGCAGGGAGAAGCTTTCTGGCTTTTAGCTCTTAATGTATAATAACAGTGCTATTTTCAACGCCCCGAACATCCCCCCATACAGCGCGATCACTCCAGTTGTCACCGCCATCTTTGCTGGTGGCGCTATACTCATCTATGCCAGTCCATGCGGTAATCCAGTTTCCTTGTTTATCTGTAACAATGATTGGATACCAATCATGGATTGAATCATCCACGCCATTATTATTTAACAGCTGAGAATTGCTCCAGCTGGCGCCAAAGTCAGTGGAGTGCACTTCATGAATATCTTTATCGGCCTGGGTGCCATTCATCAAGTCGTAGCTAGACTGATACACCACTACAGCATTGCCGATATCATCCATGGCCACACTGGCTTTTTCATCAAATGCATTGCTGTCGATTTCTGCATAGGTATTAATCACCATGGCACTCGACCAATTTTGACCATAATCACCTGAATAAGCTGCCATAATATCCCCATCTGTTCCAATAGCTGACCCCACTGCGCCCTTACTGGTCCATACCACGACGGCATTTCCGTTTTTATCCATTGCAAGATCTGGACTGTAATCGCTTTCCGCGTCAGAAAAGCCATTACTATTAATAATGTAAGCTTCGCTCCATGTATTACCATTGTCGCTCGAACGGCTGGCAAATATATCCCAGTCGGTACCATCCCCTGAATTAAAATCATAAGACCCCATCCAGGTGGCCAACCAGTTGTTACTACCATCGTTGCGAATACTTATTCTGTCATCAGAAGCACTATCACTTGTAGCGTAATGGTTTAGTGATTTAGGATTGGTCCAGGTTAGTCCGTTGTCATCGGACACCACGTAGACAATATCGTTATCCGAACCATTGCTGGCAATATCTTCGCTGCTAGTCCAGCTTGCAATCCAGCGGCCCAGTCCATTGGTTGATATATTTGGTGCATCGTCATTGGCAAGGCCAGGATCTGCCGGGTTTAATAATGCGGGGTCACTCCAGGTAACTCCATCGTCGTGAGAGTAAGAAAACAAGATTTCATAGTACTCACCGCCTATGGTCGAATTTGCAGTATCCCACACCATAATAATATTGCCTTTGCCATCGCTGCTCATGGCGCTGTCATATCCCCCACCATCATCTTTATCGCCAAACATGGCTACCTCGCCACTCCAATTTACACCCGAGTCCGTAGAGGTATTCGTGGTAATTTCACTACCCATAGACATCACTAGTACATCATGCTTCGCCGATATTTCATTTGTGCTGGTGCTGCTCACTTGTTCTTGGGCGCCTAAGTTATCCGTGTAACTGGCTAATACATGGATTCGACTATCAATATCGGATGGCAATAACGTATAGCTGCTGGAGGTGGCTCCCTCTATTTCTACACCATCACTTAACCACTGCAGGCTAATGGCGCCGCTTAAGCCGTCACTGTCGGCTAAATCATGTGTGACCGTTAGGGTTTGTTTCTCGACTAGATCACCACTAATGGTGAGGCTGCCGGTGGCGGCATGGTTTACATGGGCGACATTGGAAATGACATTACTGACGCTGAATTCAGCTGCACCCAAGGCATCGGTAAAATCAATGGCGATCATGATCCTTGTGCCCACATCAATATAGGCTAGGGTATAACTTTCATTGGTAGCGCCATTGATAGCCATACCATCGCGATACCACTGATATTTGAAACTACCCAAGCCGTCGGCATCGGCTAAGTCTTGGGTAAGGGTAAGTGTGCTGTCTTCTAAAGCATCGCCATTGATTAATACGGTACCGGTGACGGCATGGTTTACATGGGCGATATCGGATATGGGGTCACTGGTGCTGCTTTCAGCTGTGTCCAACGCATCGGTAAAGCTAATCGTTACGCTAATATCTGTGTCTACATCTGCATAAGCCAGGGTATAACTTTCACTGGTGGCGCCATTAATGGCGACACCGTCACGCAACCATTGGTAACTAAAGGCGCCCAAGCCATCGGCATCGGCCAGGTCTTGGGTAAGCGTCAGCGTGCTGTCTTCTAAGGCATCACCACTGATTACCACGGTGCCGGTGACGGGGTGGTTTACATGGGCGATATTGGAGATGACATTACTGACGCTGAACTCAGCAGCACCCAAGGCATCGGTAAAATCAATGGCGACCATGATCCTTGTGCCCACATCTGCATATACCAAGGTATAGCTTTCGTTGGTAGCGCCATTGATAGCCATACCATCGCGATACCACTGATATTTGAAACTACCCAAGCCGTCGGCATCGGCTAAGTTTTGGGTAAGGGTAAGTGTGCTGTCTTCTAATGCATCGCCACTGATTAATACGGTACCGGTGACGGGATGATTTACATGGGCGATATTATATATGACGTTACTGGTGCTACTTTCAGCCGTGCCTAAAGCATCGGTAAAGCTAATCGTCGCGCTAATTTCTGTGCCCACATCAATATAGTCCAGAATATAGCGGTCTCTGGTGGCGCCATTAATGGGCACACCATCACGTAACCATTGGTAACTAAAGGCGCCCAAGCCATCGGCATCGACTAAGTTTTGGGTAAGGGTAAGTGTGCTGTCTTCTAAGGCATCACCACTAATTACCACAGTACCGGTGACGGCATGGTTTACATGGGCAATATTGGAAATGACATTACTTGATCTGCTTTCAACCGAACCCAGGGCATCGATAAATTTGATGTTCACGTTGATGTCTGCGCCCACATCGGCGTAGGCCAGGGTATAACTTTCGCTGGTGGCACCATTGATGGCCACCCCATCACGTAACCATTGATAACTAAAGGCACCCAAGCCGTCGACATCCGTTAAGTTATCGCTAATGAAAAGCGTGCTGTCTTCTAGGGCATCGCCACTGATTAGCACGTTACCGGTGACGGCATGGTTTACATGGGCAATATTGGATATGGCATTACTGGTGCTACTTTCAGCTGCGCCTAAAGCATCGGTAAAGCTCATGGTTACACTGATATCCGTGCCTACATCATTATAGGCCAGTGTATAATTTTCGCTGGTGGCGCCATTAATGGGGACTCCGTCGCGTAACCACTGATAATTAAAAGTGCCTAAACCATCGGCATCGTCTAAGTCTTGGGTAAGCGTCAGCTTGCTGTCTTCTAAAGCATCACCACTGATTACCACGGCACCGGTAACGGGATGATTTACATGGGCAATATTGGATATGACGTTACTGGAACTGCTTTCGGCTGTGCCCTGCTTATCGGTAAAACTTATGGTCACGCTAATGTCAGTGCCCACATCGTTATAGACGAGCGTATAGCGTTTACTGGTGGCACCAATAATGGCCAGGCCATCACGGTACCATTGATACCTAAAGGTGCCCAAGCCATTGAGATCGACTAAGTTTTGGGTGAGTGTAAGTGTGCTGTCCTCTAAGGCATCACCGCTTATAGTGACGTCACCAGTAACGATTTCATTTTCATCGAGTGCACCACAACCGCTTAGTAAGCTGGTTAAGGCAATTGCCGCCAGCGGCATATTAGTAATACGAGTAATCATACTGACTCCTTTAAATTCTACTAACAAGCCACCAGATATTTAGGTGTAGTCGATAGAGGTCGTACCGAAAATTTATCGCTATACTAATTTAAAAATCAGAAACAAACTTGAACAAACCTGCTATATAAAAATTATTTATGGCGTTAAAAAATCGTCATTATTGATGGATATCCACTCAACCCGTGCAATCTCAATGACTAAATTTAGCCAGTTTATTCAATTCCCATATTGAAGTGATCGCAATCACCTATAAGGTGGCGAGATTATAAATTCTGCAGTGAGCTGGTTAAAAACCAAGACACTACGTCTACTGAAGAGCCATTGGTAGTATTTTTTAGAATAGCTAAATTCGGCCAGGGTAAATCCCCTGATTTATCGCGATCTTTGAGTTTCTGTACGAATTTTTAACCCTAGTTAGCAGGTCTATTCATGTTTATTTAGGCTATCTAAAATATTATTGGCTTACTCTTTCTGCCCGATCTCAAACATGAGGTGAAAACGGGCATCACTTAAATGACAAAATGATAAAAATATGAAAAGTAAACTAAGGACCGCCTTTAACCAGGAAATGTTATTGGCAAAAAACATGTACAAAATAAGTGACTATACTAAATGTTTCCACCATCTTGAGAGGGCGCATATTCTTGGTCAAAGAAACTACCTGCCACACGTAGTTAGCCACTACTGGATGTATAAGGTGGCGGTTAAGAAGCGAGATGTTCGCGAAGCATTAGGCCAGGTTTCAAGAATGATAATGAGCGTGGCTTCATTAATTGGCACGATTCCAATTGGCAATACCGGCCGCGCAAGAATTAGCCCAATTAAGCCTATGCCTATGCCGGCGGATCTTCAGGCATATTTTGATTAATTCTTAAATTGGAGGCACATTATGAAATTTAAGAAATGGGTTATTCGGGGAGTGGTTAGCGTATCTATTTTGGCCGCACTTGGCTTGATTTACCGGGCAGTATCATTTCAACAAGGAGTTAAAGCGGTCGAATTAGAGTGGTCTGAATCTCAACCAGGGCAAATAGCCAACTTCGGCAGTACTAAGTCTTTATCAATTACTCCACTGGTTAACTGGCATACACGAGATGACTCTCTTAAGGGTGAGGCTGGCGTATCTTACTTAATAAAAACCGACCACAGCACAATATTGTTTGATGTTGGCTTTAACCAGAAAGGTGAGTCACCATCTCCTCTCGAGCACAACATGAAAACCCTGGGCATAGACCTTAAAAGTATCGATACGATTTTTTTAAGTCACGCCCACTTGGATCATCGTGGTGGCCAAAAATGGGTAAATAAGAATACGTTCTCTATGGGCTTGGAGCAGACCGATCTGTCAGATAAGAGAATATTTGCCCCAACGAAGACGCAATACCCAAACGCTGAGGTTACGATCATTCCTGAGGCAACGGTTATTGATAAGGGTATTGCTAGCCTGGGTGCCATTTCCAGGCAATTAGTGATGGGCAAGATTGAGGAACAAGCTCTGGTAATCAATGTTGAAGGAAAAGGCTTAGTGGTCATCGTAGGTTGTGGGCACCAAACAGTCCCTAAGATTTTGCAGCGCGCCGAAGAAGTATTTAACACTTCACTCTATGGAATTGTTGGTGATCTACACTACCCAGTTCCTGATGGCAGGCTAAATATTGCAGGTATTAACTTACAACATCTTCTCGCTTCTGGAGAGGGGCCCCACAGCCCTATTACCATTGACACCATGAAGGTTGAGGCAGAGCTCTTAAAGAACACAGGGCTTAAGGTAATCGCCTTGGGGGGGCACGATACAAGCGACCAAGCTATCGAATACTTCAGTTCTGAATTTGGCAGCGGATATAGTCATGTGCGGGTCGGCGAAACCATAAATATTGCAGAATAGGGTTTAACACCTATTTAAGCCTCTGGGTGTGGGTAAAACCATACCCGTAAGTTGCTCGTACATTCAGTGCATTTTATATTTCAGGGTAGTTCTAATTGTATGCGATTTACTTCCAGATATTTCCCCATAGTTAATTCGGTTAAGGGATATAACCGATCTATGCTAGCCAGTGACCTTGTGGCAGCGTCAATAGTCACTATCATGCTGATTCCCCAATCACTGGCCTATGCACTTATTGCGGATTTACCGGTAGAAGTTGGACTGTATTCAGCAATACTGCCATTAATAGTTTATGCGGTATTTGGCACTAGTCGAACACTGTCAGTTGCCCCTGCTGCAATCGCCTCATTAATGACGGCTTCAGCCTTGAGTGAAGTTAGCAACCTGCATGACCATAATTATTTGGCCGCAGCAATTATGCTTGCCATGCTGTCAGGTATTTTCCTCTTGTTGTTTGGCATACTAAAACTGGGATTTTTAAGTAATTTCTTGTCTCACCCTTTGATCTCGGGTTTCATAACAGCTTCAGCAGTTCTTATTGCATTGAGTCAAGTGGGGCATCTACTAGGTATACAGGCATCAGGAAGCAATATAATTGAGATTGGCCAATCACTTTTGTTGTCTGTTAAAAGTACAAACCTCTACACCCTGGCTATTGGTGGCTCGGTATTAGTTTTTTTATATGTTATTAAGTCTAGCGGTGAGACTGCTATGATGAAGCTTGGTATGAAAAAACGGCTTGCTAGCTTATGTACTAAGTCGGCACCGGCCGTTAGTGCACTTGCTACGCTATACATTGTTTATGTATTTGGACTAGAGGACAAAGGGGTTTTAATTGTTAATACCATTCCGGTAGGCCTGCCCAGCTTGAGCATACCCGACTTCAACCTTTCACTTATAAAGGAATTGACGCTACCCGCTATATTCATTTCGATTGTAGGTTATGTCGAGTCGGTCGCCATCGGCAAAACGTTGGCAGAAAAACGAGGCGAGAAGATCAACAATAACCAGGAACTTATTGGTTTAGGTAATGCCAATATCGCATCGGCCATATCTGGAGGCTTTCCAGTTACAGGCAGTTTATCACGTTCCATGGTTAATAATGATGCCGGAGCGGTCACTCAAGTTTCTGGGATTTTTGCGGCGATAGGTGTTGCTGCAGCATCTTTGTTTTTAACGCCAGTTCTATTCTTTTTACCCAAGGCAACATTGGCCGCCACCATAATAATTGCGGTCAGCTCCCTTATCGACTTCTCTGTAATTAAAAAAATAAGAGAGTACGAAAAAAGTGATTACTACACCATATTAGTTACGATCTTATTAACTTTGTTTCTAGGCGTTGAGGCAGGAATTATGTGTGGGGTTATCTTATCAATATACCTCCACCTCCATAGAACTTCTAAACCACATATTGCCAAGGTGGGGTTATTGGAAGGGACAGAATATTTCAAAAATGTTAAACGGCACAGTGTAATAACGGATCCTAGAATATTAACACTTCGACCAGACGAAAGTTTGATATTTTCCAATGCAAATTATGTGGAAGACAGTATTTATGATTATGTACGCAACGACAACAAAATAGCGCATGTTGTAATAATGTGTAGTGCAGTTAATCAAGTAGATTACAGTGCGTTAGAGACTTTAGAAAAATTAAGTATTTCGTTGTTTGAAAAGCACATTACCCTACACTTATCAGAGGTGAAGGGACCTGTTCTTGATGCATTAAATCGAGTTGAGTTCAATAAAGAATTGTCTGGGAATATTTATTTTTCGCAGTTTGAAGCATTTAATGACCTCAAAGAGACTTAAAGTAAATGCATGTTAGAAAGGTTCCAAAATTATTTACAGTTATAGTGTCGGTATAACACCAGTAGTTATACGAAAAAATTTTATAGCGTGTCTTGAATAATTAGACACGCACCATTATTTTTCATTGAGTATTCTTTGTAAATCTTCTGGTACTGGCATGGGTTTCAGTGGATTGACGTTAGCCCCGCCAGTATTGCCCGTGGGAACCCAAATTTTGGAGAATAGCAGAGACGCCACAATTCGAGTTATCTGCCCGACTACTTCTCTAACATCAGACTTTTTCCAGCCAAGTTTTAACATCCACCAGTGGGATTGAGTATGAGGAATGACATACGTTTGACCCAGGATATGAGCCCGTTCTAGGTGGGTAAACGAAGTATCAAATTCATTTTTATTGTATAGCTCTATGGCCTTATCTAATTCGCTATTGAAGGCCTCTCTTAACTCTTGTCTCATAAATCCTCCACTTTATAATCACACCTAAGTGTAGTTCATTGGGAGTTTTTAAGTAGAGTTAGTTATGTGTTAAGGGTTAGTCTAGAAGTGTTCTATATAACATTTTAATATATCTATATTGCCTACGATATAGACTAATACTTCTGTTTTCCAGGAATTACACCTCGTACTCCACCACTTGGGTCGAGCATATCCCCACTGTAACGTGGAATTAGGTGTATGTGTAAGTGAGGGATGGTTTGTCCTGCCACCGCTCCATCGTTAATACCTATGTTGTAACCGTCCGGTTTGAAAGTGTCATCCAGTTCTGACCTGGCCTGTTCGACTAGTAAAAATAATGAGGTACGTTCAGCTGGATTTAGCTCAAAGAAAGATAATGCATGACGCTTTAAAATTATTAGACTATGTCCGGAAGAAACGGGGCTGTTGTCTCTAACGACAAACCCATGTTTGTTTTCAAAATTAAACTTAGTATCATCAGACCCAAGAGTCATATTACAAAAAGTACACTCTAGACACTCCATTATTTTAGTACCTTCACTACTTTATTAAATTATTTTTTATGTAAGCCTATATTTTTTGACGATTAGGCAGGCAGAATTAACAATAAAATTAACATCTTATGATTACCAAAACATGAATAAACTAGCTAAATGGTTATGAACAGGTGTTTTCTTTAGAAGACATTCACTGCAAAAATAAGATCTACTTCGCATTAGAAAAACCTGCCTTTTATGGGGAATTATATTAAGTAAAAATCTTCGTGGGAGGGGCTAAATAGAGCGGTACATTAGAAACCTCAGTAGGTTGTCCTATACTGAGACAGTTAATGAATCGGCCGTTAAGTGGACTAAAATGAAAAGATCTTTGGTGATTTTCTGGCTATTGCTGGTAGGTTTTCTCCCCCCAAGCCCGGCGTGGGCAGCAGCCAATATCGACCACCTATTTGTCTTGTCCCTAGAGGAACTATTGAAGATCAAGGTCACCGGCTCAACGCTCACGCCAAAAGAACTCAAAACCGTACCCGCCGCCGTCACCGTTTTCACCCATAGACAGATAATAAACTTGGGGTTGGATAGCCTGGATGAACTGATGAATCTGGTGCCGGGTTTCCAGTCGTATCGTTCATCACAATCTCCGTTGCACTACCCAATGACGTCTCGCGGGCGTCGCATTGCTCATTCCGGATCGGAAATTTTGATATTGGTGGATGGCATGCGTTTTGACGAACCTCGTATCAGTGGTGGCACTCATATTGCGCCCAAGTTTCCTCTGATTCAGGTTGAACGGGTTGAATTTATTCGTGGACCAGGATCGGCCGTGTATGGATCCAACGCCATGATGGGGGTTGTCAATATTGTTACTCGCACCGAAGTGGATGAAGTGAGTATGGGTGTTGGCAGTTTCAATCGTCGCAAAGGGCACCTGTTAACGAGTGAGCAAACCGGAGACTTAAGCTTTGATATATTTGCTTCATGGGAAGCGGATGACGGTGATGAATACCAGCTGCAAGATACCTTTGGCAGCGGACAAATAGATACCCAGGACCCTCGTGAGCTAGCCGACTTTAATATTAAACTAAAATGGAAAGAGACTCGTCTGAACCTGCATCACAATCAGTTTAAGGCTAAAGATTTTTACGAACTGGCTGGTTTGTCTAATGGATTTAACCGGCGGAGTGGAGAGTTTATGGCACTCATGGTGGGGCAGTCCTTTCGCTGGCAAGCCGTTGAGTCGAATATTACTCTGGGTTACACCCGTGCAGGTTACTCCACCGCTCTGCAATTGACGGCCCCTGGTCAGCTTTTTTCCAACAGCAATCCTCCCAGTAACGATGCCTTGTTAACGCGGGTAAACTTTAAAGACGGCAATGAAACCCGCATCATGTGGCATAACGATTGGAGTAATAATTCATTCGGTAGCCTGCAATTTGGCATTGAGCTCAGACAGATTAATTCGCCAGAGGTGATTGCAGAAAATAATTTTGACATGGGAGACCTGGCCAACTCAAATCTCCCCATTCGTTACTACGGAAGTTTGTTACCCACTACACGGGTACAAGCCAAATCCAGGCGCGACATAGCTGGTATTTATGTTCAGTACCAGCAACAATTTTTTGACAACACGCACCTCACAATGGGGTTGCGACATGATGAGTTTTCTCATATCGGTGCGCAATTAAGCCCTAGATTTGGTTTGGTGCACGAGTTAAATAGCCATCATAGTATTAAGCTGCTTTATGGGGAGGCGTTTCGTGCCCCCGCCGAGGGGGAGCTATATTTACTCAATAACCCGGTGGTGATTGGTAATCCTGATTTGGTGCCGGAAACTGTGCAAAGTAGCGAGCTTATTTGGCTGGGCCAATGGTCCCATAGCGGCATTTCTCTAGGGTATTTTGAGAGCCGCTTTAAAGACGCCATCGTACAAGTGAACTCAGGCAATGGATTTGTATTTGATAATGTAGAACAGGAACCCAGCAAGGGAGTGGAGCTGGAAGTGTCACATCAGTTAACGGAGTCTTGGCTAGTGGGTGGCACTTATACCTACTTTCTTGAAACGCCGACGCTCTCTTTTCGTGAGTCAGATAACCTGGCCTCATTCAGGGTGAATTACCAACAGGCTAACTGGAATGGAAACCTGGCTGCAAACTTCCAAAGTAATAAAGATATGTCAGCCCGTGACAGCAATGGAGAGCGTATTACTCTGGATGGCTTCTGGCAGCTATTTGGCAAGGTGCGCTATTACTTAAGATCAGATTTACAAATATTTATCCAGGGTAAAAACCTGTTGGATAAGAACTATCTGACGCCGCCTGCCAGTACCACTTTAATGCAAGGTATTCCTAATCGTGGGCGGGAAATTTTGACAGGTCTTACTTTTGAGTTTTAGCTTGGATTGAAATTCACAATCGGCCTGGAATGAGGCAGGTAGTGTTGTAATCCCTCCTTTAAAACGTCAGGCAGAAGTAGACAGTTAATCAATTACAGTAATTGCCAAACTAGTTTCCAGACATTGCTGGCTAGCGCTAATCCACTACCCCAACCTCGATGTTATTAGAGGCAATTACATGCCCTCCTCAGAGCACAATTTATAGGGGAAGATAGTGTCAATATCGGTACCAGACCGCCCTATCTCGGACCTTCATGGGAATGTTATAGCCTGGGGGTGGTGCGTAACTTATAGAGTTTGCACGCTAACCTGCCCCCCTTTATAAACAAAGGCATTCAAGCAGTTTTACGACTTCTAGAAAGGTATTGTGGCGTTGACCTTAAATTGCTTAACAATTAATCATGATAGTGAGTGCTTCAGATGAAGGACTTATTTTTCCTGAGGTTAGCAGTGTATAAACTTTATTATTTGAAATTGCTTTAGTGTGCAATCTTTATTATTACTACACACTTGTGGGCATTTTTCATCCAGTCTTGATGTTGCTGTCCAATTCCGGGAAGCACCCCGGCCAACATGGCCGGTTGAAGTTGGCTGGGCATGAGCAGGTAACCCCCTTCTGAATACTGCCCCTGTTGATAACGGCGTTGACGATATTCATCTATGCCCCAGGCCGCAGGAATGTTGCGCCACTGAATGATGCATACTGGCACTGCGCTGCTTTGACGGGCTGGCCTTAATTGCCTGTTTATATGACAACCCCAAGGAGCCACAAGCCATTCGCCAGTTATTGTTACGGGGGGCGCAGGGGCTTAAGCGCAACTAGCCTTTCATCTCTCAATAGGTGAAAACCTGCCTTTTTAACCTATATTAAAACTGAGGCAGGTGAATATGCGAGCACACGGTTCCTTCGATTTATGGGTAGATAACCAGGTCTTATTGGCCCGTATTTCCGGTGCCTGGAATGAAGAGGGGGGCTGGCGTTATTTCAAGGCCCTGAAACAAATCAGCCAGCCCATTATTGATAAACCCTGGGCACTGCTGGTGTCCATTGACGAGTGGGAACTGGGCACCCCTGAAACCGATCGCGCCGCCCTGGCCATGCTCGAATGGGTAACACAGCACGGAGTGGCCAGATTGGCTGAAATATACAGCCCTAATATCCTCCTGCAATTGGAAGTGGCACGCATGGGGAAAAAGATTCCATTTGAGATTGAGCAACGGCATTTTTCAGATGAAGCCACGGCCTTTAAATGGCTTGCATCCAAGGGTTTCCCGGTACAACTTGCCCAACTAAAAAACCGCCAACCTCAAAGCTAGCCCCCGACTTTGCCCTGTTGGTTGCGCTGGCGCTAAATTAGACCTTGCTGTCACCACTTTTAATTAATGAATGACAAAATACAAACAGATTACACAAGGGGAGGACTTGGCCATGAAGCGGTATTTGATTATTTGCCTATGCCTATTTCATATGCTCTTTAGCGCGAATGTTAGCGCGCAGCAATCCATAGATTTGGTAACGGTTGATAATTTTAAGCCGTTCCGTTGGTTAGAAAACAACAGATTAACCGGGATAGACATAGATATTTTGACGGAGCTGGGGAAAAGGATTGATGTAACATTCAATATTCGTATCGTGCCATGGGCAAGACTAATAAACATGGTCCAGCGAGGAGATATCCACGGTGCATTTTCTGCCAATAAAACCCAAGACAGAGAAAATTTTGCACACTTCATAGAGGTACCACTGCATCAAAGTTATTTCAGCGTTTTTGTGTTACAAGGAAATGAATTTAAATTTGATGACATTACAGATTTGTATGGAAAGCGAATTGGTAAAATAAGAGGCTTTAGTATCAGTAAAGAGTTCGATCAAGCTGTAAAAAGTAATAAGATTAACATACATGAAATAAATTCAACTGAGCAGTATTTTAACCTTGTTAAAATTGGCAGAATTGATGCCTTTGTAGCGGCTCACTACCCATCACTTTACGAACTAAACACACTAGGTTTAAGCGAAAGCATCGTACCACTGAAAAAGCCCGTCTCCAAAATTAAGCAGGCCTATTTAATGATTTCAAAGGTAGCAGAGATTGAGAATAGAATTGATATAATTAACAATATGAATAATGCCTTAAACCATATGTTAAAAGATGGAACCATAGATAATATAAATGCTAAATATTTGGAGAACTAGAAACTGCCTGTTTCATTGCTTTAATCCAGTAAAGCTTGTGCAACTTTAGTGTGCTGAACCTGACCAACAATTCGCATCAAGGCAGCCGCTATTTCAGTGGGCACTTCTTCTTGTAGAAAATGCCCGGCCTGGGTTTCGGTAACCGGCGCGTTCGGAAAATTTTGTTTCATGATAGCTAATCCCTTGCCAAGAATGGGGTCGTTTAATCCCCAAACCAACTCCAGCGGAATATCCAGGGCCAGGGCGTATTTTTCAATTTTACGCAGCTCAGGTGTAGATGCGTGATCTGGGCCATCGGCTACCATACGCATCATAGCCAGGGTGGCTTTTTCATTGCCGCTGTCCATTAGCGGTTTGCCATAAAGTTGTGCCACCTCTGTAGAGATCGATGACGGATCACCTTGCATGCTAGGCAATCGATCAAAAACAGAAACCATCACCTCCATGAGAAACTCCCCCAATAACGGGCTTTTCACTAACATGTGAGGCACCGACAGGTTTACAGCTTCCTTAGGGGCGTTAAATAAGGTATTCATGGCCACCATGCCTTTTAGTAAGTCCGGTGATTTAGCCAGTGCCCCCATGCCAATGGGGCCACCCCAATCTTGCCCGGCGTAAACCACCCCTTTAAGTTTTAGTTGTAGCAATACCTGGTTTATCCAACGTACGTGATTGCTAAGGGTATGTTGGCTTGCAGGAATCTTGCTGGAAAAACCCAAGCCCGCAAGGGTGGGCATGATCACCCGTACGCGGTCGGTGGGCAGTTGTGCGGCAACCTTACGATACAAAAAACCACTGGTGGGGTTGCCGTGTTGCAAAAATAGCGGGTAACCCGTGCCCACTTCCAATACGTGAATCTTGATGCCGGGCTCCACTTCTACCAGGTAACTTTTATAGTCGCCTGTAATAAATTTGGCCGCATAGTCGGGCAAGGGAAAGGCCTCAAAGGTGCCGGAATCCAAGGTCACCGTACCTTGCCCTTG
>Ga0209184_1001271_pt1 | contig 17681 bp, 11 predicted proteins | sample EN8Hudsemesocosm_2_FD_184627 | JGI IMG/M metagenome (GOLD analysis project Ga0209184, IMG submission 184627) | Methane-oxidizing microbial communities from mesocosms in the Hudson Canyon - EN8C Hudson Canyon (SPAdes) (version 2) | ecosystem: Environmental > Aquatic > Marine > Cold seeps | place... | reverse complement strand
CGCTAATATCTTCGAAGAAGATCGTCATGCTTGCCAGGCAGTAGGCATGAACGCATTTGTCGCCAAACCATTCGACCTGGAAAACCTGTTCTCTACCATTGCCAAATGGCTACCAGAACGTGAATCGCTGGTCTTTAATAAACCGATACCGCCTACCACACCAGTCTTTCATACAGCAACTGACGATACCGCCTTGCGCAAGCAGCTTAGCAGCATCGAAGGGATAGATGCTCAGCAGGGGCTACTTAATATGCGTGACGATGCAACGGCTTATCTGCGTCTATTACGCCAGTTTAACAACCATCATGGTGATGACATGCGCAAACTAAGTAAACACCTTGCGAGCAGTGAAGTCGCCGAATCAATACTCATAGCTCATACCATCAAAGGTTCGGCTGCTACTCTGGGGCTGACAAAAACACTAGAGATCACCAGCGCACTGGAAAAAATTCTACGTAGCGATAGTTGCAGTACTAGCAATGATGAAATTTTCCGGCTTATCAATGCTGTCAGTACAGAGCAAAAAAATATCCGTCTAGCGTTAAGCAACCTAAGCATACCAGAAGCACCTGAACATGCAGTCGTGGCTGACCAGGTCTCTGCCGATAAAATACTTGAGCAGCTTGAATCATTGCTAAAAACAGACGATTCTACGGCCAATGTATTATTCTCTGAATCTGAGGCTCTATTGAAAAGCACTTTCGGGTCAATATTACAACAGCTAGGACAACAGATCGAAGTATTTGATTATCCGGCGGCTCTGAAAACCATCAGGTCTATTTCCAAATCTGAAAATAAAAATTAAGAAAAAATATAAATTGGACTTTTAGAAAGGAAGTTGATGGATACATAGGTCTACCTGATTACGTATCATTCTCCGCCACTATGTAGAGCTTTAATTTGAATGTGGAACAGGTAGGAGCGTCCGCCCTCGGCGCGATTTTAAATAGAGTTCTTGATCTAAAGCAAGAGCCTGTTATATTCGCGCCGAGGGCGGACGCTCCTACATTATTAGTTATTATCCAACAATACTGTCTCTACAAATTGGCTGAAGCTCATGGGTAATCAGGTAAATCTATGCAGAGAGACCTAAGGATTACGCTAACAATTTAATTTATATGATTTTAAATCATTCAAGCACCTAAACCTAAGTCTCCTATGAAAAAATTAAACGGATCTAACATAGTTGTTAATAAAATGGCCGGCAGCCTGTTTTGAATCCAAATAATTGTCGAATAATGCCATAGCATCAGAAATTGAGATATAAGCAAATGCACCATAGCCTTTTCTTTTGAAAAAGGCTTCATGTAGGAGTTCTATAAAATAAATACGTTCTTCTGTTAATTTTGTCATTTTATTCCCCTTTAATATCACTACCTTAAGAAGAATAGTTCAATTAAGTTATTAAGACAAGTTTAATGCCGTAAAAAACTGCAAAAGAGTCATATTAATAAAATAAAGTACTTATTTTAAATTCCAATAATGGCCATTATCTTCTCGCATGGTCTCTACTGTGATCTGCTTATTTTTTAATTCTACCGTTATTGCCCCCTTATCAGCCGTATTCATCCAAGCCATATTTAACTTTTTATAACGATCTAAAACTGGCTGGTGTGGAAATGAAAATCGGTTTCTATACCCTGCGGGAATTAAAATCATAGCTGGATTAACTTGTTGTAAAAATGCCTGAGAGGAAGATGTTTTACTACCATGATGAGGTGCAAGCAAAACATCACTTGCCAATTTGTCAGCTTGATTCTCCAATAACCAATATTCAGCCTGTTTTTCAATATCTCCTGTTAACAAAAAACTTTTATGCTTGGCGCTAACTTTTAATACACATGAATTATTATTTTCATCATTAAAACTATTCTGGAAAGGAGACAAAATTTCGAAAACAATGCCATCCCAAACCCATCGCTGTCCTCTTTGACAGGCTATCGGTTGATATTTTTCCAATAACGCTGGCACACTAGTTATGATGCTATCTACTTTAGCTTGCTCTAAAATTGATTCTGCACCCCCAATATGATCATTATCACCATGACTGATTAATAACACATCAATTCCTTCTATCCCTCGGTGCTTTAAATAGGGGATAACAACCGAACGCCCCATATTATTGTGTTCCGAATATCTGGCTCCGGTATCAAAAATAAGACCATGGTTTGTCGTTTCTATCACGGCAGATAGTCCCTGCCCCACATCAAGTAATGTCAGTCTAGCATCGCCGTCATCCAGCTTATCCTGCTTAACAAAAAACAAAGGTAATAGCATGACACACCCTAACCAGCGTGCGGGTATGCCTCTGGGAGCTATTAAAATAAACAAACCTATTACCGCTAACGGGACTACATAAAATGGCTTTGATGCCGTTGTTATGGCTGCCAAAGGGAAATCAGCCATTACTGCTAAAACAGTCCATAACAACTGTAATATTTGATCGATCAATAAAAAAACAGGCTGCGCTAAACTGCCTGAAATAAACAAAAGCACAACCGCTAGAAAACACAAAGGCACAACCAGTAAACTAATAACAGGGACCGCGATAAAATTTGCCAAAGGGGCAATAACTGAAACTTGCTGGAAATAAAACAATAATAAAGGGGACAAGCCGATTGCCGTTACACAATGGATTTTAGTCACTGCTAACCAGTACCCTGGCTTAGCTAGCCGCCCAGCGGTACTATATGCAATAAGGCTGACAGCTAAAAATGACAACCAAAAACCCGCTGATAATACGGCTAATGGATCGATGATCAATACTGCAAACATGGCAAGTGCCAAGGTGTTTCTAATCGATATATTGCGTTGCAGTGTTATTGCCATCATAGCAACAATCAGCATAATCAATGCCCGCTGAGTCGGTAATGAGAAACCAGCCAAAGCAGAATAAAACAGGGCAACGAGAACAGCTGAAATTGCAGAAACCTTTTGCGGTGACAGAACAGAAAACATTAGGGCTATTTTAAGCATTAAAAAGTAGCTTAAACCAGCGATCAATCCTATATGTAAACCTGAAATAGCCAGTAAATGTATGCTACCCGTTTTTCTAAAAACATCCCATTGCTTTTCATTTATCTCATGCTTATCGCCCAGAGTTAGTGCTTTTACAAGCCCCACACTGCTACGGCCAGCAAGCATAAGACTTATCTGATCAGCGATGGTTTGACGTAAAGCACTGAAACTTTGCCAAGGAGTAGCCGTTGCCAGTAACGCTGCAGGAGGATTATTTCTGACATAGCCTGTAGCGACGATATTCTGAGTAAATAACCAACGTTCGTAGTCAAACCCGCCCGGATTAAGTCGACCATGCGGTTTTTTTAACTTCACAGTCAACTGCCAATGTTGGCCCGCTTTTATTATTTGCTCGGTAGAATACCAACTTAACCTCAGCTTACCTCGTAATTGATAATCTGATTGTGTAACTAAAAAATCAAACCTGACTCGCCTGTCATCATATTGCGGCAGTCCTACCACCTGCCCTTGAATATGAAGATGCTCTCCCTCCAAATGATCTGCTAGCCTATCCCCCATACGAAAACTGGCAAAGTAACAGGCCCACAACAAACCGATAGTAAAAAACATCAGCCGCCAAAGGCGAAAAAAAAGTGCCAGACCAGAGACTACCCACAATAGCATAAGCCAGTGGATCTCAGGCAATACAGAAAATTGCTGAACTAAAATAATACCTGATACAAAGGAAAGGATTGAGAAAACCATTAAGATCTCAGAAATATGGCATTAAATACAACAGGAACGCGAAAAAATATCGCAAACAATTTGGAACTGAGGCTTTAGCCTCGGGTGTGATAAACGAGATTTAATAGATAGTGAAAGTATTAAGTTCTTCCCCCCCTCTATCTCACTGCCATTAAGTTAGGCGTATTACCTTGAGGGGCGCAGTGCTTTAGCCTGCTTTCATTGCTGAAATTAGCAGGCTAAAGCACTGCGCCCCAATGGACTAATCCCTTAACTTAATGGCAGTGCCCCTCTATCTCCCTATTCCCAAGGGAAATGTCAAAAAGAGAATGCTTTCACAATCTTTATAAATTTACATGGCTCTATACAAACCACTGGCTTATAAAAAACCAGTAAATTCCTGCGCGATTTTTATCGGTAGGAGAGGCCTATTGGCCGCGACAGGAACAAGATCAAGAACAGTCGCGGCCAATAGGCCCCTCCTACCCTTACAAACAAACATCTCACCCCAAACACTTTTTAACCTATGGTTTAGATATAGCTAATTAAATTTAAAAGACTTAGCTATTACAAATCATCTTCTTCACTGGAAGGAGAAAAACTATCTACAAACGCTTTTAAACCCTCTTGCACCAGATCATAAGTACTATCAATATTAGTCGCTATATCCCCTTCCAAAACATTAAGCCCAGTAAGAATTTCTCTAGCTTCAGTAAACCCCTGATCTATACCGCCTGATATTATCTCCGCAAAGGCTGTAGCCGCCTGTTCATCGGTCATATCTGCATTCTGTTCCCGGTATTGAGCAAAAAAAGCAGTACTCATAGAAACAATTCGATCAGCTGTTGCTTCAGGACTTACATCCAGACCAGAATCATACGATGTCTGAATTGCATTGTCGCCAAAATCAGCTTTCAAAACATCATTAATGCCCTCTATAGCCGTTTTATAAAGCAATGCCAAAGGGTCATTCCCAGCACTAACGCTATATTCTAAATTAGCCTGAACAATCGCACTGTTCAATTGATCTTTTATAGATTCTGGCGTTGAATCCATTTTTTTTATCTCATTTTTTTTATGCGCAGCTTCAGAGACCTTTTGACCTAATGGGATACCACTGTCTTTAGAGTAACTGGCTTTTATTTGTTTTACATTTTGAGAAAAATTGGATGTATTAGTAATATTTTTCATAACAAATTCCCCGCAGCAACATATTAGCTAGTATAGCGGCTGATTCAATTAAAACTTAAACCCAACCGTTAAATTTTAAATACCCATCGACCAAGTTTACCTGCTAAACTTAGCAAACTAAACAACTGCAGACAGAGCATCATGCCAAAAAAACTTATAAAAAAATACATGCCTGACCCTGAAAAACTTAAGCAACAAAAGAGTTTACAATTTTTAGGTGACCGGTTGCATGAACCCAATTTATGGCATTTAAACCGCCGTTCAGTCTCTCTCGCATTTGCCGTTGGATTATTTGCGGCCTGGATACCTACCCCTGGTCAAATGGCTATTGCAGCTGTTTTCGCATTTTATTTTAGAGCCAATTTACCGATTTCTGTGGCCTTGGTATGGGTGACCAATCCTTTAACTATGCCACCCATGTTCTATTTTGCCTATATCGTCGGTTTAAAAACCTTAGGCGACCCCACCCCTGGTGCGGATTTTGAATTCTCCGTAGAAAGCATTATGGCTAGTTTGGGCGATATTGGGGGACCCTTTTTATTGGGCTGCTTAATTTTAGGTATTATTTCTTCAACTCTCGGCTATTTTGGTATTAAGGGCTTTTGGAAATACCATGTTAGTAAACAATGGAAAGCTAGAAGTAGCAAATAAAATGGCATTAGTTTTTTGAGGGAAATCTTTTACATGGCTCTATACAAACCACCGGTTTGTATAAAATCAGTAAATGACTAAATTACTTTTATCGTTAAGAAGTAAGCTGTCATTAAGTTAAGCTTTTGTAGCCTTGATGAAACAAAGTGGAATCAAGCTTTATCTAAACTTTCCCTTGATTTCGTTTCACTACATCAAGGCTACATGATTTTTTATTCTCTTTAAGCTGTGGTTAATTAATAGCCATTATCTTTTATTACGCTAGTTTCTGCTTGTAACTGGTCATTCAAATTGAGCCCAAATTTAATGTTCGTTTCAAATAAGACCTTTCACGAATTGCAGAATTTCAATTACTGTTGAATTTCCAAACGTTTCAATATTAGCGTTTGGAGGTAATTTTTGTAATAATTCACAGGCTGTCGTTCTCATTTTATCGGCCAGTAAGTTTTGATTTTCCTTGCTATAAATATCAGCTAATTCCAGATAAGCAGCAATATACTCTGGTGCAAGGTAAATGACTTTTTTTAATAAAAGTTTAGCTTCTTCATCATTGCCCAGTTCATGGGCTAGTAGTGCTTTAAGGTAGTATGGCTGGTGTTGAAAAGGGCTTTTATCATTAAATTCTTTACAAACTGAGAGTGCTTTTTCCGATTGTCCCTGATTGGCAAAATTCCAGGCATCTTGCATGGTATAGGCTGGTATAGCTTGTTGCCGTGTGGAATTATTAGTTTTTGCTTTATGAGGAATATTTTTTTTAGCTGATATTTTAGCGTTTGATAATGGAGTAATGGTTTTAGTTGCTTTATTTACCGCTACCGGTTTAGTCGGCTTGGGAGGAGTATGATGAGTGACTGTACTTTTCTGATAGATAATGGACTCAGGGAATACAAGAGTGCGTAGACCTATATGATGATGAGCAAATAACTCACCATGCCCTGTCATTAAATATCCACCTTCGACTAGAGTTGCTGTCATTTTATCGGTAATCTGTGAAACCATGCTAGATTCAAGATAAATAAAGACATTGCGACAGAGAATTAAGTCTATTTCTGAAAGTCCCTTGATGGTATTTGGGAAGTAGTCGCTAACCAGGTTAAGTTGCTGAAAATTAACATGCTGGCGAATAGCTGGTTTAAGTATCCAGTGACCCTCGCTTTGTTGAAAATAGCGTTGCCTACGTTGCTCACTCATCTGCCTGAATGACCATTCCCTGTATAGACTTTCTCGGGCTTTGATTAGTGCTTCCGGGTTAATATCAGTAGCATGAATAATGATTTGCCAGTCTGACAAACCTGCATTTAATTCATCCAGTAATATTGCCAGCGAATAAGGCTCTTCGCCACTAGAGCAACCTGCACTCCAGATGCGTAATTGACGTTTGCTACGGTTACGTTCAATCAGTTCTGGCAGGATATGTTGACGCAATAACGCAAATTGACCTTGATCTCTAAAAAAATAGGTTTCTCCTGTAGTTAATTCACGACTTAGATGCTCATGTTCAGAGGCTAGCTGAACAGGACTGAATTGATGTAATAACTGATAATAATCAGCCATTGATTCAAGCTTAAAGTGTTTTATTCTGGCTTGTATTAATCGCAGGAAAGAGGCTTCATTATTATCAACAATACGTAAACCCGTTTTTTTAGATATCCATGATTTGATTTGTGGTAAAAGTACCGTATCCATAAAAAACAATCTAAAAATTAAAACAAGTTGATTAACTATACAGGATTACCTTAACTCAGATATAAATCTTCCCCCATAGGCCATAGATTGTTTGCAATTTGTGGAATTTAAGCCTAATCTTAAACTTTGATTATATCGTTACTGGATTAACCTCTTTGTTCAATATAGATTGAATTTTCTTTAAATATGACCCATACATCTTTTATACCCTCCAACTTTAAAATTCTGATTGTTGAAGACAGTCCTATTCAGGCAGAAATGCTTAGAAGAGTATTGACTCGGGAGGGGTATCAAATTTCACTGGCAAAAAATGGTGTGGAAGGGCTGGCAGTGGTTAAACAACAGCAACCAGATTTAATTCTTAGTGATATTTCCATGCCAGTAATGGATGGTTTTGAAATGTGTGTCAATATTCGTAAAGACCCCGTCCAGGGGGAACAGTGCGTAGTGATGTTAACCGTTTTAACCGAAATTACAGATGTTATTAAAGCACTGAATGCAGGGGCAGATAATTATCTAACCAAACCTTACAAAGAAGAAACCCTGCTTAATCATGTTAGAAACAGCCTGATGACAGAAACTTATCAGGAAAATGAAAAGCAGGATTTTGAGATCTGCTTGCCTGACGGGACCCTAACTCAGGTTAGAGCCAGCCCCAGGCAAACGCTTAACCTTTTAGTATCAACCTATTCTAATATGGATGATCAAAATCAGACGTTAGTTAAAAATCAGGATGAACTGGTTTCTCTGAATGCAAGTCTGACAGAAAAAGTAAAAAATCAGACAGCAGAATTACAAATAAACAAATTAAAAACTCGCCAGTCCTTTGTTGATTCAATCAAAGCTATTGCCGCAACATTTGAAATGCGAGACACCTATACTGCTGGACATCAGCGCAGGGCGGCCGAAATTTCAGTGTTAATTGCACAAGCTTTAGGTCTTTCTGAAGATAGGGTTTTTGGCTTGCATTTAGCTACTCTCGTGCATGACATTGGTGAAATTAATACCCCAGCAGAAATTTTAAATAAACATAGCCAATTAACTAACAAGCAATATGCCTTAGTCCAGGAACATGCAGAAGATGGCTATAATATTTTAAAGAACATTGATTTTCCATGGCCTATTGCAGAGATGGTACTTCAGCATCATGAACGACTTGATGGTAGTGGCTACCCCAATGGGCTTAAAGGGGATGATATTTTATATGAGTCTAGAATTATAATGGTAGCAGATGTGGTTGAAGCGATGTCTTCTGATCGGCCTTATCGTGCCTGCCTGGGGCTTGATGTAGTCAAACAGGAACTGCTTAAAAACCGTGGCAAATTCTATCAGCCTGAAATAGTGGATATATGTATCAAATTAATAAATCAAGAGAAAATAGTTGTTCATTCCAAGTTAGGACATACCTATGAATACAGAAACTAAACAACCCGTATTTCGATCCCCAGTCGTGATGTTAATCGATGATCAGGCGATTGTTGAATATAGAGTAAAAGAACTGCTTAAGAATGAAGTGGATATAAGCTTTCATTATTGCCCAGATCCCGCAACGGCTGTTGCTCAAGCAATACAGATAAAGCCCAGCGTTGTGTTAATGGATTTAGTGATGCCAAATATTGATGGTTTAACTTTATGTCGGGTATTTCGTGAAACCTCAGAAACAGCTGACATTCCGATTATAATGCTATCTGCCAATGATGATGGTATAACCAAAGCGCATTCTTTTTCCTCTGGGGCAAATGATTATTTGGTTAAACTACCCGAACAGATTGAATTTATCGCCAGAATTCGTTATCACTCAAAAAGCTATACCATTAAATTAGAGCGGGATGAAGCCTATGAAGCGTTATGTCAAAGTCAAATGGAATTGGAGGCACTAAATGACCGTTTACAAAAAATGGCGCACTATGATGAACTAACAAAACTACCTAATAGACCATTATTTTTAGACCGTCTGGCAATGATGATAGCACAGGCTAAACGCAATGAACGCATGGCAGCTGTTTTGTTTCTAGACCTGGATGACTTTAAACCCATTAATGATTTGTATGGACACCAAGCTGGAGACGAAGCACTTAAAATAGTGGCTCAACGGTTAACCAGTATTCTGCGTGAAACTGATACGGTTGCCCGCTTTGGTGGTGATGAATTTGCTGTCGTAATTGGAAATATGGAAACAGCAGAATATGCGTCAAGGGTTGCAGAAAAAATCATCAAATCAATTTCTACCCCCTTAGCGTTAAGTAATGAACAGCAAGCTAAAATGGGTATTAGCATAGGTATAAGCCTATTTCCTGACGATAGCCGAGAACTTAATGGTCTGATTGCTTATGCAGATCATGCGATGTATGAAAGTAAACGAGGCAGTAAGAACTGTTTTTTCTTTTATTCTGATATTAAACAGAATGATTTTGCTGATGACCTTTGGCTGGCGTTTAAGGATGAATATATGTCAGGGGTAAAAAGTATTGATCAACAACATATTGAGTTATTGCAACTGGTTAACCAGTTGAAGTCTCTAGTTACCGAGCAGGCAGATTCAACTCATATAGAAAGTGTATTTGACCAGTTGTTGAATAAAACCATTCAACATTTCAGTTCAGAAGAAGAACTATTAACACAGTATGCCTATCCCGAAATTAAAGAGCATAGAGATGATCATCAGCATTTATTGGCAGAGTTAGAATTATTAAAAGTGCATTTTCAGGAGCAAGGCAGAGAGCTAGAGGCTCTTCAGCTTCTAAAATCATGGTTGTTAAAACATATGATCTATGGTGATAAAAAATCAAATGCGTATTTAGTTACCCAGGGGGCTTCCTAATATAAATTAGGTGCTTTATTGAGGCGCGGCCAGATCAACTAAAGTTTGGGCGATTTTAGTCAGCGGTAAAACCTGTTGCGTTGCTTGCTCCTCAATAGCAACTTTAGGCATACCAAAGACCACAGAGCTAGACTCATCCTGGGCAATTGTCATTCCGCCCATCTGCTTAATCGTTAGTAAACCATCAACACCATCCCGCCCCATACCTGTCAACAAGACAGCTGTCACATGAGCACCAAAACGCAAAGCCATCGATTGAAAAGTAACACTGATAGAGGGGCGATGACCGCCATAACTAGGCGCTTGGGTACAAACCATTTGATGCTGGGGGTTAAACTCCAATTGTTTAGCATCAGGTGCAAAATAGATATGCCCAGGTTCTGGTTTTTGTCCTGATTTTGCAAACTGTATATTGAGCTTACAATCAGTGTTAAGCCACTTTACCAATCCTGCCGAGAATCCTTCACTGATATGTTGTACACAAATAATAGGGACAGGGAAGTTTGATGGTAATTTAGTCAATATTTCATATAATGCCTGTGGTCCACCTGTTGATGCACCTATTGCCATGATCTGAGGTCTTGAATGACTTTGTTTTATGATTGTTTCAGTTAGCGGGCTTGTATTTTGTACCGACCTTGTTCTGCGTTTCATCACGTGTACGCCAGAAAGCACGCGTATTTTATTAATCAGTTCCTGATTATTTAGACCTGACTCATTACTGAGTCCATTGCAAGGCTTTGCCATAACGTCGATTGCGCCAGCTTGCATCAGCTTAAAAATATTATCACTATCACTCTCTTGTACAACGGCACTGATGACCAGTATGGGCCGTGGAAATTCAGACATAACAGCTTTGGTAAAGGCAAAACCATCCATAATAGGCATTTGTACATCGCTACAAATAACGTCGGGATTTAGCTTGGGCAGCAGCTGTAGAGCCTCCTGTCCATTAAGCGCTGTCCCTACGACGGTAATATCCGTAGCCGTTGATAACATTTTTTTTAAAATTATTAATGTTAACTCAGAATCATCGACCAGCATTACTTTTATCATTTGTTTCTCTGTGTGAAAAGTTAAATTTATTAAACCAGCCGTGTTAAACAATCTAGTAATTTTTGTTGATCAAAAGCTGACTTGACCAGATAGGCATTTGCACCCGCATTAAGGCCACGATGTTGATCTGCTTCTGAGGATAAGGATGTTACCAGAATAATGGGGATATCGGCATGTTGCGTGTCTTTTCTAATGGCTTCCGTTAATGCAAAACCAGTCATATTGGGCATTTCCACATCACTGACTATGCCATCAAATTGCATGCTTTGAAATTTATTATAGCCATCCAGGCCATCGACTGCTATGACGACTTTATAACCCGCACTTTCGAGTATACGCTTTTCTTGTGTACGGGTAGTAATACTGTCCTCGACTAATAACAGTGTTTTTTGTTTGTTATCATCAGCAATATCGCTATCGCTTGACTGGACTGACATACTGCTGTTTCCATGTAAATAAAGTTTATGCAATGATTTTAGTAAATCAATGACATTTAACACCGGACAGATCTCACCACTCACTAAAATGGTCGTAGCCGATATATTACGAACACGTTTTAATAATTGGCTCTGAGCTTTGAGCATTATTTCAGTTTCATCTAATAGTTCATCAACCACCAAACCAAAAAGTTCGTTGTCTACTTTGAGAAAAGTGGTATATAACTTTGTGCTTTTATTGCTGCTGATGTTTTTCAGTTCAAGTAAGTCACCTAAATACATGACTGAAACAGGCTGACCATTTAGAGAAAATGTTTGTCGTCCTTCCATGGTAAATAAGTCTGCAGACTCTATGTAGCGGGTAAACTGGATGTATTCCAGAGGTAAAGCATAACTGCAACCTTGTACACCGACTATTTGCACCCGCATAGTGGCCAAGGTTAAGGGGAGTTTCAGGCGAAAAGTAACGCCCTGTTTGGGTTTAGATATTATTTGTACATTACCTTTAAGTTTCTCAACATTCGCCCGTACTACATCAAGTCCTACACCTCGGCCTGAAATTTCGGTGATAAACTCGGTGGTGGTGAAACCAGGGGCCAGAATCAAAGCTTGTATTTGGGTTTCACTCATTAAGGCCAGCTGTTCTTCATTATATAAGCCTTGTTTTAATGCCGTTTTTTTAATTGCAGCCAGCTCTAGCCCTCGCCCATCATCCTGTATATCCAGTGCTATATGCTCAGTACTTTGTCTGGCTTTGATAATGATTTTTCCACGACCCGATTTACCCTGTTCAAGCCGGTGTGCAGGCTCTTCTATACCATGATGAATTGCGTTGCGTAAGATATGCATAATAGGATCTTTAAGTTCTTCCAGAACGCGTTTGTCGGCAACAACATCAGCACCTTCAAGCACCAGGTCCACTTCTTTATGCAGGGTTTGAGCTAATTCATGAACCAGCCGCGGAAATTGATTAAAAATAGTTGAAAACGGTAATAAACGGATGGTGCGGATTCCATTACCCAGTTCTTCAGAAACAAACTCAAGTCGACGACTGTCTTCATAGAGTCCAGCCCGTATTTGGTTAAGTGATGCCAGTAATTGATTGAGCCCTTTTAAAGCAAAGCTTTCATCTTGAACTGATAAATCCGTGGCTTTCAGGTGCCGGCACCATTCCTCACAATGATCGCTGAGTGCTTCAAGTTCAGGAAGTCGTCTGGCAATATGGGCATTGGTCACAGCTAATTCGCCGGCATGGGTTAGCAAAACATCCAGGCGTTTTGGATCAACCCGTAAAGTAGAAATTCGAAATGATGGTGTTTGCATTTCAGTTGTACTAACATCGGCTTTGCTACTGGGTACAGCTTTGCCTAAATTAGAAACTTGTTCTGTTGGCAATGAGGCAGGGTCCCCTTTAGCAACAGCTATTGTTTGTTCTGCTTGTGCTTGTGGTTGTGGTTGTGGTATTTTTAATTCAGCAGAATCGATAGCTTCGCTTGTTATTGACTGTAAACTTTTGGGGATAGTCACAGCTTCAAATTCTGCCTCTATTGCTCGCCTTAAAGGATTTAATTTTTGGTTAAGATTGCTGGTGAGGGTTTTATCAACCGTTATCTCGCCTTTTCTGATGCCGTCTAAAGTATCTTCTAAAATATGAGCCAGATTTTGAACTTCCTTTAAATCCAACATGCGTGCAGCCCCTTTAATACTATGGGCGGCACGAAACAAATCATCCAGTAAGCCAGGGTTGTTTGATTGTTGGTCAAAATTCAGCAAGCCATCGTCAAGGGACTGCATATGTTCCTCACATTCCATACGGAACAAATCACTTAATTCTTTATCTTCGATCATCAACCCACCTAATGAGATAGTTTTTGTTTATCATGATCAGAAATTGATTCATTGCTAAATCATCGCTTTTAAAGCGGTGGCAACATCAGCCAGGTTTTGTAAACCAACTTTCGTTTGTTTGGTACCCGTTGCCATTTCTGTAGAGCCCGCATTTAGACTGTTCATAGCATCACTGATTTGAGACAAGGCAATGACTTGTTGCTGGCTATTGAGCACCACTTGTTGAGCATTTTGATCAATGGTGACTGAATATTCAGCCAAAGCATGAAATGTTTCGTTATTTTGCATTGAAATATTATAAACCTCTTCTGCCGTTTTATTCCCCTCTTCAGCCACCATGACTGCAGAATTAGTGGCTTTTTGAATATCAGCCACCAGGGCATTAGCACTTTCAGCTGATTTTTTACTTTGGTCAGCTAACTTACGTACTTCACTGGCAACAACAGCAAAACCTTTGCCGTTTTCACCTGCGCGAGCGGCTTCAACTGCGGCATTTAATGCCAGCATATTGGTTTCGCTGGCAAGGTCACCAACTACTTTAGCAATAACACCAATTTGTCCCGCCTGTTCAGACAATTGCAAAATCTGTTCGGCAACTGCGCGTACTTTTTCCTGCAATTCCCCCATGCCTTCAGAGGCGCGTTGTGAAGTCAGACTACCTTCTTCGGCTAATTGCTTGGTTTTTTTGATAACAGAGGCCGAGTTTTCGGCCTGATTGGATGAAGTTTGTGCAGAGACTCGTAATTCCTCGACGGTTGCGGTTGTTTCACTCACCAAAGAGGTTTGATTCAGTACGGTAGTTTCATGCTGAGTAACGGTTGCAGCAATTTCTGTCGCTGATGAAGACATGATAGTAACTGATTCAGTAAGATTTCTGGTTATCTTGCGAATGATTAAAAAGCTTATCCCCAAGGCTAATAACATACCGCCAATAATACTGATGATGGTCAGGTTTTTGGTGAATTCACCATTAGCGTAGGCCTTTTCTTTCTCCTCTTTACCTACATCCAGCTGCAGCTGAATTAAGGCTGCAATATAATGTTCAGCTTCATTGTATAGGGGGAGGAGTTTGGAGTAATTATGTTTACTTAGTTGCACAAACTGTTTCTGTTTAATTAACGCGATTGCAGGTGCTTGACCTTCATTCCTATATTTTTGTAGACTGCTATGAAACTTTTCTGCTAGCACCTTTTCCTTAGGTGTCAGATAGGTTTTTAGATATTTTTCCCAAATTTTATTGTCTTTTTGTATAAAGCCTTCTGCAATATCGGTATGCTTAGTGATGAGATGATCTGATTTTCGTTGACTATTTTCCTGGAGTCGAGGGTCATGAAACTGAGCCATTAATAATTGCTGAATACTTATTTGAAGATGATCATTTATTTTAGATAATTCTTCGATGGGGATCAGCCTATCGTTATAAAGAGTGTTCAGGTGATGACTTGTTCTGTTTAACCCAAGCAAGCTTAATGTGCCTATGCTGATGAAGAGTGTCAACATAATTCCTATTAAAATGAATAACATTGCTCTTATTTTTATATTTTGAAGCATTTTAAACCTCTTTAGTTGGCTAGTTGTGACACTCTACTAATCATAAGTAATGAAAGGAGTGCTTATTCTATATTGCAGTTTACTAATACGTCATGAACGGTAAAATGAGTTTCATTTCGAAAGTTATTACTTAAATAGCGACCTGATTACCCATGACTCTCCGCCATTTGAAAAAAGCCAACATCTCTATCCCGTCATTCCTGCATTCTCTTAGCAGGAATCTAATTTACTCTGAATGGATCCCCGATAAAAGACCTCGGGGATGACGTGTGGCTGTTGGATTTATTCTTTTCCGTCTATTATGGCGGAAGCTCATGGGTAACCAGCAATAGCTAAACAACTTCATTTACCTCTAAAGCACCATTTGATAACAATGTTTTTATATCCAGTATGCTGGAAAGTTGATTGTTGTATTCAATTGCGCCGGTGCAGTATTCTTTATTTATTTCATGTGCTGAAGCTGGCAATAGATGTATTTCAGACGTGTTTATGTAGATAACATCAAGTACGCATGATACAGGGATGCCTACCCATAATTCATCAGCCCCAACCACCATAACCTCTGGAAGTGTACTTTCAAGGCTTAGCGATAATACAGGACGGATATCAACCAGTGTCAAAATATCACCCCGTAAGTTCATATTGCCCATAATGTGCCTAGGGCAACAAGGAATCGGGGTAAATTGTTTTAAAAGACAAAACTCGCGAACCTGATCCATGGCAATTGCATAAAACTCCTCATCTAATTTAACAATAGCAAAAGCTTCCAGATTAACATTGCTTTGACTGTCACTTGCTTGGGATAGTAATTTACTACGTTGCTGAAATATTTTTCTTTCATCTGCAGGTGAATTCTGAAACAAATCGATAACGGCAGATTCCGCAACAGTCGTTTTGCTAAGGTCAGGTGCATTGATTAATGTCGTTAAGTCGAGTACCAGCCAGAGTTTTTCATTGATTTTGGCTTCACCCGCAATAAAATATTTTGTGTTGTCAGGATGCCCTGTATACCGAGGGACAGGTTCAATATCTGATGGGGCAATTTGCACGACATCATGGGTTTCACTGACTAGAATGCCAATAAAAACATCATCAAGCTGTAAAACAATAATACGATCAGTTAATAACGCAGGGGATTGTCTATGTTGAAAACGTTTTTCCAGGCTCATAACAGGTAAAACCTGACCACGTAAATTAATCATACCGATAATGTAAGACGGTGCTTCTTCAATAACTGAGAGTTCAGGCAACCAGAAAATTTCTGTTACTGCGTTTGCAGCAACCGCATAAGGCGTCGAGTTGAGATTAAAAAGTAGATAATCTGACATTTTTTATTACCTTAAAAAGTAAATAAACATAAAAGTAAATTCACTCATTATGTATTTTAGATTAAATGAATCTATACCTGATATTAAACCGTGTAAGATTATTAAGTCCTCTAGCTATAATAGTAGTCTATCAATTATTTTTTTCAGTTTTTTTACAATTTAATGCAGGGTTTTTTCTATGGAAAAACCATCCCAATAATTACTGCTGTTTTAATTTAAAGCTAACGCGCATTCTCCCTAAGGCTTTTAGCGGGAATATTTATGTTGTGATCATGAATTGCTGCAAAAAGATGCAGCTATACAATGTGTTTAGTTGCTTGTTTATAGACACCCTAAGGTATGAATATAAAAATATTCATACCCAATCATGATAATTTGGCTATAAAAATAAGCTTATCGGGGCGCAGTGCTTTAGCCTGCTAATTTCAGCAATGAAAGCTGGCTAAAGAGACTGTGAAAGTATTCGGCTTTAGCTCCCCTCTTTGGAAAAGAGGGGCTGGGGGAGATTTTATTATAAAAATAAAGCCTTTAATATCAGTGCGTTATTTCTTTATATAATCCCCCTCTATCCCCCTTTTCCAAAGGGGGAGGTCAAAAAGGAAATACTTTCACAGTCTCTAAAGCACTGCGCCCCATTCTTGTATTGCTCTTAACTTAATGGCAGTGATGCTCTGCGTGGGAACGATGAGTAATGGTTTATTTATTGCGAGTTGCCTAATGCAAACTAAAGCACTGCGCTCCACTACCATTACTCTTAAACTTGATGGTAGTGGAGCTTTAAAGCGGGTAAGTTCATTCTTTTAAGGTTCCTAAGGAATGATGAATCATGTGTTTTAAACCTCTGCCAGTCACCCATCCACTAATACAAGAAAACGTCATTTTATATTTGGGGTTCAGGCTTTAGCCTTTCAAGTATTGTTACTTGAAAGGTATTTAAAGGCCCACTATCAAGCAGACAGAAACATGGCATCACCATAACTAAAAAATCGATACTCCTGTTTTATTGCATGCTGATATGCATTCATCACATGATCATATCCAGCAAAAGCGGAGATCAACATTAACAGTGTTGATTCCGGTAGATGAAAGTTAGTTAACATGGCATCAACAGATTTAAACTGATAGCCCGGGGTGATAAATAAATCAGTATCACCAAAACCGGCTTGTAACTGACCTGAACGAGAAGCGGATTCTAAAGCTCTAACTGCCGTTGTACCGATGGCAACAATTCGCCCGCCCTGTTGCTTTGTCTGTTGAATCGCATCAACCGTTGCTTGGGTAACCGAGTAATACTCTTTGTGCATAATATGATCAGATAAATCATCCGCTCTCACAGGCTGAAATGTACCACTGCCTACATGCAAGGTAACAAAGGCCTTTTTTACGCCTTTTTTCTCAAGTTTATCCATT
>Ga0209184_1001269_pt1 | contig 17739 bp, 11 predicted proteins | sample EN8Hudsemesocosm_2_FD_184627 | JGI IMG/M metagenome (GOLD analysis project Ga0209184, IMG submission 184627) | Methane-oxidizing microbial communities from mesocosms in the Hudson Canyon - EN8C Hudson Canyon (SPAdes) (version 2) | ecosystem: Environmental > Aquatic > Marine > Cold seeps | place... | reverse complement strand
TTTTTAATAAATGCGATAATCTGGTGAAATGATACACTGCAAGAACATTTCGCGAAATGGATTCACTTAATGAAGCTAAAACAACACAAATAATATGAAGTCTTTTAGTCTCCAAGCACGTATTTTAGTTATTGTCATACTGCCCATTTTAATCATGGCGTTTAGCCTTGCTTGGTATTTAATCGCGCACAGACTCAATGATTCCGAGCAATCCTACCTCGATCAATTAGCACAATTAACACTCACGACAACAAGTATTCTTGGTAATTCGACCTTAGAATCATCGGCTCAAACTAGCGTTTATACTAAAAGTTTACTCCGTTCTAAGCTCGTTGAGTCTGTGACACTCCTAAATGGCAGCCATCAAGTTATGAACCATCAGGGGCCACGCTTAGCTGCACGCCTAAATCCCGGAACATTTCCTAAAAAATTACCTAAATTAATAACCTTTCAGGGTGAGTCTTTTTTTATAGCGCCTATCATGAGTGCCAATTCAGATACGAATAATAAGACAAAAAAAATAGCGGCGGTTAAATCAAAACCATTAAATACCAGTGGCTGGCTGTTAATAAAAATAAATGAGAGTCAAACCACGGCAAAATTTGGCGACATTATAAAGCAAGCGATCTGGTACCTGCTTGTCATTCTAACAACTTGCTTTTTTACCGCCCGTTTTTTAAGCCAAAAAATCGTTAAGCCTATTAATGACATGGCTTATAAACTGCGACACTTGGTTAAAGGTCAAAATCATATTTCTATCGAAGGCGCTTATACAAAGGAAGTCAATGAACTCGCCTCCGGGATCAATGCTCTTGCCACACGATTGAGCCAAACTCAAACGGATATGACATTAGAAATAGAACAAACAACAGAAGATTTAAGAGAAACACTCGAAACGATTGAAGTGCAGAATGTTGAATTAGATATTGCACGAAAACAAGCCGTACTCGCCAACCGTACCAAGTCTGAATTTTTAGCGAATATGAGCCATGAAATACGCACCCCGCTAAACGGCATTCTTGGTTTTACTAACTTATTATTAAAAAGTCCGCTAAACAGCCATCAACGAGACCACTTATCAACCATAAAGAAATCATCCGACATTCTGCTTTTAATTATTAATGATATTTTAGATTTTTCTAAAATCGAAGCAGGAAAATTACTGCTTGAGAAAACACCGGTTTCATTCAGAGACCTAATTGAAGACGTCGTTACCATGTTAGCCCCAACAGCTCATGCAAAAAACCTGGAGCTCGTGCACCTTCATTATCAGGATGTTCCCAACGAGATCATTGGTGATCCATTGCGCATTAAACAGGTAATTACTAACCTCATCAATAATGCCATTAAGTTCACGCAATCGGGAGATATTGTTGTTCGAGTGATGCTAGCGGAAGAAACGCCGGGTATTTCACGAGAATTTATCAAAGTTTCGGTTGATGATACGGGCGTTGGACTTTCACGTGCACAACAGCATTCTATTTTTAGTGCGTTTTCGCAAGCCGATGCAACAACCGCTCGTAATTTTGGAGGAACTGGTCTGGGCTTAGCCATCTCTAAAAATCTGATCGAACAAATGGATGGCACAATTAGCTTCGAAAGCGAGCTAGGTAAAGGTTCTTCTTTCTGGTTTACGCTTCCAATCGAACTACATGAGCAACCTTTTGAGGAAGAACAGTTTAACCAACTCACTCATAAAAAAATACTTTGTCTTGAAACCAGAGAAGCACCTCGCTTAGCAATTGAGCACCTATGTCGTGCATGGATGATGGATTTTAAATTTGCAGATTCGCATGAACATCTGCTCTCCTTAGCAAAACAAGACCATACGGCCAAAAAGGAGTTACAAAGTAAAGTAACCCAATCCTCTATTACCGTACTTTGCCTTGATCGCAACGAGCTAAATCAAATAGAAAGCAGCACACTCATCCAACAGCTCAATACGCTTGGCCAAAAGATACTGTTAGTCACACCAACCTTAGAACATTACGATAAGAACACCCTTCAATTTGCAAGCTCTCATATCGTCAAGCCACTTACTCGAACACGGTTTTACCAAGCACTTGAAGATCTTTACTCAAACACTCACAAGCGTCAGTTCGAGAAAGCCATCGAGCCGATTCTCCCTATATACCCAACAGTGGCAGCAGCCTCAAAAATTACTGTCCCACAATCAATGCATTCAATTTTAGTCGTTGATGATAATGACATAAACCTGTCGTTGGTCGTTTCTATACTTGAAAGTTTAGGTATTTCTGCTGACTCAGCCCGTGATGGCTTTGAAGCCATCGAGCAATGTAAAAAACATATCTATTCATTAATTTTTATGGATATCCAAATGCCTGGAATGGATGGTGGCGAAGCCATGAAAAAAATTCGTAAATTGGATGGTGAGTTTTTAAATACCACGATTATTGCGCTAACGGCATACGCACTCCCAGAAGAGAAAGAAACATTTTTAAAACAAGGCTTCCAACGTTTAATTACCAAGCCCATTGATGAAGCCAAATTACAGTCCGCTATTCAAGAATTTGTACCTCAATTTTGCCAAAAAAGTGAACCCGCTAATCAGCAAATCAGCGATCCATCTATCGCTTCTGATATCACCCCTTCCCCTCACAAAACCCACCTTCTGGGTAACTCAGGGAAAAAAGAGCCCCCTATGTATACCAGCACAGATAGTATCGACTTCGAAGAAAGTCTAAAATTAAGTAATAACAACCCAGAACTCGCTATCTTGTTTTTAGAAAAATTTCTCGATTCATTACCTGCCGAACACACACAAATGGAACAAATTCACGCAGAAAATGACCTCAAAAAGTTAGAAGAAATCGTGCATAAATTACACGGGGCTTGCCACTACTGCGGTGTACCAAAACTTAGAGCCATTGTACAAAACACTGAGCATCACTTAAAAACCCTAGATATGAAGTCAGGTCATGCTACCCTTGATTCAGACATAAGCGCATTACTGGGTGAATTGAAAGCACTTATTCAATGGCAAACGATACAAGGTGATCGTTGGAAAACACACTTTACGACGAAATAAAAACGCAGCGCTATGCAATTTTTAATCAAGGCACTAAAATTACAGAAACATCACAGTATTTATGGTATAGAGGAGTATAGTCAATCTCTAGCCATTATTTGTCAGTCTATTTGTTAGCCCAATCAGCCACAGGCACAACTTCATTATGTTAAAACACGTTTTTCAACTCACACATATCTTTCTTTTTAGCTGGGCACTTTTGGCATGTGGTAATGCCGGCACTGGTGGAGGAATAAGCAGCGACACGGGCGATGGTAGTGGTCAAATTCCGGGAGACGGAAGTGGCAGTGGCGTTAATGGTCCCGCGGAAAAGATTGGCGTACGCATTGAAACCAACACCGAAGACGGCCTTATTGAACGCAACAATATTAATGCTAACAGTATTTCAATTGTGGCCTTGAATCATGAATTTGAGGAAGGCCACCCTACGGTCATTCCATTTGCTGATACAACACACCCTGATGATGACGGCTACCAGCTAGAGTTCGATAAACTATATGTTGAGCAGTCTAACCTGGTAATAAAAGCGATTGTTGGAAAAGACTCTCAAGGAAAAAACATCGTACTCTATTCAACGCTATATACTTTAACGTCTGGTTCAATTCCGGTGAATATTTTTTCACATTATGTGCTCAAAAAGTTTTTTGATACACTAGAAACAGCTGAAGACCTAGATGCATTGTTACCCTGCGAAGCAAGTACCTGCCCAAATCAGCCACTCGCTAAAGCAAAATTATTAGCCGAAATAAGTAAAGCCGCGCAAGAGTATGAGATCGCCGTTCCGAGCAATTTTAGCATTACTGAGTCCTTAAGTTTTCTTGATGAACAAGTCGATTTTAGAGCTCACATTGAAACAGCTGTGGCAGAAATTTCGCGCAGTGTTTCACCGATTGCTAAAGGCACCCGCCGTGATTACGGACTAGAAAGCTCAGCTCGCTTACAATATCCCACCGATTATAACGGTCTCTGGTTCGCCCTATCTCTCAATAACCTAAACCCTGAAAACAACGAAAACGAAATCATTATCGCCACAGAAACCTCGACAATTATCGAAAACGATCCAGATATAGGTAATACCGCCCCCATCTACCCATCCTATTTCCAATTCAGCACACTTCTCGATGCACGAAAAGAAATCCTATCATCAGACATTCCTTTTACTCGAGCATCACTGGCGATTAGCCAAGAGAATAATTACAACCACGAAACAAGCTCTCCAAATAACTTCTTAGCCACGTTGACACCAAATGATACTTCAGCGTCGACGGAAGGCTTTTTATTAAACGCTCGTGCCTTATCTCAGCAGGTTCCAAAAGATAATGGCTTAGAGAATGTCGGCTGGCAATTCAACCCGTTTTTCACCAAACTTTATAAGGCCAATGAGTATGAACGTGACACCGATGTATCACGTCCCATTGGGTTTGAAGACTTACCTAATACCAGTGTCAGCCCAACATGGTTAATTGGTTCAAATTACAGTACCGGCGGAAGTTTTAACGTTACTAAAAACAGTAGCAATAAGTTCGATCGTGGCACTCAAATTGAGGACTTAAACATTTTTTCTTGGGAAGTACATGGCCAAGAAACGGATACTGAGTTTTCGATCGACCAAATTAATAACAAAGTCTATGGTGTGATTAATTACTCTTTAAACCTCGAGGACGGCTCTTCAGTTGATAATGACACCGTGCTCGAGCTTTTTGCAGAAACGGAACAATGGGAAGTTAATAATCAGACCGTAACCCTAAGCCAGCCCTCATCAGAAACACACTTCCGAAGTTACATACGGAGCCGAGAGCAAAACAATTCGGTCAACACACCTCAAAATGATGTGATCGCAGGGCCTATTAGTACACGTACGATCTCGACCGTTGCGACTCAAGAGAATTCAGTGTTCGAAAACCGAGGGTTAATCACACTTGATGGTACATTTTCTCCGAAAGGTCACTCAACACAAGACGGCAAACATCTAGCTTTTGTTTATGAAAGCGGTTTAGATAGAAATGGGTTGGATCGTGGTCGAGGAATCACCATCGCAACCGAGCTTAGTGCAACAGTACCGATTTTCCCTGTACTGAATAACAATGAAGATAACGGCGTTCGTTATACCTTGTCTGGCAATTCCTTTGGCATAAACTCGGATGCAAACACCCTACGTAATGTGAATAACTCAATTCTCACTTTATCTGACCGAATTAATACAAGTAATGACTGCCATGCGACTCTGGAAGGCGCGTCAACGTTTATTGAACATAACGTTGGCCAAAATACATTATCAACCCCGCGAACCGAGACAACAGAAATAATCCAAAGTGAAACCTGCACACTTGATGGCAATCGTATTGAAATAACTTTTGACCCTGTAACCGGAGCTGCTGAAAACAGCATGTTTGGCCAAGCACTCACGCTTAAAGGCTTCATTTCACCACAAGGTACGGTCGAAACTACTTCTAGTACAGTCCACGGTAATGTGATCTCATTATTATGGATACAAAATAACAACCTCGGACTTGTCTTTGCGACTAAAGATCAACAATTAAGCCCAACTTTTGACTAAGACAATGAAGAAAGTTAAAAAAGATGAAGTTTCGATTTCTGAAAACAGGCTCATTAAAAAAGTAAAGACATCACTGCGTTTAGTAGGTCGAGAGGCTGTATCACAAGCCTTTACGCTCTACTACACCCTACGTGCACCAGACACACCTGTTTGGTGCCGCACCGTCATTATTGGCAGCCTCAGTTACTTTATTAGTATGATTGATGGCATTCCTGACCTAACTCCTTTTTTAGGGTATACCGATGATATCGCGGTGATGGCTGCGGCCATCGCAACACTATCTGGCTATATTACCCCGGAGATAAAGTCGAAAGCAGATGAAAAAACAGGCCAATTATTAGGAGATTAACTCCTACTCCATACTTAACAACACATGCCTCAGCTCAATTTCTTGAAATTAAATAAGCGGCCAGTTAGACTCAGAAAAAAATTTTAGAGTCTAATTATGCTTACTTTTTTACCTGAACGCCTTAAGGGCACACTGATATTAACCTTGGTTATTCTTAACACCTTATTTTGGACACCTATACTGATTATCGGTGCTTTTTTAAAGCTTCTGATCCCCTTGCCTTTCATTAAAAAAATAGCGACTAAAGTGTTAATTGCCAGTGCAACTAACTGGGTTTCGCTAAACAGCTTTTTTATGACTATTTTCCTCAAGACTGAATTTGATATATCAGATATCGATGGCTTGTCGATGAATGACTGGTACTTCGTCAACTGCAATCATCAGTCATGGTCAGATATCCCCATCACTCAAAAGGTTTTAAATCGACGCATTCCAATGTTGAAATTTTTTCTAAAAAAAGAATTAATTTGGGTTCCGATTATCGGTATTTGCTGGTGGGCTTTAGACTTTCCATTTATGAAACGATATTCACTCGAACAAGTGCGTAAAAATCCTCAATTGGCAGGTAAAGACTTAGCAACTACCCGTAAAGCCTGTGAGAAATTCAAAACAACGCCGGTATCTGTTTTTAACTTCCTTGAAGGCACACGCTTTACTCAAGAGAAACATGACAAACAACAATCTCCTTTTACCAACTTACTTAAACCTAAGGCGGGCGGTGCTGCATTTGTACTTGGTAGCATGGGAGAGCAAATGCACACAATGCTCGATATTACGCTTGTATACTCTGATCAAAATATTGGTCCTTGGGATCTTTTCTGTGGTCGCATTAATAAAGTTGTCGTTCATTTTAATAAAATTGAAATCCCTAAAGAATTTTTAGGAAAAGATTATGGAGCCGACCCTGAGTTTAAAGCTAACTTTCAGGTATGGCTAAACAATACTTGGTCGGATAAAGATGCATTAATCACGCAACTTAAATCCAAGCATGGCATTTCATAATAGACAAGCTTCGATTCGAACGTCCGTCAATACGATTACTTCAGGAATTGCACCTCCGGTGTAATTCCTAGATCACCACACAAAAGTCATTTCCGAGATGTTTTAGTCGGGAATTCATTTACTCCAATATTATGTTTAAAAGATGTGGGTACCGGCCCAAAAGACTACCGGTATGACAACTGAAAGCTTATCCCTAGTTGGTATCTCATATGAAGACTAAAAAAATCGCTCTAATTTTTCGCTCACCCTTCGTACTTTAGCCGCTCAACGTATTCAGGCGATTTTCTTCAAGCCATTCACTAACTGCTGTTGTGATTGCTCAGATGGTTGATTTGCTAAAGAGACTCGCTCAATAATTTCCTTCAAGCCATCATCCATACCGGCACTCTGTTCAAAATAATCACAAACAGCGTTCCGCCCTTGCTCCAAATAATTTAATAACACTAATTCCTGTTCATCCGTTAATAGCAAAGTGGCTATAGCATCTTCAATAGAAGCAGCCATATTCCTCACAACACCTGCAACATTATTCGTTAACGCTTTATAACTTTGGTCAAGTTGTCGAGTTTCATGTTGCATTTCTGTTAGTAAGCTTGCCTGTATATCACGCTCTTGAAGCAAACTGGTTTGCGTATCCAAAGCGTTAATTCGTGCCTCTACCCCCTGCACCAGCGCAAAAATATTATCCTTAATGATGCCATATCTTATTTCATCATCCAGCGGCATATTCTTAATGAGCAATGAAACAGAACCATAATTCACTACCGTACGATAACCAAAATCGAAAAAACGCCCCTTGCCTTTTAATTCGCTTAACAGCTGAGACTCCATTGTTTTTTCCATGCCATTCGCTTCCATATTTTTTATGGCGAAGCACCCTCGCATTTGTAAACTACATGTTAAGCCATAGTGATTTAAGCTTTGAAATAGTAATTGGCCGAGTTGATCAAAATTTTCACACTGATGACTATCGAGTAAAAACTGAATATTACAGCCTAGATCACTGGTATTTGACATCGCTGTCATAGCCACATCGGTTGCAGCTTTGAGCTGGGTTTTAAGCTGTTTATTAGCAATGTTATTATAGATAGTACTTTGTAAGCGGTTAACGATTACATCAATAGGCTCTTGCGCTGAAATGCAATCGTCAACACCGACCTCATAGGCAGAAAGCTGCATCTCTAAACTAATATTTTGAACCAACAACACAACAGGGGTATCACTTAAACAAGCTTGAGATGATTGCTTTATCTTTTTTAAGACCTCGATACTTTCAGAGCCATTTAACTGCACGTCAATCAAGATAAAATGATATTCTTTCGCTAAGGTAAGTTCGATTAGCTGCTCAAAGCTATGACATTCTTTTATTTGAAAATGATGATTCAATTCAGATGCATGTTCGCTCAAATCAGCCTGATTATAAACGAGCACTTCATAATTTTTTGTCACGATAAACTCCCTTCATCCATAAACAACTACCGCACCTTCATACACTGTAAAGTCCCTACATTGCATTGACAAGTATGCGAAATAGCTTTTGATTAACGCTAAGTAAATATAGGAAGGGTTTGATTGTTTTACAAACAATTAAACAAAAAAAACCGAGCTAGTGACCTAACTCGGTTTTGGGTGTTCTAAAGATTATAGATTGTAACGCTAAATTAGCGCTTACCTGAACGACGCAGGGCCGCGGGAGTAAAATCTTTAGTCTTAAACGTCTTGGAAAAATCATAACGAGACGGTAATTCATTCGCTAAACCACCGGAAATATATCGTCCTGATACTAAATCGTGAACCGTCTCAATTGTTGGTCCGTATAGGTGAGTATCATAATAAGCCTTACTATGAACATTCTGGAAGCGCCATAGTTCGCCACGACCATCAAATAAATCAGCGACGACCATGCTCCAAGTGTCTTCATCAAAATACATCACACGTTTACTATAAATGTGTCGCTTACCTTCTTTTAAGGTTGCCGTTACTTTCCAAACTCGATGCAATTCCGTACGTACATATTCAGGATTAAGGTGCCCAGCACTTACAATATCCGTATATTTCAAATCGTTACTATCGAGTTTATAAGAGTTATACGGTATATATAACTCTTGTTTGCCATCCAATACCCAATTATAGCGGTCTGGCGCGCCATTAAAACCATCGAAGTTATCAGTCGTTCTAAGGCCATCGGATGCTGTACCCGGACCATCATAAGCGACTTGAGGCGCACGACGTACACGACGCTGACCAGCATTATAAATCCATGCTCTGCGAGGGTCTTTTACCTGGTTAACCGTTTCATGAACCAAAAGTACATTACCCGCTAATCGCGCAGGAGCCGTCACTTGTTGCTTAAAATAAAAATACACACCTTTATCTTTATTTTTTGCAACATCACTCAACAGATAACGTGGCGAAAATTCTTCTGAGAACTGAATTGGCGAAAACGTTCCATTTGCCGTAGGCGTAACCTGCACCTGAGTCCGTTTAAAATTTTCTCCTCTATCTCGCATAATCTGATTCCAAAGCACCTCCAAAGGGCCATTTGGAATAGGAAATGGGACTGCCCCAACAAAGCCGTCTACGCCATTCCCTTCATCAACCAAGAAAGCAGTGGTAGCATTCTTAGTAGCATTTTTAATCATCAATTCGTTATATTTAGCCGAACGATGAGTAGGGTACACATTTATTTTATACGAATCGTAAGTGGTCAACATTTTCTTCTGACCATCAGACAACTTGTCGGCATATTGAGCCATGTTATCCTTTGTGATGGTAAACAGAATTTTATCCCCTGCATACGGATCAATATAAGATTCTCCTACCTTATATGCCGCAGGTGCTACTACCCCACCCGTCCACTCAGGAATCGATCCATCAGCATTACCAGCTCTTTCTCCACCAAAAGGTGTTAATTCACTACCACCTAGCTTCGCAGCTTCTTCCGATGATACTTTCGCCATCACATTGCCAGCATTAACACTTGCTGCAACAACACCAATGGCACACATTGTTTTTATAAATTTCATTTAGACTACCTCGTCAAACAGAGCCAATGGGTTATTAGAATGAGTATGCAACACTAAGTGAAGCATTATCTCTGTCAGAAAGCGCGTTCAGTCCATCTGCACCAAAGTAGCTTGTAACACCTAACGTGGCACTATACTGGTTTAAATAGTCTGCTGTTAATTTAAACCCTACTGACTTACGGTCTTCAATAAAGTTAGCACCAGGCCCAGGGGCATGCCCCTTCACGTCGTGACTCCAAGATAATTGCGGCGTTAAGTTTATTCCAGCAAAAACATCGTTATACGTTAATGACGCTCTCATGCGATAACCCCATGAAAAACTCGTCACATAACCATCTGTATGACAACCACCTACTTTGTTCGTTTCTTCACATACTGCCAAGCCTTGGTCAGTTAAACCGAAATTAAGCTGGTCAAATCGGCCATAACGAATTTCACTAACATCTGGCAGGTCATGCACATACGTTGCCCCGACCTCGCCAACAAAGGCCAGACGGCTTGCGCCTAAAATTTGATCAACAAATTTGATCGCCGTCATTTGTATCTGAGAAACATCGTATAAGTCAAAACCTTGCGCTTCTGTACCAAAGAGCGCTGCGGCTTCATTATTTTGAACAATGCCATCACTCCCACCATCCACTCGGTCTTGTATAATCGGTGAAATAGGGGTGTCAGGAAATTCCGCCGAGGTTTTACCCAATGCTGCCGTTACCAAATCGGGCGAATTCAACTGAATAGGGAAATCATGCTTAATGCTATATTCACCACCCAATGAAAGTCCAAAAGGCCCACTGGTGTTAAAGCTGGCTCCCAGCAACTGGATTTTCTCAGCATATTCAATAAAGTATTTCGCCCCAGTTATAGGGTCTAATGACTCCGCGGTTGAAATAGCACCATTGCCATCAGCATCTTCTGCAACCCTACCACTCACCAATGGGAAACGACCATGATATTGGATAAAGTAAAAACCAAACTCAGTTTCATTCAAATCAGCCGCATACCAGCGTAAAGCAACACCAAATTGGTCGGTATCATCGGCTTCTTTATCCGCGATTCTTGGTAATTCTGTTGGTAGTAAACCGTTTCCATCTAATCCTTGTTTGTTCGTTGTTTCTGAAACATGGCCAAGCGCATACACTGGCCCACATCCATCGGCAACATAATCAACCGTTGAAAAGAAAGTGCCGCAATCAGAAATACGTGTTTTTTCAAATTCAAGCTGTACAAACGCTTCAAGTGTTATGTCATCTGTTAAACCTAATGAACCATAGAGCATGTTGACCGGTATTAAGGCATCTTTAATTTCTGCACCTGGCGCTCTGAACGCACCAATATCAACCGGATTAATCACGTTAATACCATTAAAGATAAACGTACTTTCACCCCAACTAACAACCTGTTTACCTACTCGTAAATTTAAAGGTGTCTCGCCTATCCAGTAGTCTGCCCAAACATAAGCATCAAAAATTTCAGCACCAGAGGCATTTGCCTTGCCATCTGAGCTCAACTCCCTAGTTGGATTAATATAATCTGTAGCACGGCCTTCATCTTTAAGCTCAAAATCGTACCAATACTTTACTCGCCCAAAAAAGCCATAATCTTCGTAAGAAAAAAGGAAATCGGTATTCCCTTTAATTATTTTGGAGTAGGTTTTATCATTCTCGAAATTTAAATTCCCATCATCACTATTAATGGAACCACCAGAACCACCATTACCAACCCCCACCAGGTTCGCATTTTTTTCTTCTAGACGCCAACTTGCACCCGCACTGAGCGTGGTATCTATACTCGCTTCTAAATCATGTACATAAAATTGAAAGGCGCTAGCTGGCGCTGACATGGAGGCCGCAACAGCCAAAGCTAAAGGTAGCTTGGCAAAATGTTGCAAGCGCTGTGTGTTTTTCGTCATCGAACGATACTCCGTTGCATTGAAATTCTTTCTTACAAACTTTTTATTAAGCTCGCATATGGCCTGTTCTCGGCTTATACAAAGTAACAACTTATCCACTCTGCAAAAAATACCTATTCGTATCCTCTAAAGGCATTCATAAAACTAAGACACTAATATTATAAATCGCATAAACCTTTCCACTACCTCGAGTGAAAAGTGCAATATTCCATTTAAAAGAAAGCATAGACGCAAATTTGAGAATCAACCAACTTAAAGTTAATTTTTTTCAATGAGATAGGAGATTTACCTTGAGGAAACTAAAAGCAATGTTATTACAAAAGCCTTGTATTCAGGCGTGACCGGAAAGGAAAAACAAGAATCATCGCCAACACTGCCATGACAGCACTTACAACAAATATCATTTCATAACTGGTATTTACAACAATTACGCCACTTAAAAATGCGCCGACAGCACCACCCAAGCCAAAACTTAAACTACTGTACAATGCCTGAGCCCTCCCTTGCGTTCGCTCATCAAAATTAAGATCTACAAATTTAATGGCAGCAGCATGCATTGCACCAAAAGAGAATGCATGCAGGCATTGAGAGCCTACCAACACCCAAAAGACATCGGCATAATAGGATGTTAAACACCAACGTAGACTCGTGAGCGCCAAAGAAATTAGCATAATCATTTTGATCGAATGCCTAGCAAACCAATGATGCATAATGATAAAAATAATCACTTCCGCAAAAACACCCAAGCCCCACAACCAACCGATTTGAGTTTTCTCATATCCGATTGACGCTAAAAATATACTAAAATACGTATAATATGCGCCATGCGAAGCTTGTAATAAAAAACATGACCAGAAAAATAGCTGAGTATCTCTTCGCTTTATTTGCTGCCATAAACCAGGAGCAGTTAAAGGTTTTGCTACTCGCCCCTCCACGGTATTAAACTGAAAAAGGCTGGCCAAAAAGATAGCTGCAACAATCACTAATAAAGACAAAGGAAATAGGTAGATCCCCAGTTTTTCAAAGGCCCATCCCATTGCAACCACACTGATAATAAAGCCAATCGACCCCCATAATCGAATTCGGCTATATCGGTCCTTTTGCCCACCAAGCGACAGCAACGTAACCACTTCAAACTGCGGTAAAATAGCATTCCAAAAAAAACTGAAAAGCACAATAATCAATGCATAATGCCAAAACTGCTCCGCAACAAAAAAGCCCAAATAGCACACCATTGTCATCATTGCACCAAGGCGAACGAGATATATTCTATTTTGATGCCGGTCAGCCAGCGTACCCCACAACATCGGCGCAACAATTTTGGTCAACATTAATAAAGATGAAAGCTGGGCAATTTCAAACAAGCTAAATCCTTGCTTCTCCAGATATAAGCCTAAATAAGGCGCCATAACCCCTAGCAGAGAAAAATATACAAAATAAAAAATAGATAACTTACTAAACAGTGTCATAGTCGCGTCTGATTTTAACGATTTATCACCCTTTAAACTCAATTCACTATTGAATTTAGAGCTTAATTTGATTAATTTAATTTCCGTTCAAAATCAAAACTGCGAACGAGATTAAAAATAATAATATTACCGCACTTATTACTTGAATAACTGCTAATTCAACATAAAACAAATAAACAAAAACTAACTTTCTGCGACATACAGGAAAACAAATGAAACTAATTACGGCGATTATAAAGCCATTCAAATTAGAGGATGTCAGAACAGCACTGACTGACATAGGACTACAAGGCATGACAATCGAAGAAGTAAAAGGCTTCGGGCGTCAAAAAGGACACACAGAGCTCTACCGTGGAGCGGAATACATCATAGACTTCGTGCCAAAAATCAAGCTTCAGGTTGTGGTTGCTGACGACAAACTTGATCAAGCAACAGAGTCCATTATTAATGCGGCTAATACCGGAAAAATTGGCGATGGAAAAATTTTCATCTCTAATATTGAGCAATCGGTCCGCATTAGAACCGGTGAAACAGACAACGACGCTCTTTAATATAAATATGATTTTCTTGGAATTACTTATGAAAAAACTACCAATACTAACAGCGCTGCTGTTGGTCCCTACTTTTGCACTGGCTGAAGATACCCTCAATGGGGCTGATACCGCTTGGATTTTAACCGCAACCGCGCTCGTCTTATTTATGACCATACCAGGTTTATCGCTTTTCTACGCAGGTTTGGCGCGTAGCAAAAACGTTCTTTCTATTCTAATGCAATGCTTTACCTTAACCGCACTCATGTCAGTACTTTGGTATATTGCTGGCTACTCTCTCGCATTTGGCGAAGGAAACCAATTTATTGGTGACTTTAGCAACCTTTTTATGGCTAACATAACCAAGAGCTCACTAACAGGAACGATACCTGAAGCGCTTTTTGCTGCCTTCCAAATGACCTTTGCCGTCATCACCCCCGCTTTGATCGTCGGTGCATTTGCGGAACGTATGAAATTCTCAGCAATGCTACTTTTCAGCAGCATTTGGCTGTTTGCTGTATACATTCCTGTGTGCCACTGGGTTTGGGGTGGCGGATGGCTAAGCGAGCTAGGCGTATTAGATTTTGCTGGCGGTATTGTGGTACATATTACAGCAGGCGTTGCGGCACTGGTTGCGGCACTTGTTATTGGCAACCGAAAAGGTTGGCCTAAAACAGCCATGCCTCCGCACAATATGACGATGACCGTCACGGGCGCAGGCATGTTATGGGTTGGCTGGTTCGGTTTTAATGCGGGCAGTGCACTTGCCGCTGATGAAAATGCTGCAATGGCGCTGGTTGCCACGCATTTATCAGCTTCAATGGGAGCGCTTGCTTGGATGGCTTGTGAATGGAGAAAATACGGTAAGCCTTCTGTATTGGGCGTAGTGACAGGCATGGTTGCAGGTCTTGGTACAATTACCCCTGCTTCGGGATCCGTTAGCCCTGGCGCAGCATTAATCATCGGCCTTTGTGCGGGTATTATTTGCTTTTATGCCACCCTCTTCATTAAACAGAAGCTTAAAATTGATGACTCTCTAGACGTTTTCCCCGTACATGGCGTTGGCGGCATTCTAGGTACATTTATGGTAGGCATTTTATGCGCATCAGACCTTGGGCCTTTTAGTGGTTACGGCTTTGGCGGTGAAAATGGATCAATAGCCGAGCAACTAAGCGCACAAATGATCGGCATCGTCAGCGTAATCATTTACACAGCAGCAATAACTTGGGTAATTTTAAAAGCCGTTGATGCCATCACAGGCCTAAGAGTAGACCCCGATGATGAGTCAATGGGACTTGATTTAGCGCTTCATGAAGAAAAGGGTTACGACTTATAGGCAAGCAAGATAGTAGCGAATTAATCATTTCCGATTATAAGTAACCCAAAAAGGGCAGATTCTTCTGCCCTTTTTGCTATCTGGCGCCTTCTCTCTTATGAATACAATGAAATCGATACACAAGTTACGCCTACAGTCTTTTTGACCCATAGTTTCACCTAAAAAAAGCATACACCCAGCGTTAATCTCCAAGTAATTTAACTAGTTTAAGCACACTATAAAACCTAATAAACAGACATAAAAAAAGGCAGATCTCTCTGCCTTTTTTTTACTAATACATCACTTACATGTTTGGATAGTTTGGACCGCCGCCACCTTCTGGCGTCACCCAAGTAATGTTCTGGGCAGGATCTTTAATATCACATGTTTTACAATGAACACAGTTCTGAGAGTTGATTTGGAAGCGCTTTTCACCACCTTCATCTTCTACAATTTCATAAACACCCGCTGGGCAATAACGCTGCGCAGGTTCATCGTATTTTGCCAGATTATGCCCTAAAGGAATCGATGGATCTGTTAGCTTTAGGTGACACGGTTGGTCTTCTGCATGGTTAACATTACCAATAAAAACCGAATCAAGCTTAGAAAAGCTAAGCACACCATCAGGCTTAGGATAGTTAATCTTCTTACACTCACTCGCTGGTTTCATCGTCGCATGATCTGGAGTTGTATCATGCAAGGTAACTGGAAGCGGACAAATATTATGATGAATATAGTTGAACGCACCACCACCAATCATGCCAAACTTATGCATCGCGGGACCAAAATTACGGCTATTATGAAGATCTTTATAAACCCAAGAATTTTCGAATGCTTTGGTGTACTCAGTAATTTCATCGTTAGCACGTTCAGATTTCAGTGCTGCCACAATTTCTTCTGCCGCAATCATGCCGCTCTTCATCGCAGTATGCGTACCTTTGATTTTAGAAAAATCAAGCGTACCCGCGTCACAACCAACAATTAAACCACCTGGAAAAGTCATCTTAGGTAAGCTATTTAAACCTCCCTTAGTAATCGCACGCGCGCCGTAAGATGCACGCTTCCCACCTTTAAGATGTTTTTCTAAAACAGGGTGGTGCTTAAGGCGTTGAAATTCATCAAATGGACTAACGTGTGCATTTGAATAAGCCAAATCTGTAATTAAACCAACAACAACTTGGTTGTTTTCAGTATGGTAAAGGAAGAACCCCCCCGTTGAACCTGACTCTGTCAGCGGCCAACCAGCGCCATGTATAACCAAACCTGGTTGATGCTGTTCAGGCGGAATATCCCATAACTCTTTAATACCAATACCGTAATGCTGAGCATCACGACCTTTATCTAAATTAAATTCTTTAATCAGCTGCTTGCCTAGGTGCCCACGACAACCTTCTGCAAAGATAGTGTATTTTGCACGTAACTCCATACCTGGCATATAAGCATCAGTTTGTTCACCCGATTCACTTACACCCATATCACCCGTAATAACACCTTTTATAACACCATCTTCGATGATGTTTTCGGCAGCAGGAAAACCAGGGTAGACCTCAACACCAAGCGCTTCAGCTTGCTCACCTAACCAACGAACAACATTACCAAGGCTAACAATATAGTTGCCGTCATTATGCATTGGCTTGGGAATCATCCAGTTAGGTGATTTAAAACTTTTCTGATCACTACCTAAAAGATAGACCTCATCAGATTTAACCGGCGTATTTAGTGGTGCACCCATTTCTTTATAATTTGGGAATAACTCGGCTAATGCTTTGTCTTCAATCACAGCGCCAGACAAGGTATGAGCACCTATTTCTGAGCCTTTTTCAACAACACACACGGTAATTTCACTGCCGTTTTCTTCAGCCAATTGGCGAATACGGCAAGCAGCGGATAGTCCAGCAGGGCCACCACCAACAATGAGTACGTCAAACTCCATCGATTCACGTTCCACAATCAATCTCCTCGTGCATATATATGTGTTGTTGCAGACAGTTATAGAACAGCATTTCTTAATTCGCTAATTCAATCTACATATTTTCATTAGTTCAAGCGCGCAGATTATACAGTTTTTATATATATCGCGCATCTTGAAATTATCGTAATTCAAACAAGTGTTTGAATTACGCACTATTATGATGGTTTGATCAAAAAAATGATAGTTTTAAGTGTACACCTGTCCTGTTTTATCGCGTCAAAAGCCTGAAAATATCACCGCATAACCCTGTAGGTATTGACCTAAAGGGGTTTTTTGGGCAGTATAATGCGCGTCTCGAAAGACCTTATTAGCCTAAAGTTTGTGGTAACATACTGAATCTACTAAGTTTTATTAGTCTTTCGTTAGAGTCTAGGCCTATCCCTGGAAGAGTTGTTAAGGCATAAATTGTAATAAGTTACTGCATTAATAACCCGCTAGGTTGAAAAAGGTCTCTAATTCCATTCATTGTTAATTAACGGGGAATCTATGAAGGTTCTGGTAGCTGTTAAACGAGTTATTGACTATAACGTCAAAGTACGAGTTAAGCCTGACAATTCAGGT
>Ga0209184_1001264_pt1 | contig 17817 bp, 18 predicted proteins | sample EN8Hudsemesocosm_2_FD_184627 | JGI IMG/M metagenome (GOLD analysis project Ga0209184, IMG submission 184627) | Methane-oxidizing microbial communities from mesocosms in the Hudson Canyon - EN8C Hudson Canyon (SPAdes) (version 2) | ecosystem: Environmental > Aquatic > Marine > Cold seeps | place... | reverse complement strand
AGCGAATTGGAACCACCTGATCCCATCCCGAACTCAGACGTGAAACGATTCAGCGCCGATGGTAGTGTGGGAGTTCCCATGTGAGAGTAGGTCATTGTCAGGCTTCTATTAAAAACCCCAGTAGGTCATCCTACTGGGGTTTTTTTATGCCTGCGAATTACTCCTCATCCGCCATCTACAGAAACAATAGGGGGCGTTATGCCGCTGTTGTGAGCTTAGTCGCGTAGTGAACTTCGTAATACGAACCGAAACAAAGCTTAAAAGCAGGCGCCATGCAGGATTAATGTATTGAATTGTTTGCCAGCAGTGCTCTTAAGCGCATCATCTTGCATCAATAAAATAATAAATTATAGACTGAGTAACGCTAATCTGAACGAGGCATGAATTTACACTCTATATAGAAGTTTTCCCAAGGTTATCTATAACCTATCAAAACATTACTTGGCCCTATGTTAGAGATACGCATGCTGGAAGGAATTATATATTAGCAAAATTGCCACATAATTCTAATTAGCGTAGGTTTTATTGATAGAGGCAGGGAGTATAATCATGAATTTCGGTTTAACTTTTGTCTCAGCTTTCTAAGTAGCTTCTTTCACAAAAGGCTTTGTCAGTAGGTTGAGAAGGTAGTTTGAGCTTATAGAGCTAGGTGTTTTAATCTATGTAATGTTGGCGAAACAAATTAAACATAACTTATAAGGCGCTTATGATAATAATCAGGGCGTAAAATTTATAAACTGTTACCTATAAATTTAACTGTCACAGATAAGGTTTATTTGAATGCGAAGCTTCATTATAAATGTAGGGCGAGCGTATGATAACGGTAGGTATGAAAGAGTTGGATGTACTGGAAATGAGTGTAAATTAATCGTAGTAATTTGAATTACTGAAATTTGATTAATTAAAATTTGAAGGGGTTATTAAGGCCCCTTAATAGGAGCCTTAATATTTTTAAGTATTAAGCTTATTCTGGTGTAGCGCACTCACTCGCGCCAGCATTTTCTGAACAACGGATTTTCCAAAGAAGCTTAAGTGCTTTAGGGTCCATTTTTCCTTCTTCTTTTAGTGCTAGGCGTACGTCACGACTTAGTTTTACAAACTCAGCTCTGGTCTTATCTGAGGTTTTGATCCAGTATTTTACAGGGATCTCTTTTTCCGCATCAGCTACTAGTTTACTGATTGCTTTTAAGCGGCCAACAATATACTTACGCATATTATTACCAAAGTCTGCTGGCCACTGATCTTTTCTAGAAATGGTTTGAAGCATTCCGTAATACATCTGGAAGTCTAAGATACCGCCTTTGTCACCTAAACCGTGATAAAGCTCGAATGTGTTGTAAGCAAGTGCTGGCATAAATAAAATATCGATGTTGCCGTTATTGAATTGGCCAGAGAATGTTGCTAATGATGTTCCTACGGGTGAAGCCCCAACCATGTTGGCTAATTTAAGAATTTGTGGGTCTTCATTCAGAATAGAAATCTTCTTGCCGCTAAAGTCAGCAACAGTATTGATGTTTTTGTCGCTTACAAAAGCGTACATAGAGCCTACTGGCCATGCTGCAACGGCTTCGTATTGACCGTGTACCATGATTTTTCCGGCTTTAGGGTTGGACAAAGTCGCAATAATTTTACCAAGGCCTGTATCTGATGTAATGCCGCCTATAGCATCAAGCGTGCCTGCAAAAGGAACAAATTGACGTGAAAGAATAGAGGTTAGGTGGGCCGCATCACAGACGCCTGCCTTAAAATCGTTTGCAGCTACTTTTTCATCTGTGTAAGCAATAAGTTCCAGATCAATACCCCAAGCAATTGCTTTTGGTATTAAGTCTGAGTAGAAAGTCATAACCGGTCCATTTTTCCCTACTGGATCCCAAGTACAAATACTCTTTTTTTCTAGCGCTAAACTTGCGGTGCTATAAAAAAGTATTAATACAGCAAAAAATATTTTTTGTGGCGTCATCTTGACGATTCCCCGTTTTTGATTTTGATTAAAAAAGAAGCGCAGATTCTCGTTGATATGATGAATAATTTCAATGTAATTTCTCTAGATAACAAGAATAAATCGCAATATAAAGTAATTTAATGGATATTCGGTTCTTAGATGAGCGGTATTTATATTTATTTGGTTATAAGATTGATTTTACTGAATATTTTTCATGTTACAGCGTATAAGTGTACGCATAAAATATTCTTTTTATATGAGTGTTTGATTGAAATCGAACGGCATACTAGCTTTCTACTCAAATAAACGTAAAATTGTGACATATTGAATATTAGGAGTCGGATCTGTGTCTAACAAGAACAAATTAGTTATTTTTGATACTACTTTAAGAGATGGTGAGCAAAGCCCTGGTGCTTCGATGACCAAAGATGAAAAGTTGAGGATAGCTAAGTCATTAGAAAAAATGAGAGTTGATGTCATTGAGGCGGGGTTTGCTGTGGCAAGTCAAGGCGACTTTGAGTCAGTTAAGGCGATTGCAGATACGATTAAAAACTCAAGAATATGTAGTTTATCCAGAGCCTTAGATAAAGACATTGATCGTGCAGCAGAGGCATTGAAGGGAGCAGAAGCTTCACGTATACATACCTTTATTGCTACATCTCCAATTCATATGCAATACAAATTGCAAATGGAACCAGATGCTGTTGTAGAACAAGCTGTTCGTGCTGTAAAGAGAGCGCGTAAATATACAGATGATGTTGAGTTCTCTTGTGAAGATGCTGGTCGTTCTGAAATTGATTTCCTTTGTCGAATAATCGAAGCTGCAATTACTGCCGGTGCGACCACTATTAATATTCCAGATACCGTAGGTTATGCTATACCTGATGAATTTGGGAACACTATTAAAACTTTATTAGCGCGAATTCCGAACTCGGATAAAGCTATATTTTCTGTGCATTGTCACAATGACCTTGGTTTGGCTGTCGCTAATTCTTTATCTGCCGTTCAAAATGGTGCTAGGCAGGTGGAGTGTACAATAAATGGCTTAGGTGAACGAGCTGGTAATGCTTCTTTAGAAGAAGTTGTAATGGCTGCTCGAACTCGTTCTGACTTATTTGACTTTGATGTGAATATTGATGCTACACAAATAGTACCGTGTTCTCGGCTTGTTTCAACAATAACAGGGTTTCCAGTGCAGCCGAATAAGGCAATAGTGGGTGCAAATGCTTTTGCCCATGAGTCAGGGATACATCAAGATGGAATACTCAAGCATCGAGAAACCTATGAAATTATGCGTGCTCAAGATGTCGGTTGGCATACGAATAGCCTTGTTTTGGGTAAGCATTCAGGTAGAAGTGCTTTTAGGGCCCGTATTGAAGAGTTAGGTATTTCTTTAGAATCAGAAACAGCGCTAAACGAAGCATTTTCAGCTTTTAAAACTTTGGCAGATAAAAAGCATGAAATCTTTGATGAAGATTTACAAGCACTATTTAGTGGTACAAAGGCTGAAGGTGAAAATGAACGCTTTTCTTTGGTCTGTTTATCCGTATGCTCTGAAACGGGTGTTACTCCTGTCTCTAAAGTCACATTATTAGTTGATGGAGAGGAAAAAACTGCTGAAGGTAGTGGTAGTGGGCCCGTTGATGCAACCTATAAAGCGATTGAAAGCTTAGTTGACTCAGGTGTTAACCTGCAGCTTTATTCTGTAAACAACATTACTAGTGGTACTGACTCACAGGGCGAGGTTACTGTTCGGTTAGAGCTTGGTGGTAGGATAGTAAATGGTTTAGGCGCGGATACAGATATTGTCATAGCTTCTGCAAAAGCTTACCTTCATGCATTAAATTCAATGTTAGGAAAAGATGTTAGGCAGCATCCACAGGGCGATGTTTAGTTCTGACTAATATGGATATTCAGACTAGAAAAACGCATCTATCAGAAATGGGTGTGCCTCAGTGGCATGCCCGCTTTGTTTTAGTGGGTGCTGCTAAATCTCCTAAGATCAACGTACTCCCATTAAAGGTTCCAGTATCTCCAGTAAAGGTTGAAGATTTACCTGTTGTAGGGCCGCTTGGAAAAATTGAAAACTCTCCGATGGCTGTTCAGGTTACTGGAGCAGGTGAGGCGGTTGAGTCATTAATCAGCGAGATATCGCAGCCTTTAATTAAAAGCTCGTCTTCAGGTGTGAAAGTGTTGGCGGAAATGCCGGAGCTACTACCTGAAAGTGTCGATGCTACCGCCTTTAACAGTGTTCCGAAAATTAGTAATGGGAAAATTCCAAATATATCACTGGGAGCATTTGTTACAGGTGGCTATGTTGTTGTGTCTGAGATGGGGAGTAATATATCGCATCTAGAAGAAGAGTCCTTACTACAAAATATTATCAGGGTTGTTGATAGTGCGTGTTCTAAATTTGAGTTTGTAGGAGGGTTTAACTGGCCAGTATTCAACTCTGCCAAAGTTTTGGTTGGGCAGGAATTGTTGCATGAAGTGCTTATTGCGCGATGGTTGGCTTCGTTTGACTTGGCTCAAGCTCGAGTACTTATGTGCTTTGGGAAGCAGAGCAAAAAAATTATAGAGGATTTATTTATTGATTCGCCGCAGCAGTTAGGTAGGTGTAAGATTGTCTTTTTTAATGATTCATTAACTGACTTATATAAAGTTTCGTTTCGAAAGAAAGATGTTTGGAAGATTCTTTCAGAGAATTTGGATAAATTTGATCGAAGTGGCGAAGCTTGATGGTTGATCAAAGCCAAATAAATATTCGAATAATAGAAACTAAAGACCTTCCAAGTGTGATGGAGGTTGAGCGGCTGTGTTATCCCATTCCTTGGTCAGAGTCTGTTTTTGAAGAAAGTGTGAGTGGAAATAACGAATGTTGGCTGATTGAATATGACGGCTTGTTAAGTGGTCATACTGTTGTTTCAAATGTCTTGGATGAAGTTCATTTGTTGAATCTTTGTATAGCACCAGAGTTTAATCGAAAAGGATTGGGGCGCGTATTATTACAGCACTTGATTTCTAAAGCTGTAGAGAGGAATGCGTCTGTATTTTTTCTGGAGGTTAGGGTTTCAAATCGTACTGCTATCGACCTTTATTTTTCAGAAGGGTTTAATGAAGTAGGGCTAAGGCCTAATTATTACCCTAGAGAAGAGGGTTCGGGTCGAGAAGATGCCTTGCTTATGACGCTTGAGTTATCTGTTGATCAATATATATAAATTTTGTTTTTAATATTACTTGTAAGTAGGTGTTTGGTTTAAATGTCACAGTTTATTGAAGAAGTTTCTAAAAGAAGAACTTTCGCTATTATTTCTCACCCTGATGCAGGTAAAACGACAATTACTGAAAAAGTCTTGCTCTTTGGCAACGCTATTCAGCAGGCGGGTACTGTTAAAGGTAAGAAAAGTGGTCAGCATGCAAAGTCAGACTGGATGGAAATGGAGAAGGAACGTGGGATATCGGTCACAACCTCTGTCATGCAGTTTCCTTATAACAACAAACTTGTGAATCTATTAGATACACCAGGTCACGAGGATTTCTCTGAAGATACGTATAGAACACTCACAGCAGTTGATTCGTGTTTGATGGTTATCGATGCGGCAAAGGGTGTAGAAAAAAGAACGATAAAGTTGATGGAAGTAACGCGTTTGCGTGATACACCTATCGTGACGTTTATGAATAAATTGGATCGTGATACGAGAGATCCTATTGAATTGATGGATGAGGTTGAAAACATCTTGGATATTGCCTGTGCGCCAATTACGTGGCCGATTGGTATGGGTAAAGAATTTAAAGGTGTTTATCATTTATATAAAGATGAAGTTTACTTATATAAAACAGGGCAAGGGCATAAAATTCAGGAGTTGAACGTAATTAAAGGCTTGGATAATCCTGAGCTGGAGAGTGCGATTGGAATGTATGCTGCTGAATTGCGTGAAGAAGTGGAGTTGGTCAAAGGCGCTTCGCATGAATTCGATTTGGAGTTGTTTTTAGCAGGAGAGCTTACGCCAGTTTATTTTGGTACTGCTTTAGGTAATTTTGGTGTTGATCATGTCTTAGATGGTCTTACAGAGTGGGCGCCAGAACCTCAGTCAAGAAAAACTGTCGATAGAGTTGTTGAGGCAGGTGAGGAAAAATTTAGTGGCTTTGTGTTTAAGATACAGGCAAATATGGATCCTCAACACCGTGATCGAATAGCTTTTTTGCGTATTTGTTCCGGTAAATATCAGAAAGGTAAAAAGTTTAAACATGTGCGTCTAGCTAAAGATTTTCGTATTTCTGATGCGGTAACATTTATGGCGGGGGATCGATCGCATGCAGAAGAGGCTTTCGCAGGTGATATTATAGGTATACATAATCACGGAACGATTCAAATTGGAGATACTTTTACTGAAGGTGAAATGATTCACTTTACCGGTATTCCAAACTTCGCACCTGAATTATTTCGACGGATTAGGCTAAAAGACCCGTTGAAGATGAAACAGTTGAATAAGGGGTTGATTCAGCTGTCTGAAGAGGGGGCGGTGCAGGTTTTTCGTCCGTTAAAGTCAAATGATCTGATCGTTGGTGCTGTCGGGGTTTTGCAGTTTGATGTTGTTGTGCATCGTTTGAGATCCGAATATAAAGTTGAAGCGGTATACGAGCCTATCAGTGTGGCAACAGCTCGTTGGGTTAACTCAGATGATCATATAAAATTAGATGTATTTAAGAAAAAGTGTTTTGATAATTTGGCCTTAGATGGCGGGGATAATTTAACTTATATTGCACCGACAATGGTGAATTTGCAGCTTGCTGTGGAGCGGTATCCAGATATTAGCTTTCATAAAACAAGAGAGCATTAGTGTTACGCTTAGATTTATCATGTTAACTACAAAGAGGGTGTAAATGCGCTTCGCCGATACTCACTGTCACTTGGACTTTTCTCAGTTCGATCGGTCGCGAGCTGAGTTGTTAGTGGGTTGTAAGGCGTCTGGGATTGATTTGATTGTGGTGCCGGCAACAATGCGTAGCGGCTGGGCTAAGATTATTGAACTTTGTCGAGATTCTCCTCAGCTTCGTCCAGCATTGGGTTTGCATCCATATTTTATGGCCGAACATAAAGAGAAGGACCTTGATGAGCTTGATCAGTATTTAACACGCTATGCTGCATCGATCATAGCTGTAGGAGAGTTGGGTTTAGATGCCACTGTTGATGATATTGATCGCCAATTTTTCTTTCTTGATTCTCAGCTTTCTCTAGCGTCTAAACACAGGCTTCCTGTCATTCTTCATTCTCGTAAAACACATAGCCAGATGGTTAAATGCTTAAAAAAGCACAGTTTATTTGGCGGTGTAGTTCATGCGTTTTCGGGAAGCAAGCAGGAGTTAGAGCAGTTTGTAGCGCTCGGTTTGAAAATTGGTGTTGGCGGCGTGATCACTTGGCCTAATTCAACCAAAACTCGTAGGGCTATTCAAAATGCTCCTTTGGAAAGCCTGGTTTTAGAAACTGATTCGCCTGATATGCCGGTCGTTGGCGAAGCTAGGGGGCAGTCTACGCCCTTAAATGTGCTGCGTGTATTTGAGTCGCTGTGTGAGCTTCGTCAGGAAGCTCCTGAGGAGTTAAGTGTAGCGCTATGGAATAACTCATTGGCGTTGTATGGTTGTGATGAATGATGAAGTTTAACGATCTTAAATAAAATTTTATAGATTGACTGGATTTCCTAGGTGGAAATATATTATACTTCGCGCCCTTGAATTATTGGTGTGTCTTTTGAGTACAGCCCCGTCTCGTTAGTCAGGCCTAATTGATGAATATTGAAGTGCCCTTATGTGTACGGCTAAAATAGTCGACCATTTTTTTTGGGTTATATATGCTCTTAAGAGCTTAAGAAGGCGGGATTAAATGAAAACGTTAAGTGCAAAACCAGAGTCGGTTAAAAGAGACTGGTATGTAGTGGATGCTGCAGATAAGACGCTTGGTCGGTTGTCAACTGAGATTGCAAGTCGACTAAGAGGTAAGCATAAAGCAGAATATACACCTCATGTAGATACAGGTGATTATATTGTTGTAATTAATGCTGAAAAAATTACAGTAACTGGTAGAAAGGCGAAAGATAAAATATATCACCGTCATACTGGTTATATTGGTGGTTTGAAATCAATTTCTTTTGAGAAATTGATTGATAAAGCGCCTGAAAGAGTTATACAGGGCGCTGTTAAAGGCATGCTTCCTCGTGGCCCATTAGGTCGTGAGATGTTTAGAAAGTTGAAGGTGTATGCGGGTGATCAACATCCACATACGGCTCAGCAACCACAAGTTTTAGATATTTAACGGAAGGCGATTATGTCAACTACATATAATTATGGTACTGGTCGTCGTAAATCCTCTGCGGCTAGAGTTTTTTTGAAGTCTGGTGGCGGAAATATCGAGATTAACGGTCGTTCATTAGATGAGTTTTTTGGTCGTAAGACTGCTCGAATGGTTGTTCGTCAGCCTTTAGAGTTAGTTGAAATGGCAGATAAGTTTGATGTGAAAATCACTGTTAAAGGTGGTGGTACAACGGGTCAAGCTGGTGCGATTCGACACGGCATTACGCGTGCATTGATGGAATATGACGAAACTTTACGTGGCCCGCTAAGACAAGCAGGTTGGGTAACTCGTGATGCTCGTCAAGTTGAACGTAAGAAAGTTGGTTTGCGTAAAGCACGTAAGAAGCCACAGTTTTCAAAGCGTTAATTTATATTGTTTCAAAAACGCTTGTCAGCAAAAGCTGGCAAGCGTTTTTTTTTGTCTGTTGATATTGCTATCTAAATGTCAAAGTCGCTGAAAGTTGTTGATGCGAGCAGGTAATTTAATTACTATCTGTGCTTTTAAAATCTGAAAAAAAATTTCTGTTCATTTTTAATAAAAGTATTGGTTGAGTGTTAGAGAGAGTGGTCAAGCCGCTTTTCAAAAGCGCTATGGTCAAATACGTATAATTAGTTATTGTTATTTTTTAGGAGAGGCCTGTATGAGTGATGACGGGGTTAACACTAGCCGACGTCGATTTTTAATCGGTGCCACCTCAGTAGTTGGGGGTGTGGGGGCAATAGGTGCTGCGGTACCATTTGTTGCATCTTGGAATCCAAGTGCAAAAGCTAAAGCAGCTGGTGCGCCAGTCAAAGCAAGTATTGGCAAGTTAGAGCCAGGACAGCGGATGACGGTTGCATGGCGAGGCAAACCTGTATGGGTCATTCGTCGTACTAAAGAGATGCTAGATAATATAGCGTCGCTTACTGATAGGCTTCGTGATCCAGAGTCTGTTGTGCCGCAACAGCCTGAATATATCAAAGGTATCTATCGGTCTTCTCGTCCCGAGTATGCTGTTATTGTAGGTATTTGTACGCATTTAGGTTGTTCGCCGCAGTTTGTACCTGAAGTGAAGCCGCAAGAATTTGATGCAGATTGGGTGGGTGGTTTTTATTGTCCTTGTCATGGTTCTCGCTTTGATTTGGCTGGACGAGTATTTAATGGCGTTCCTGCACCGAAGAACCTAGAAATACCTCCATATAAATATATTGATGATTCGACCGTCATCATTGGTGTCGACGAGGAGAGCGCTTGATGCAAAAGCTAATAAGTTGGATTGATGCGCGTCTACCAATCGTAGACGCTTTTGAAAACCACATGAGTAAGTATTACGCACCAAAGAACTTTAATGTTTGGTATGTTTTTGGTGTGCTCTCTATGCTGGTGTTGGTTAATCAAATATTAACCGGTATTTGGTTAACGATGAGTTATACGCCTACAGCAGAAGGTGCATTTGCTTCTATTGAATATATTATGCGTGATGTTGAATATGGCTGGTTGCTGCGTTACTTGCACTCAACAGGGGCTTCTGCTTTTTTCCTTGTGATTTATTTGCATATGTTTCGTGGAATTATGTATGGATCGTATCAAAAACCAAGAGAGTTGATTTGGATTTTTGGTATGACAATTTATCTTGCTTTGATGGCAGAAGGCTTTATGGGGTATTTGCTTCCTTGGGGGCAAATGTCTTATTGGGGGGCGCAAGTAATTGTAAACTTGTTTGGAGCGATTCCATATATCGGTGATGGCTTATCTTTATGGATTCGTGGCGACTACCTAATTTCAGGTGTTACCTTAAACCGCTTCTTTGCGTTGCATGTTGTGGCATTGCCAATTGTTATTTTAGCATTGGTTGTTTTGCATATCTTGGCTTTGCATACCGTTGGGTCAAATAACCCAGACGGCGTAGAAATTAAAGAAAATAAAGATGAGAATGGTATTCCTTTAGATGGCATTCCTTTCCATCCTTATTACAGTGTGCATGATATTGTTGGTATTGTTGTGTTCTTATTTGTTTTTTGTGGTGTGGTATTTTTCTTCCCTGAAATGGGGGGGTATTTCCTAGAAAAGCCTAACTTTGAGCCTGCTAACCCTTTGAAGACGCCTGATCATATTGCGCCTGTTTGGTATTTTACGCCATATTACGCCATGCTGAGAGCGGTGCCTGATGCCTTTTTGGGGGTTGTTGTGATGGGTGCTGCGATAGCAATTCTATTTGTTCTTCCATGGTTGGATCGTAGTCCGGTTAAATCCATTCGGTACAAAGGAGTGATTAGTAAGATAGCGTTGTTATTATTGGTTGTTTCTTTTGTTGTGCTTGGTTATTTGGGGGTTGTTGTTGCAACGCCAGAGCGAACAATGTGGGCAAGAATTTTAACTGCTGTATATTTTGGTTTCTTTATTTTGATGCCTTGGTATTCGAAAATGGAAAAAACTAAGCCAGTACCAAAGAGGGTGACAGGATAATGAAAAATTTAGTAGTAGTGCTATTTCTTTCTATGTTCTCTTTAGGTGTGCAGGCTTCAGCTGTTTCGCACCCAATGGATCATATTAAAACTGATATGAATGATAAAGAGTCTTTGCAAAAAGGGTTTGCTTTATTTTCAAACTATTGTTTTGGGTGTCACTCATTGAAATATGCTCGCTATGAGCGGACGGCAAATGATATTCAAGTGCCTATCAATATTATGGAGGAGAATATCCTTGTGGGTGATACTAAAATTGGTCAGCTAATGACTAATTCAATGTTGCCTGATCAAGCTAAAGTCTGGTTTGGTAATCCACCGCCAGATTTAACACTAAGTGCCCGTCTTAGAGGCCCTGATTGGTTGTATAACTATTTGAGAGGCTTTTATGCTGATTCTAAGCGTCCGTATGGCGTAAATAACGTTATATTTAAGGATGTGGGTATGCCTCATGTGTTGGCAGGCTTGCAGGGTGTTTGTGCTGATATGCCAGAGCTTGGTGTTGAGCCAGTTGTAGATCCTTTAAGTGGGAATATTGTGAAAAGCAGTGGTTGCCAAGAATATGCAGTTGAGGGTGCTTTATCTCCAGCGGAGTATGATGAAACAATTTATGACTTGGTGAACTTCCTTGCTTATGTTGGTGAGCCATCAAGAGCGGAAAGTGAAGATATTGGTCGGTCTGTTTTAATATTTTTACTGTTTTTGTTTGTTTTTGCTTATTTCTTAAATAAAGAATATTGGCGCGATATCCACTAGCGGCAACTATGGACTGAAAAAAGGCTGTTAACAGAGCTATGTTAACGGCCTTTTTTATTTTTAACTTGTATATTTTATACGCTGATTTTTTAAATCGTGTATAATTTCGAAAATTTTAGGGTCAGTAGGTTTAAAATTATCTGTTCTGGCTTGTTTATTGTTGAATTAGGGTGAGGTAAGAGTATGGGAGTTGTGGCTAAGCGTTCGTCAATGACGTTTTATTCTGATGGAAAAAGTCATTACAGTCATAGAGTTAGAATTGTGCTGGCTGAGAAAGGTGTTGCGGTTGATATTGTTGATGTTGATCCTGCTAATAAACCGGCGGAATTATCGGATCATAACCCTTACAATGATTTGCCAACTTTGGTTGATAGAGATTTGGTTTTATATGAATCAGATATAATGATGGAATATTTGGATGAGCGCTTTCCGCATCCGCCATTGTTGCCTGTTTATCCTGTGGCGCGTGCTCAAAGTCGACTGATGATGTATCGAATCAAAAAGGATTGGAGTCGCTTGGCTGATGCTATATTAGAAGACCCAGAGTCAAAACAAGCAGATGGCTACCGTAAAGAGCTAAAGGAAAGCTTGATTGCTACAGCACCAATATTCGCAGAAAAACCATTCTTTATGGATGATGAGTTTACCATTGTAGATTGTTGTGTATCTGCCCTATTGTGGCGTTTGCCAGTTTTGGGGGTTGACATCAATGTGGCTCAAGCTAAACCTATTTTGACTTATATGGAACGGATTTTTGAACGAGAGTCATTTAAAGCAAGCTTGTCGGAAGTTGAGCTGGAAATGAGACACTAATTTTGACTTTTTTGAGTGAGGAACGGGTATGACGCCAAGTAGACCGTATCTTGTACGTGCACTAAATGATTGGATTCTTGATAATGATATGACACCTTATGTTGTTGTTGATGCAGGACTCCGTGGTGTAAGCGTTCCTGAGGATTATATTTCTAATGGGCAGATTATTCTTAATATGAGCCCAGCTGCGGTGACAGATCTTTTTATTGATGGTGAGGCTATTGGGTTTAAAGCTCGGTTTGGCGGAGTTCCCATGGAGGTTTATGTCCCTATTATTGCTATTATGGCAATTTACGCAAAAGAAAATGGTCAAGGTATGGTGTTTGGTTCAGAGCCTGGAGCGCCTGAACCTCCTAGTCCTGAAGATCCGCAAGGGCCTGATGACAATACGTCTCATTTATCGCATAAGCCGTCATTAAAAATTGTAAAGTAGTGTTAGTGGTATGAATTTAAAGGGGATTGATGTTTTAATCAATCCCCTTTTTAATGGTAATTACCCGCCACCAAATAGTTGGTTTTCTATTTGGTGACAAAGGGCATTAACAGCAAGCAGTTGCGATTCCATCGCTCGCGCAACTGACTGGTTATATAAAAGTATTTCAATATCATCTCCGTGCTGTACGGCTGAGATCTTTCCATTTTCAAATCCTGTTATTGTAATAACGTGGATTTCTTTCTCGTGTGCAGTTTGAATGGCTTGCACAATGTTGCTGCAATTTCCGTCTATTGATAATGCAACCAGGGTGTCTCCTTCGTTTCCGATTGCTCTAATTTGTTTCGAGTAAACTTGGTGGTGGTTACCATCAGTCGCAATAGCAGACATTGTCGTTGTATCAATAGAAATATTAATTGCTGGAAGGCTTGGGCGTTCAAACTCTTGTTGGTGCATTAAGCATGTTGTTAATATTCCAGCAATTGGTGCGGAGTAACCGTTGCCACAAATAATTAGTTTTTTATCGCTCAGTAGTGTTTGGCCTATAAGGTTGCATGCATCATTTAGTTGTGGCGCTATTTGTTCGATGTGCGATGCAGCGCTGTCGATAGCTTCGCATAAATAATTTGAAATAGGGGAAAGATCATTCATGATTTTTTCTTAGCATGTAAATGCAGCTTTGTACCAATCGATTTGATGTTTGAATGGTAGTAATGGTGCGGGTGAAATGGCGATGACATCAAAGCGTGAATTAAGGTGCCATCCGTTATTTTGCATGAGAAATATTTCTGCGCTCTTAATGATTTTCTTCTGCTTAGTTAAGTCAACGCTTTCACTTGGGCTTCCGTGCGATGCGTTTTGTCTATATCTAACCTCGACGAAAGTGAGAGTGTCTCCGTCTTTCATAATCAAGTCTATTTCTCCAAAGCGAGTGTGGAAGTTTTTTTTAACTAAGGTTAGTTTAAATTTCTCTAGATACTTTAAGGCGATACTTTCATAAGCAAGTCCTTTGCTAAGCATGCTAAATTACTCCTTTATTGAAATTGTTTTTCCTCTTCTGAATTTTGCCCACTCCATATCCCGGTTGATTTGTCCTCTGCTGTTCATGGATAAAATTCCTGTATGACCATTTATTTTACTATCATTCACTTCTTTAAGAAGTGTTAATCTTGGTGCTAACTTAAATGCGTCAACTCCTAAAGCGTAAAATCGCATGTATTTTTGAGAAGATTCAGGGATGATATTGTTAATTTGTTTTTTTATATCGATAGTTGCGCTGAGCATCCAAGGCATTTCAATGAATTCAATGCCTTCTAGGTCGTTGTTGTCGTTGTTGCCTGAGTGGACTTGTGACGTTGAAAAAATAGGAATTGAGTTCGCGTAGTGGTAGGCAAAGAGAGGGTTGATTTGTTTTGCAATATTGGGTCGAGCGATCATTAGGATGGCGTCAATATCCTTTCTGCGACGCGGTTGAAATTCAAATCTGGTTTTGGCAATAGTGCGTATTTTTTGTGCTCTTTTTTTACTCTCGTCGGTTGCAAGTAATTTTGCAACAGTTTGGGATAGCGAGGCTTGGTTACTATAGAATGCGCTTTCGATTAGTGTGCCTTTTTCAAGTATTAAGTCATTTAAAAAAGAGTCGTGAAGTCTGAATCCCCAATTGCTTTCCGGGGCAATTACAGCAATTTTGTTTAACCCTCGATTTTTGAGTCTTTGTGAGATTTGTTTGGTTTCAGTCTCTGGGGCTAATCCAAACTGAAATAAGTTTATAGTGTTTGCTTCGTTATCGTCTAGATAATTTAGTGCAAGTGTCTTGGTGTCTAGTCGTTCAAGTGTGGTTAGTCTGTTTAGGGATTTCTTATCTAAAGGACCGATGATTAAGGCGTTTTGCATTTCTTTTTGAGTGTAAAGATCTTCTATATTATTAAGGTTGGTATCAAAAAAAATAATTTCAATGTCGTTACCAAGCTTAGATGGGGTGTTGTAATAACTTGCCATAAATCCATCTTGTATTGCTTTTCCTGCCTCAGCAATTGGCCCGCTAAGTGGTAGTGCTAAAATGATTTTCGTTGGTTGTGTGGTGGGCAGCTGTATTAATATTTCAAGCTCTCGGGGGGGGATGATTGCGGCGGGGTGGTTTGGCCATGACTCATTCCATTTGTTTAGGGCGAGATATTGTGTATCAAGGTCGATTTGATTTTGTTTAATTGTTTGGGCGAGCGTCAACCAGCCTTCAACGTCGATGTTCTCTCCAGAGTATTGATATTGTGATAAAAGTGCGAGATTTGTTTTTCTTAGTTCCGACCAAATGGTTTCATGATTAGTTAAATAAGACTCTTCTTCAAATAGTCCTGAATTTTCGATTAGAATTATCGCTGCTTGAATGTGGTTATCAGTGGCTTGGTAGGCTTTTGACAGTAGCTGTGTGGCTTCTAGTTGCTGAGTGATGCTAGATTGATGGAAAGTTTGATTTGAAAATAAGGGTAGTGCTTCCGATAGTGTTTGAAGGTTTTCTTCTAGTAGGCCGAGCTTAAGTCTCAGAAGTAAGTAATTTTGTAGTTGCTCGTGGCTTAAGCGGCCTGGGTCGACTGTTAATAATGCTCTATTTGTTTGAGCAATAAGATCGCTTTCCCAATAAATAAGCGCAGCTTGCAGGTATAGCTTTGATCTCTTTGTGGTGTCTTTAGTCGTTATTGCTTGAGAAATTAAGGCTTCAGGGTTCAAATTATCTGGTTTTAATTGTGTGTTTATATTGCTGTTTTTAGTCGATGAAGGTGTGCTACAGCCTAAAATAAGCATAGAAAAAATCAATATTGGTGTGAGTATAAAAGCTTTCATTTATGTTTCTGTGTTTTAATGTGTTGATTAATTTGAGAGTTAAGCTGTTTGGTGTTCAGTGCTGCTTAAGCTCAGGTGCGAATTATTCAGTATATTTAAGCAAAAGCGTATTGTTTTCTTGCTTGAGTTATAAAGTAGTCATTCTATAGTGAGGTTGTGTGTCTTGGAAAGTGCGATTTATATTGTTGCAACACCAATTGGTAATTTATCTGATATTACGCTGCGAGCGCTTGAGGTTTTAACGCAAGTTGATGTGATTGCAGCGGAAGATACACGACATACCCGGAAACTGTTAGATCATCATGGTATATCGACTCGGATGGCATCTTTACATGAGCATAATGAGGCTGAACGTGCTGCTTCTATGTTAGAGAAAATAGCGGAAGGAGGTTCGTTGGCCTTGGTTTCAGATGCAGGGACACCATTAATTTCTGATCCTGGGCATGTATTAGTTAGCTTGGCTAATGACTTGGGTTTGAAGGTTGTTCCTATTCCGGGTCCATCAGCCGTTACTTCAGCGTTGAGTGTTTGTGGGGTGCCTTGTGGTCGATTTATTTTTGAAGGCTTTCTACCTGCAAAAAAGAAAGCAAAGATGGATGTATTGATGACATACGAAAGTGAGAGGAAGGCAGTTGTTTTTTATGAGTCTCCGCATCGAATTTTAGATACGCTAGAGCTTATGTATGATGCTTATGGCGATAGAGTGGTGGGTGTTGCTAGAGAGTTAACGAAACGTTTTGAAACGATACGCAGAGATAAGTTGTCTGATATTCTTGAATGGGTGCGTACTGATTTGAATCAGCAGAAAGGTGAGTTTGTATTAGTATTGCATGGTAGTGATGCCGCAGTATTAAGTGCTTCTGATGCGGAAAAAGAAAAGCTGTTAGCTAGGTTGTTATTAGAGTTGCCTCCTAAAAAAGCCAGTGCGATCGTTGCGGATGTGTTAGGTGGGGCTAAAAAAGATATTTATAATTTAGCGCTAAAATTAAAGCATGAGAAGGTTAAGGGTCTATAATAATTATATAAATTTGATTTTTGTGGTTAAAATGTGATCTGTGGTTTGCTGTTTTTGGCTAGGTAGTGCAAAATATCACCAATAATTTAACAAGGATTTTTAGTAAGGTTATGGATATATTATCTCAGAAGCAGAAAAACACTATTTTAGGGCTTACATTTTTTATGGGGCTTTCGGGTGCTGTTAGTGGGTTTGAGTTGCTTTCTGAAGGTGCTATGGGCTCTGTTTCTGCTGTGTCAGCCAATTCTGCTGAAGAAATTGTCAGTGTGATTGGTTCTACTGCAGCGGGTCTTACTGTTGATGATGATTATGATGAGTTACCTTTTCAGGCAAGTGCTACAATACAGCGTAGTGTGGCTGAAGGTTATGAGGTCGAAGAAGTTAAATCTGAATTAGAGTTTGCTTTAACTCAGGAAGTAGAAGGTTGGGTGAATAACTTAACGGATAAGCAAGGTTTAGATGTTGAGGTGGGTTATGTTGATGAGCTTCCTTTGTCGGCATTTGAAGATAATACTGATTTCGTTGTTCAAGATATCGAAACTGAAAGTGTAATTTACGATTTTGACCTTAATGATGATAGTAATACTTTGTATGAAATAGGTAGGGTTGATCAGACGATTACTGTGATAAATAGTGGTGTGAACTCTATCGAGTATATTGTCGAACGCAATATTGATCGAGTTGCAACAATAGATTTCTATAGGTTAGATGATGATACACCTTCGCTAGGGAGTGGTTATATTACTGACTTGACGAGTCTTAGTAATGTAACGATTGCCCAAGTTCGAAAGTAGCGTTCTAGCTACTTTCTTGTTAAGCGTCTTAAGATGGGCGTGCTTTGTATATATTTCTTGTAAAATGTCCCCAACCATACTAAAGTTGCTTTCGAGCTTGCTAGGCAGTCGCTGCATTTATTGGTTTTTATCAGTAGATGGAGAGGAAAGTCCGGGCTCCATAGAGCAGAGTGCCAGGTAACTCCTGGGGGGCGAAAGCCTACGGAAAGTGCAGCAGAAAGTGAACCGCCAAAGTTGGTTGCTTTAGTGACTGAACGGTAAGGGTGAAAAGGTGCGGTAAGAGCGCACCGCATGACTGGTAACAGTTCATGGCGATGGTAAACCCCACTCGGAGCAAGACCAAATAGGAATCTTATGGCGCGGCTCGCGTTGGATTCGGGTAGGTTGCTTGAGCTGAACGGTGACGTTCAGCCTAGATGAATGACTGTCCACG
>Ga0209184_1001263_pt1 | contig 17819 bp, 11 predicted proteins | sample EN8Hudsemesocosm_2_FD_184627 | JGI IMG/M metagenome (GOLD analysis project Ga0209184, IMG submission 184627) | Methane-oxidizing microbial communities from mesocosms in the Hudson Canyon - EN8C Hudson Canyon (SPAdes) (version 2) | ecosystem: Environmental > Aquatic > Marine > Cold seeps | place... | reverse complement strand
CCACCTTCACGAATAGCAAAACGTAAACCGTCTTCCATCGCAATCGGTGCAATCAAAGTAACAACCATTTGAATATTGTCGCCTGGCATTACCATTTCAACACCTTCAGGTAATTCACACGCACCCGTCACATCCGTAGTACGGAAGTAGAACTGAGGACGATAACCTTTAAAGAATGGCGTATGACGACCACCTTCATCTTTACCTAAGATATAGATCTCACCTTCAAACTTAGTATGAGGATTAACAGACCCTGGCTTACATAAAACCTGACCACGCTCAACATCTTCACGCTTAGTACCACGAAGTAAAACACCTACGTTTTCACCAGCACGACCTTCGTCAAGCAACTTACGGAACATTTCAACGCCCGTACAAGTAGTAGTCTGAGTTTCGCGAATACCGATAATTTCGATTTCTTCGCCAACTTTAACAATACCACGCTCAACACGACCCGTAACAACCGTTCCACGACCCGAGATTGAGAACACATCTTCAACCGGCATTAGGAAAGGCTGATCAACAGCACGCTCTGGCTGAGGGATATACGAATCTAGTGCTTCAACTAGCTTTTTAACAGCAGTTGTACCTAATTCATTTTCATCTTCGCCATTCAACGCCATTAGCGCTGAACCAGCAATAATAGGTGTATCATCACCTGGGAAGTCATAAGTATCAAGAAGCTCACGAAGCTCCATTTCAACCAATTCCAGCATCTCTAAATACTCTTCAGAACCTGCTCCACCACAATCTTCCGCTAGAAGATCCGCTTTATTCAAAAACACTATAATATATGGAACACCAACCTGACGTGAAAGCAAGATATGCTCACGTGTTTGAGGCATAGGGCCATCAGTAGCACCACATACTAAAATCGCACCATCCATTTGAGCAGCACCAGTGATCATGTTCTTAACATAATCGGCGTGACCAGGACAATCTACGTGTGCATAGTGACGATCTGGAGAATCATACTCAACGTGAGATGTAGCAATAGTAATACCACGCTCTCTTTCTTCAGGAGCATTATCAATGTTTGCGAAGTCAACTAACTCGCCACCCCAAACTTCAGCACATACACGCGTTAGCGCAGCTGTTAATGTTGTTTTACCGTGATCAACGTGGCCAATAGTTCCTACGTTTACGTGCGGTTTATTACGTTCAAATTTTTCTTTAGCCACAATAGACTCCTAACTTTAGTTAATAATTTATGTTCTATTTATAATTGCATCGGCAACATTTTTTGATGCCTCAGAGTACTTCAAAAATTCCATTGCATAGGTCGCCCGACCTTGGGTCGCGGACCGCAAAGCAGTTGCATAACCAAACATTTCTGACAATGGCACTTCAGCATTAACGACCTTACCCGCAACGCTATCTTCCATACCCTGTATAAGCCCGCGCCGACGATTAAGATCACCAACAACATCACCCATATTTAATTCCGGCATTACTACTTCAACCTTCATAACAGGCTCTAGCAATACCGCACCACCATCCTGAACCAACTTCCTAGTCGCCATACCTGCAGCAACATTAAAAGCAACCTCGTTTGAATCAGTATCATGAAAAGAGCCACCCGTAAGAGTCGCCTTCAATCCTAATAAAGGATAACCTGCTAAAATACCATTTTTCATCTGTTCCTCTACCCCCCTCGATACAGCAGGAATAAAATCTTTTGGTATTTCACCATCTTCTATTTCATTAATAAATACAAAACCTTCTTCTTCAGCCTCCAAAGGCTCGAATTTAATTTTTACATGGCCATACATACCCGGACCATCACCCTGACGAACAAACCGTCCCTCAAGCTCACACTTATTTTTAATTGCTTCTCGATAAGAGACCTGAGGATTACCGATATTGGCCTGCACACTAAATTCACGCTTCATGCGCTCAACTAGAATATCCAGATGTAATTCGCCCATGCCCGAAATTATGGTCTGCCCTGTATCATCATTTAGCGCTACTCGAAAGGAAGGATCCTCTTGCGCTAACTTACCCAACGCTATAGACATTTTATCTTGATCAGCCTGTGTTTTTGGCTCAACAGCCACAGAAATCACAGGCTCAGGAAACTCCATTTTCTCTAAGGCGATATGATCATCCATCGCACACAGCGTATCCCCCGTTGTAACAAACTTTAAACCAATGACTGCCGCTATATCACCCGCACACACCTGCTTAATCTCTTCTCGGTTATTCGCATGCATTTGCACCATTCGACCGATACGCTCTTTCTTCCCTTTAATTGGGTTAAAAACGGCATCTCCAGTATTTAGAATACCCGAATAGACACGGAAGAATGTCAACGTACCCACAAAAGGATCCGTCGCAATTTTAAAAGCTAGCGCAGAAAACGATGCTGAATCAGAAGCCTCACGAACAGCAGGAGAATCATCCTCCAACACCCCCTCAATCGCCTTTACTTCAGTCGGTGAAGGTAAAAAATCAATAACAGAGTCAAGCATCGCTTGAACACCTTTATTTTTAAATGCAGACCCGCCAATAACAGGAACAATCTCACTAGCCAGCGTGCGTGCGCGCAGCGCAAGCTTAATTTCTTCTTCAGCCAACTCCACACCGTCAAGGTATTTTTCCATCAGGTCATCGTTTTGCTCAGCTGCAGCTTCCACCAACCCTTCTCTTAACTCATTACACTCATCCAACATATCCTCTGGAACTTCAGCATAAGTAAAACTCATACCTTGATCATCATCACCCCAGAAAATGGCCTTCATCTTAATTAAGTCAACAACACCTTTAAACTCATCCTCAGCACCAATCATCACTTGCAAAGGTACAGGCGTCGCGCCCAAACGATCCCTGAGCTGCTCAACCACCATCAGGAAGTCTGCACCAATCCGATCCATTTTATTAACAAACACAAGCCGAGGAACAGCATATTTATTCGCTTGTCGCCACACCGTTTCGGTCTGTGGCTGCACACCCGACGATGCACACAACACAACAACCGCACCATCAAGAACCCGAAGCGAGCGTTCTACTTCAATCGTGAAATCGACATGCCCAGGCGTATCTATAATATTTATACGATGCTTATCAAACTGCTGATCCATACCAGACCAAAAGCAAGTAGTTGCAGCAGAAGTTATTGTTATACCACGCTCCTGCTCTTGCTCCATCCAGTCCATGGTCGCAGCACCATCGTGCACCTCACCAATTTTGTGAGACATACCGGTGTAAAACAAAACTCTCTCTGTTGTCGTGGTCTTACCCGCATCAACATGCGCACAAATACCAATATTCCGATACTTAGAGATAGAAGTATTTCTTGCCACTTTTTACACCTTTTTTAACAAAAAAAGCCCGCATAAATGCAGGCTATATTCATAAACACTCTTAGAAACGGTAGTGCGAAAACGCCTTGTTCGCTTCTGCCATTCTATGAACGTCTTCACGCTTCTTAACAGCAGCGCCTTTACCTTCAGCAGCATCCATAATTTCGCCAGCTAAACGCAAAGCCATAGACTTCTCGCCACGCTTACGTGAATACTCTACCAACCATCTCATCGCCAAAGCTATTTGACGTGCAGGACGTACTTCTACAGGGACCTGATAAGTAGCACCACCAACTCGGCGAGACTTAACCTCAACCATTGGCTGAATCGCTTCTAAAGCCTTATCAAACAATTCTAATGGATCTTTATCACTCTTTGATGCAACTGTTTCAAATGCACCATAGACAATTTTTTCTGCAACTGCTTTTTTACCATGAACCATTACCATGTTCATAAATTTTGCTAATTGCTGACTTCCGAATTTAGGATCTGGAAGTATTTCGCGTTTGGCGACAACTCTTCTTCTTGGCATGACAAGCCCTCTATAACAGCAAAGGTCTTCAGGTTCGCCCAGACAATTGAAATATTAATTTCAGCCCGGCCTTACTCTTATCCTTTAACTTAATTTTAATAATAAGATGCTTAAGCACCATATGATTTACTAGCTCTTAGGACGTTTAGCACCGTACTTAGAACGACCCTGACGTCTGTCAGAAACACCCGATGTATCCAAACTACCACGAACTGTGTGATATCGAACACCCGGTAAATCTTTAACTCGACCACCCCGAATAAGAACAACACTGTGCTCTTGCAGGTTATGGCCTTCACCCCCAATATAGGATGTAACCTCGAAACCATTCGTTAAACGAACACGACACACCTTACGTAAAGCCGAGTTAGGCTTTTTTGGGGTCGTTGTGTATACACGAGTACATACGCCACGACGTTGAGGACAAGCCTGCAACGCGGGAACATCACTTTTCGCGACTACACGTTTACGAGGCTTACGAACCAACTGATTAATCGTTGTCATGTAAGCAAACTCCACTAATTAACTTAAATAATACAAAAATAAAACACCTGACAATATAGGTGCATTAAACTTGAGGGGCGCAGTCTAATGACGCCCCTCTCCACTGTCAAGCTTACTGATGTTTTTTTGAACACCTTTAAGCCGACAACACATACCACTTACTCACTAAATATAACTTAGCAAGTAAGTGAATTTTCTTTACTAGCCTTTATTTAGCTCTGCGCTTAAGGCTGCAACAACATCCTGAGCACTTACACCCAATCCTTCGTCAGCAACCTTATTTAATTTTTGTAATTTCTTACGCTTACGCTCACTATGGTATGCCAAGCCTGTACCTGCGGGAATAAGACGCCCAACAACCACGTTCTCTTTCAAACCGCGTAAATAATCTCGCTTCCCAGTTACAGCACCTTCAGTTAGAACTCGTGTTGTCTCTTGGAAAGATGCAGCCGAAATAAATGACTCGGTTGCTAATGAAGCTTTCGTGATACCAAGCAGCTGACGAGCACCTTGCGCTGACATCTTATCCGCCGCTTCAGCCTTTTCATTTTCTTCCAAGAATTTAACGAATTCGACTTGCTCACCTTTGATTAAGTTGGTTTCGCCAGATTGACTAATTTCAACTTTTCTCAACATTTGACGAACAATTACCTCAATATGCTTATCGTTAATAACAACACCTTGTAAACGGTAAACATCTTGCACTTCGTTGGTAATATATTTAGACAGTGCCACCACACCCAACAATCTTAAAATATCATGCGGGTTTGATGGGCCATCAGAAATTACTTCACCTTTTTCTACACTCTCACCATCAAACACGTTTAATTGACGATATTTGTGTATCAAAGCTTCATAAACATCTGAACCATCTTGCGGCGTAATTATGAGACGTTTTTTACCTTTGGTTTCTTTACCAAAGCTAACAACTCCACTTACTTCTGCAAGAATAGAAGATTCTTTAGGCTTACGGGCTTCGAATAAATCGGCAACACGTGGCAGACCACCTGTTATATCTCGAGTTTTTGATGATTCTTGCGGTATACGCGCCAAAACATCACCAATTTCTAGCATATCGCCATCACGCATATTTAATAATGCGTTTGCAGGCAGGAATACTTGAATTGGCGTATCGGTACCAGGTAACGTTCGTGGCGCTCCCTTTTCATCCAACAATTGAACCATTGGCCTTACGTCTTTTCCTGACGCTGGACGATCTTTCGGGTCAAGAATCTGAATACTAGACAAACCAGTTAAGTCATCAGTTTGTGTTGTTACAGTAATCCCTTCTTCCATCCCGACAAACTGTGCGGTACCACCTTGCTCAGTTATGATTGGGTGTGTATGCGGATCCCACTTTGCAACTACCTCACCGGCATTAACTTTACCTTCATTCTTAACAGATAAGACAGCACCATACGGTAACTTGTACCACTCACGCTCACGACCGTGATCATCAGCAATTGCTAGCGCAGAAGAACGAGACGTCACCACTAAGCAACCATCTTTACGCTCAATAGACTTCATATTATGCAAACGAACCTTGCCGCCATGCTTAATTTGAATACTATCTGCTGCAGATGATCTAGAAGCCGCACCACCAATGTGGAAAGTACGCATCGTTAACTGTGTACCTGGCTCACCAATAGATTGAGCAGCAATTACACCAACAGCCTCGCCTTTATTTACAACATGTCCACGAGCTAAGTCACGCCCGTAACACTGCGCGCAAATACCATGACGCGTATCACAACTAATCGCAGATCTCACCCAAACTTCATCAACACCCGCTTCTTCAAGCGTGATAACCATTTCTTCATCAAGGAAAGTGCCTATTGGCAATACTGCATTTTTTAGGTCTCCAGGAGCAAATACGTCTTTTGCCGCCACTCGACCCAATACACGATCACCAAGTGGAACAACAACATCACCACCTTCAATCATTGGCGTCATCAGAAGACCATCAGTAGTACCACAATCATCTACTGTGACAACTAAATCCTGCGCAACATCAACTAAACGACGTGTTAAGTAACCAGAGTTTGCTGTTTTAAGAGCGGTATCCGCCAAACCTTTTCGAGCACCGTGAGTAGAGATAAAGTACTGAAGTACGTTCAAGCCTTCACGGAAGTTTGCTGTAATTGGCGTTTCAATGATCGAGCCATCCGGTTTCGCCATCAGACCCCGCATACCGGCTAACTGACGTATCTGCGCAGCAGAACCTCGAGCCCCCGAGTCCGCCATCATAAAGACTGAATTAAATGAGTCCTGCTCAACTTTATTGCCGTCTCGATCTATAACAGTATCTTTCCCTAGCGTATCCATCATCGCTTTCGCAACTTTATCATTAGCTCGAGACCAAATATCGATGACCTTGTTGTACTTTTCGCCCTGGGTCAGTAGACCAGAACCAAACTGATCTTCGATTTCTTTTACTTCTGCAGTAGAAGCATCGATGATCGTATACTTTTCATCAGGTATAACAAAATCATTAATACCAATTGAAGAACCAGAATATGTAGCCTGCCTAAAACCTAAATACATAAGTTGATCAGCAAAAATTACAGTTTCTTTAAGCCCACAAACTCGATAAGCACTATTAATCAGCTTAGAAATTGCCTTCTTGACCATTGGACGATTTACTAATTCAAAGGGAAGACCTGCAGGCAAAATATCAAACAACATTGCACGACCAACAGTCGTATCTTGAATTGAAGTTGTTTCTGTACGACTACCATCTTTTTCTAATACGACTTCAGTTAATCTAACCTTAATTTTAGCTTGAAGATGTACTTGTTTCGCACCATAAGCTCGCTGCACTTCTTTAATGTCAGCAAAAACCATCCCTTCGCCTTGCATATTTATACGATCTCGCGACATATAATATAAGCCAAGTACAACATCCTGAGAAGGAACAATAATAGGCTCGCCGTTCGCAGGCGATAGAATATTATTGGTAGACATCATCAAAGCACGCGCTTCAAGCTGCGCTTCTAGCGTAAGAGGAACGTGTACCGCCATTTGATCACCATCAAAATCGGCGTTGTATGCAGCACAAACTAAGGGATGCAACTGGATCGCTTTACCTTCGATCAATACAGGCTCAAAAGCCTGAATCCCAAGACGGTGAAGTGTTGGCGCTCGGTTTAACATTACCGGATGCTCACGGATTACGTCTGCAAGAATATCCCAAACTTCAGGTGTTTCTCGCTCCACCATTTTCTTAGCAGCTTTAATCGTAGTCGCTAAACCACGCCCTTCTAGCTTTGAGAAAATGAATGGCTTGAATAACTCTAACGCCATCTTCTTAGGCAGACCACACTGATGCAAACGCAAGCTTGGCCCAACAACGATAACCGAACGACCGGAGTAATCAACTCGTTTACCCAAAAGGTTTTGACGAAAACGACCCTGCTTACCTTTGATCATGTCAGCCAGAGATTTAAGCGGACGCTTGTTTGATCCTGTAATTGCTCGACCACGGCGACCGTTATCAAGTAAGGCATCTACAGATTCTTGCAACATACGTTTTTCGTTTCGTACGATGATATCTGGCGCACTTAACTCTAATAAACGCTTAAGACGATTATTTCGGTTAATCACACGACGGTAAAGATCGTTTAAATCTGAAGTAGCAAAACGCCCGCCATCAAGTGGAACAAGCGGGCGCAGATCTGGTGGTAGTACAGGAAGTACTTTCAAGACCATCCACTCAGGCTTATTACCAGAACCATGGAAAGACTCAAGCAACTTTAAACGTTTTGAAAGCTTCTTGATTTTAGTTTCTGAGTTTGTTGCAGGTATTTCTTCACGTAAACGCGTAATCTCTTCTTCTAAATCGATATCTTTTAATAAGCTCTGAATTGCTTCAGCACCCATCTTAGCGTCAAATTCATCACCAAATTCTTCTAGCGCTTCGTAATATTGCTCATCACTTAAAAGCTGCCCATGCTCCAAAGTACTCATACCTGGGTCAATAACAATAAATGATTCAAAATAAAGTACACGTTCGATATCACGCAGTGTCATATCTAACAACATACCAATTCGTGAAGGTAATGATTTCAAGAACCATATATGTGCCACTGGACTAGCAAGTTCAATGTGAGCCATACGATCACGTCGCACATTAGCTAAAGCAACTTCAACGCCACATTTTTCACAAATCACACCACGATGCTTTAAGCGCTTATATTTACCGCACAAGCATTCATAATCTTTAATCGGGCCAAATATTTTAGCGCAAAAAAGGCCATCCCTTTCTGGCTTAAAAGTACGGTAGTTAATTGTTTCTGGCTTTTTAACTTCACCATACGACCAAGAGCGAATAATTTCAGGAGATGAAAGCCCAATCCGGATTGAATCGAACTCCTGACTTTGCTTTTGGTTTTTTAGTAAATTTAATAAATCTTTCATCGGTTTCTGCTCCAATAGGAGTTATCTATCTGTGAGTGATGACACAATCGTGTCATCACTCACTTCCGCGTATATTTTTATTGATATTTAGAGCTATTCAGACTCAAGCTCAATATCAATTCCTAGCGAGCGAATTTCTTTAACCAATACGTTAAAGGATTCAGGCATACCAGGCTCCATACGATGATCACCATCAACAATGTTTTTATACATTTTGGTACGACCAGCAACATCATCAGACTTAACTGTTAACATTTCTTGTAAAGTGTAGGCCGCTCCATAAGCTTCTAATGCCCATACTTCCATTTCACCAAATCGCTGACCACCAAACTGGGCTTTACCACCCAGCGGCTGCTGCGTAACAAGACTATAAGAGCCTGTTGAACGAGCGTGCATTTTATCATCAATTAAGTGGTTCAACTTAAGAACATACATATAGCCGACGGTCACAGGTCGATCAAATGCATCACCTGAACGCCCATCATATAATTGTGTTTGACCACTATCATCATAACCAGCTAAACGTAAAAGCGCTTTAATCTCAGATTCTTTCGCACCATCAAATGCAGGCGTCGCCATCGGAACACCCGCTTTAAGGTTATGCGCAAGCTCTAGGATTTCAGAATCACTAAATGTATCAAGCTCTTCTTTCTTCGTCGCAATACCATTATAAATCTGACCAAGCAGTTCTCTTACTTCAGTTACTTTACGCTGCTCTTTAAGCATGTTGTCGATCTTAGTACCAAGACCTTTAGCTGCATAACCAAGATGCGTTTCTAGTACCTGCCCAACATTCATTCGTGAAGGTACACCAAGCGGGTTAAGTACGATATCCACTGTATTACCAAATTCATCATATGGCATATCTTCTACGGGCATAATGACAGAAATAACACCCTTGTTACCGTGTCTTCCAGCCATTTTATCACCTGGCTGAATTCGACGTTTGATCGCAACATATACTTTAACAATCTTAAGTACACCCGGCGCTAGGTCATCACCAGTTTGTAGCTTGCTTCGCTTGACTTCAAAACGCTCTTCATGCTCATTTCGACGCTCGTCTAATTGAGCATCGGCTTTTTCAAGCATTTCATTTAATGAATCTTCAGACATTCTGATGTTGAACCATTCAGAAGAATCGAGCCCTGCAAGGTATTCAGAAGTAATCACATCACCCTTCTTAAGGCCTGGCGCAGAAATAACTGACTGCCCATCTAAAGCAGCACGTAAACGCTCATAGGTAGCACCCAATACAATTCGGTACTCATCTTTAAGATCTTTACGATACTCATTTAACTGCGCTGTTTCGATATCACGCGAACGCTGATCTTTTTCAACACCATCACGCGTAAATACCTGAACATCTATAACAGTACCGCGTGTTCCAGTAGAAACCCGAAGCGAGGTATCTTTAACATCAGAAGCTTTCTCACCAAAAATTGCTCGTAGCAGCTTTTCTTCTGGCGTAAGTTGCGTTTCACCTTTAGGGGTTACTTTACCCACTAAGATGTCACCCGTACCGACTTCAGCACCGATATAAACGATACCCGACTCATCTAACTTAGATAATGCGTTTTCACCAACATTTGGAATATCCGCAGTAATATCTTCGCTACCCAACTTGGTATCACGCGCTACACACGTTAACTCTTGGATATGAATCGTTGTAAAACGATCTTCTTGCACGACACGTTCAGAAACAAGGATCGAATCTTCGTAGTTATAACCGTTCCAAGGCATGAATGCGATACGCATATTTTGCCCTAATGCAAGCTCACCCATATCAACAGAAGGCCCATCAGCGAGAATATCACCACGCGCAATTTGCTCACCTTGTTTAACTAAAGGCTTCTGATTTATACAAGTATTTTGGTTTGAACGAACATATTTCGTTAGTGTATATATATCTACACCTGCATCGCCTTTTGCAGTCTCCGCATCATATGCTCGAACAACAATTCGACCTGCATCGACACTTTCGATTACACCACCACGACTTGCTACAACACAAACACCTGAGTCTTGCGCTACCGTTCGCTCTACACCTGTACCAACTAAAGGCTTTTGCGCTTTAAGTGTTGGTACCGCCTGACGCTGCATGTTCGATCCCATTAAGGCTCGGTTAGCATCATCGTGCTCAAGGAATGGAATAAGTGACGCAGCAACAGAAACAACCTGTCTTGGAGAAACGTCCATATAGTTTACTTTTTCCGGCGTGGAAACTGTAAATTCATTCTTATGACGAACCGTTACTAACTCTTCCGATAACTTACCTGAATCATCGATTATAGCGCTTGCTTGTGCAATCACATAACTACTCTCTTCAATAGCAGATAAGTAGACAATCTCTTCAGTAACTTGGCTATCAATAACCTTTCTGTATGGACTTTCTAAAAAGCCAAACGAGTTTGTACGCGCGTAACTTGCTAACGAGTTAATCAACCCGATGTTTGGTCCTTCTGGCGTTTCGATTGGACAAACACGACCATAGTGAGTTGGGTGAACATCTCGCACTTCAAAACCTGCACGTTCACGTGTCAAACCACCAGGGCCTAATGCAGAAACTCGTCGTTTGTGAGTCACTTCTGAAAGAGGGTTGTTTTGATCCATAAACTGTGAAAGCTGACTCGAACCAAAGAATTCTTTCACGGCAGCAGCGACTGGCTTAGCATTGATCAAGTCCTGAGGCATTAGGCCATCAGACTCAGCCATACTTAAACGCTCTCTTACGGCACGCTCTACTCGAACTAAACCAACACGGAATTGATTTTCTGCCATTTCACCAACAGAACGTATACGACGGTTACCTAGGTGATCGATATCATCTACCTCACCCTTACCATTACGTATACTTATTAATGTTTTAAGTACATCGATAATATCGTTATTACTCAGAACACCTTCACCTACTTCTTCTTCCCGACCAATTCGACGGTTAAACTTCATACGCCCAACCGCTGACAAGTCATAACGCTCAGGTGAGAAAAACAAGTTATTAAATAGATTTTCAGCTGAGTCTTTGGTTGGTGGCTCGCCAGGACGCATCATTCGATAAATTTCTACGAGCGCTTCAAGCTGGTTACTTGTTGGATCAACACGAAGTGTCTCCGACATAAATGAACCATGATCGAGCTCATTTGTGTAGATAGTATCAAGCGCTGTAACACCCGCTTCTATAATTTGCTCTACCACTTCTTCAGTCAGCTCAGTGTTACTCTCAACTACTAGCTCACCAGTCTCCTCATTGATAACATCTTTGGAGACCACTTTCCCGTATAAATACTCACGAGGAACTTCTAGATCGTTCTTTAATTTATCTAACTGTCGGATATGCTTAGCTGTAATACGACGACCTTCTTCAACGATTAATTTGCCATCGTCATCTTTTATATCAAAACTAGACAGCTCACCACGTAAACGTGAAGCCACTAACTTTAACTTGATACTTTCTTCGCTCAAGGTATAAGAGCTTGTATCGAAAAACATCGCTAAAATTTCTTCAGTGCTATACTTTAGTGCACGCAGTAGAATAGAAGCAGGAAGCTTACGTCGTCTGTCTATTCGTACAAATACATTATCTTTCGGGTCAAATTCAAAATCCAACCATGAACCACGGTATGGAATAACTCGTGCAGAGTGCAATAGTTTACCTGATGAATGCGTCTTTCCTTTATCATGATCGAAAAACACGCCAGGAGAACGATGTAACTGAGATACGATTACCCGCTCAGTACCATTAATAACAAAGGTACCATTATCAGTCATTAAGGGCATTTCGCCCATATACACTTCTTGCTCTTTTATGTCTTTAATTGCTTTATTTGATGATTCTTTATCATAAATAATTAAACGCACTTTTACTCGTAAAGGCGCTGCGTATGTGACGCCACGCTGAATACATTCTTTAACATCAAAAGCAGGCTCACCTAGTCTGTAGCTGACATACTCTAGAGCAGCATTCCCAGAGAAACTAACTATGGGGAAAACGGACTTGAATGCTGCATGCAGACCAATATCTTCACGCGCCTCTGCATTTGCAGAGCTCTGTAAAAAACTAAGATAAGAGTCTAATTGGATAGACAGTAGATAAGGCACATCCATTACTGTTGGCAATGTGCCAAATTCTTTACGGATTCGCTTTTTCTGAGTGTACGAGTAGGTCATCTATATTCCCCAGTTTTATGACATAACGGTCTAAAATTCGTACGGTTTGACACCGATTTTTGATGATCAACATTTAATACCTAACGCATTAAATATCTATCATATCTGTAATTTCAGGCTTTGTTCTTTCTCTAACAACGGAAAAAGGCCGGTAGTAATAACTACCAGCCAATTTCTTTTAAGGCTATCTGAATGCGCTTTGCATCAAATAACTATTCTAAGAATAATTACTTAATTTCTGCAGTTGCACCAGCTTCCTCAATATCTTTCTTCGCAGCTTCAGCATCATCTTTGCTAACGCCTTCTTTAACAGTAGATGGAGCGCCATCAACCATTGCTTTAGCTTCTTTCAGGCCAAGACCTGTAATTGCGCGAATTGCTTTGATAGTCGCTACTTTCTTTTCGCCAGCTGAAGTCAGAACAACGTCAAACTCAGTTTGCTCTTCTGCTGCACCACCAGCGTCACCGCCAGCTGCTGGAGCTGCTGCAACTGCTGCTGCAGCTGAAACACCAAACTTTTCTTCCATTGCTTCAACTAGTTCAACAACGTCCATTACGCTCATTTCAGCGATTGCATTTAAAATATCATCTTTAGATAGAGCCATGACTCACATCTCCTAAATTAGTAAATAAAAAAATTATTAAGCTGCGTCTTTCTTCTGATCGCGAACTGCCGCTACTGCACGAGTAATCTTCGAAGGAACTTCGTTGAAAGTACGTACAAGTTTTGTAATTGGAGCTTGAATCACACCAGCTAACATAGCTAACGCTTGATCTCTCGTAGGCATTTTCGCCAAACGATCGATCTGATCTGCACCAAGTAGTTCACCACCAACTGCTAATGCTTTAATCTCAAATTCTTTCTGCTCTTTAGCAAAATCCTTTAATAGACGCGCTGCCGCACCTGGATCTTCTAAAGAGAATGCAAGAATTGTTGGACCTGTTAGCACTTCCCCTACACATTCAAACTCAGTACCTTCTACTGCACGCTTAGCTAAGGTGTTTCGAACGACACGAAGGTAAACACCTCCGTCACGAGCTTGTCTGCGTAGGTTAGTCATCTCATTGGCTTCAACACCATGATAATCTGCTAACACAACCGATAAAGCACCGCTAGCAACTTCGTTGACTTCAGCGATAATCGCTTTTTTGTCTTCGATGCCAATTGCCATTGGTTTTCTCCTTTAGAGAGCCGAATAATTCCGACTGCTCAATTATTAACACCTTCTATTTCATTAAAATAGAAGGTGACCTAACGGCGATTTTCTACTCATTTAAGAGAGTCCACACCGTCTGCGCAGGAAATTAAGCAAACTAAATAGCCATTTGCACCTACGGTCTTTGACTGTCTAGGCTTGCGCCTGACTCCAAAGTTTTTTTCAAACAATTTCTCTAATTATTCAACAAAAATAATTGAATTATATCGAAACTGAGCTTTGATCTATTAATAAGCCCGGCCCCATTGTTGAAGACAATATAATCTTCTTCAAATAGACACCTTTCGCTGAAGCTGGCTTAGCTTTTTTAAGATCTACCAATAATGCTTCAACATTTTGCTTAATTGAATCAGCAGAAAAACCTACATTTCCTACGATTGTATGAACAATACCGTTCTTGTCAGTTCTATATCTTACCTGACCAGCTTTAGCATTTTTAACAGCCGTTGCGACATCTGGCGTTACAGTACCAACTTTAGGGTTAGGCATTAAACCTCTTGGGCCTAAAATCTGACCTAACTGGCCAACTACTCGCATAGCATCTGGACTTGCAATAACAACATCAAAATCCATCTTTCCTTGCTTTATCTCTGCAGCAAGTTCGTCCATACCTACAATATCTGCACCAGCTGCTTTCGCTTTCTCTGCGTTTTCACCTTGAGTGAATACCGCTACACGCACAGTTTTACCTGTACCATTGGGCAATACAGTAGAACCACGAACTGCTTGGTCAGATTTACGCGCATCGATACCTAAATTAACCGCGACATCGATAGACTCTTCAAATTTCACTTGCGAAGATAACTCAGCTAAAAGCGTACATGCTTCATCTACAGAATATGCCTTACCAGCTTCAACTTTTTCGCTAATTAACTTTTGACGTTTACTTAGTTTAGCCATTAGTTTACGCCCTCAGTGTTCAAGCCCATGCTACGTGCGGTACCAGCAATAATTCTTACTGCAGCATCAAGATCACCAGCATTTAGATCTGGCTCTTTAGTTTTTGCAATTTCTTCAAGCTGCGCTCGTGTTACTGTTCCAACTTTCTCAGTATTTGGACGACCACTACCACTTGTTATACCCGCTGCTTTCTTCAATAAAATTGAAGCAGGCGGTGTTTTCATAATAAAAGTAAAACTCTTATCACTATAAACAGATATTACAACCGGAACTGGCAAGCCAGCTTCCATACCCTGAGTTTGCGCATTAAATGCTTTACAAAACTCCATGATATTTACACCATGCTGACCTAGTGCAGGACCAACTGGGGGACTTGGGTTTGCTTTACCAGCAGCAACCTGAAGCTTTATATAAGCATCAATTTTCTTAGCCATTTCTTACTCCTTTGGGTTCAAACGCTTTATTCAAGCTCCCCATACAGACACAAAAAGCCCATCTCGCCATAGAGCGAAATGAGCACAAATTCTTATTTAACTTAGTCTTTTTCTACTTGACCAAACTCTAATTCTACTGGGGTAGAGCGACCAAAAATCAACACAGCCACTTTGACACGACTCTTATCGTAATCTACCTCTTCAACAACACCATTAAAATCAGCAAATGGCCCATCAATAACCCGAACAACCTCACCTGCCTCAAACAATGTTTTAGGCCTAGGCTTCTCGGCGCCCATTTCAATTTTTTGTAAAATTATATCTGCTTCACGATCAGTAATAGGTACCGGTCTTTCAGCCGTACCACCAATGAAGCCCAACACTCTCGGTGTCGATTTAACCAAATGCCACGATTCGTCATCCATTTCCATCTGCACTAGCACATAGCCAGGATAAAACTTTCGTTCACTTTTACGCTTTTTCCCATCGCGCATTTCTACCACTTCTTCAGTTGGAACAAGTATATCGCCAAATTTCGCTTCTATACCTTTTAAAGCAATTCGCTCCGTTAGAGCGCGTAAAACCTGCTTTTCATACCCTGAATAGGCGTGCACCACATACCATGACTTGGACATTAGATTTCTCCTATTAACCTATTACACCGGAAACAATCCAGCCAATTAGGGAATCTATGCCCCATAAAATAAGCGCAACTACCAAAACAAATACAATTACAATCATTGTTGTTTGAATTAACTCTTGGCGAGTAGGCCAAACAACTTTTCGAATTTCTACTCTAGCCTCTGCCACTAAAGTCGCAAACGCACGACCTTTATTGGTCTGCAATGCAAACCAACCTGCAATCGCTGCCAAAACCAGTAAAGCTAAAGTTCGATAAAGCAAAGACTCAGCTGAGTAATAGTAATTACCAACAACACCAACAGACACCAAGGTCAATACTACCAACCATTTCAATGTATCTACAGCAGAACCTGAATTTTCAACTTTTGCATTCACAATCATAACCTTTGGAACAATCGAGTTTTTGTATAGTGGCAGGCCAGGAGGGAATCGAACCCCCAACCTGCGGTTTTGGAGACCGCTGCTCTGCCAATTGAGCTACTGGCCTATACAAAAGAAGGACAGCGAAGCTGCCCTCTTAAAACTAGCTAAATTATTCGAATATTTTAGCTACAACACCCGCACCTACAGTACGGCCACCTTCACGAATAGCAAAACGTAAACCGTCTTCCATCGCAATCGGTGCAATCAAAGTAACAACCATTTGAATATTGTCGCCTGGCATTACCATTTCAACACCTTCAGGTAATTCACACGCACCCGTCACATCCGTAGTACGGAAGTAGAACTGAGGACGATAACCTTTAAAGAATGGCGTATGACGACCACCTTCATCTTTACCTAAGATATAGATCTCACCTTCAAACTTAGTATGAGGATTAACAGACCCTGGCTTACATAAAACCTGACCACGCTCAACATCTTCACGCTTAGTACCACGAAGTAAAACACCTACGTTTTCACCAGCACGACCTTCGTCAAGCAACTTACGGAACATTTCAACGCCCGTACAAGTAGTAGTCTGAGTTTCGCGAATACCGATAATTTCGATTTCTTCGCCAACTTTAACAATACCACGCTCAACACGACCCGTAACAACCGTTCCACGACCCGAGATTGAGAACACATCTTCAACCGGCATTAGGAAAGGCTGATCAACAGCACGCTCTGGCTGAGGGATATACGAATCTAGTGCTTCAACTAGCTTTTTAACAGCAGTTGTACCTAATTCATTTTCATCTTCGCCATTCAACGCCATTAGCGCTGAACCAGCAATAATAGGTGTATCATCACCTGGGAAGTCATAAGTATCAAGAAGCTCACGAAGCTCCATTTCAACCAATTCCAGCATCTCTAAATACTCTTCAGAACCTGCTCCACCACAATCTTCCGCTAGAAGATCCGCTTTATTCAAAAACACTATAATATATGGAACACCAACCTGACGTGAAAGCAAGATATGCTCACGTGTTTGAGGCATAGGGCCATCAGTAGCACCACATACTAAAATCGCACCATCCATTTGAGCAGCACCAGTGATCATGTTCTTAACATAATCGGCGTGACCAGGACAATCTACGTGTGCATAGTGACGATCTGGAGAATCATACTCAACGTGAGATGTAGCAATAGTAATACCACGCTCTCTTTCTTCAGGAGCATTATCAATGTTTGCGAAGTCAACTAACTCGCCACCCCAAACTTCAGCACATACACGCGTTAGCGCAGCTGTTAATGTTGTTTTACCGTGATCAACGTGGCCAATAGT
>Ga0209184_1001258_pt1 | contig 17864 bp, 18 predicted proteins | sample EN8Hudsemesocosm_2_FD_184627 | JGI IMG/M metagenome (GOLD analysis project Ga0209184, IMG submission 184627) | Methane-oxidizing microbial communities from mesocosms in the Hudson Canyon - EN8C Hudson Canyon (SPAdes) (version 2) | ecosystem: Environmental > Aquatic > Marine > Cold seeps | place... | reverse complement strand
ATGAATTTATTACGAGAGTCCACCCCTAAAATTCAAAACTTTCAAGCCAGTATTGAAAAATTTATAGACTCTCCAGATACCTTCATTTCTACACTTAGGCAAGTTAATTTTTTATGAGAAAGCCGTGGTGGATAAAGGACCATAGCTCTAAATATTCTATTATAGCTCTGTGCAAATTTATGAAGGTCTCACGCAGTCGTTATTACCTTGGCTTAACTCGCCTAAGACAAAACGTGAAACAGAGAATGAGAAACGGATTAAAATATTAAAAGTTCTATTTGAAAAAGGGCGTGGAGTCTATGGAACTCGACGACTAAAAAACAGGCTTGCTGAACAAGGAATCATTCTCAGTCGTCGGCGAATTGGACGATTAATGGTTCAAGCGAGTCTATGGTGTAAAATCAAGAAAAATTTAAAGTGACTACAGACTCTAAGCACAATAAGCCTATTGCTCCCAATTTATTAGGAAGACAGTTCACTGTAGCTGAGCCTGATCGCTATTATGTCGGTGATATTACCTATATTCATACTCAAGAAGGTTGGTTGTATTTAGCGATTGTGATTGATTTGTTTTCTAGGAAAATAGTTGGCTGGCCAATGGATACGCGAATGAAAGCTAAATTAGTTAGTGATGCTTTATTAATGGCTCTTTGGAAACGTAAACCTACTACAGGGCTGATTTGGCATTCCGATAGAGGCAGCCAGTATGCATCAGATAGCCACCGTGCCATTTTGAAAGAACATCATGTTATTCAATCCATGAGCCGTAAAGAGAATTGTTGGGATAATGCGGTATCAGAAAGCTTCTTTCATACCCTAAAAACAGAATTAGTGCATCAATTCCAATTCGGAACCAGAAATGAAGCTAAACAGGCTGTATTTGAATATATTGAGGTATTTTATAACCGAGAGAGAATTCACTCGGCAAATGATTACTTGTCACCAGTAGAGTACGAAAACCAGCAAAAAGTGGTGTAAACTTGTGCCCTGAAAAGTGTTGACACATCATGCGGGTGACAACATTGAACTGGAACAGAGCCTTAAATTTAGATGAAAAAATAATAAAAACTATTGTAGTCAATAAAATGTACCTTAAACTCCAAGATTTTGCATTAAATACAAGTGCAAAATTAAATGATTGAAAATGGCTTTGTGTAACAGAGGTTTGAAATTTTGTTTGAAAAATCCGTAGGATGTGATGAGGTACGAACCGCATCACTTTGTTCAGCGCATCCAACGGCCTTAATATTAACGCACCAATTCATGGGCATAATTAAAAAATATTGTTGTGTATCAAAGATTTTGACACACTAAAGCAAGGTATAGTGAATTAATAAAATGACAGTAGCCATAAAAGTAGAAAATCTCAGCAAAAAATACATAATCAGACATGAGAAAAAATCAGGCAACTATGAAACTTTTAGCGACACGCTGATACAAGGCGGTAAAAATATTGCCAACAAAATAAGACATCCTTTTAGTGGCTCACGACTAGACCCGCAAACTCAGGAAGAGTTCTGGGCACTAAAAGATATTAACTTTGAAATTAACCAAGGCGATAAAGTCGGTATCATCGGGCGCAATGGTGCGGGTAAATCCACCCTATTAAAAGTACTCTCACGCATTACCGAGCCCACTAGCGGAAAAATTCATATTAACGGCAGAGTTGCGAGCCTTTTAGAGGTAGGGACTGGCTTTCACCCTGAATTAACAGGGCGTGAAAATATCTACCTGAACGGTGCGATTCTTGGCATGAGCCGCAGAGAAATTAAAGCTAAGTTTGATGAAATAGTCGCTTTTTCCGAAGTGGATAAGTTTTTAGATACACCCGTTAAACGCTATTCCAGTGGCATGTATGTCAGGCTGGCCTTTTCTGTGGCAGCGCATTTAGAGCCAGAGATATTGGTGGTGGATGAAGTGTTGGCTGTGGGTGATGCGCAGTTTCAGAAGAAATGTTTGGGGAAAATGGATGATGTAAGTAAAGAAGGGAGGACGATTTTATTTGTGAGTCATAATATGTTAGCCATTAAGTCGTTTTGTAATAGAGCAATTTTATTAGGTGACGGGTTAGTTAAAATAGATGCGAATGTAAATCAATCGATCAGCGCATATTTTGGGGGAAGTCAGAAATTAAATTGTTTCGAATGGACTATGGATAATGCTTTAGGTGATGACATTATTAAACTTAAAGCAGTAAAAATATTAGATTCTGAATATAGCAGTAAAAGTATATTCAATTTGGATGAAGATATTATCATTAGGATTTTATATTGGGTATTAATTGATTATGATGAATTATTGAATATTCAGGTTAGGGTTTTTAATAGCGAACAAAGTCTTGTTTTTATGAGTGCAGATGTAAATGACTTTATGAAGATCGCATCGAATTGTTACTCAAGCTCATGCAAGATTCCAGGAAATTTAATGAACAATGGAAAATATTCTATTGATGTATATGTGACAACTCCAATGCGTGTAATACATGTTTATTCTGAGCAGCCTGTTTCGTTTGATGTTTCTGATATGTTATGCCTCAAGAAGGATAATAGGACTGGTTATGTAGGGGCTATTCCAGGAGTTGTGAGGCCATTGCTGGTTTGGGAGCATGATTTGTATGAGGAATTATAAATAGATGAAAGAGATAAAGAATAGCCTACGTGATTCATTTAATAGAGCTTGTTACAAGCGAGTTGGAAAATGCCAGTCATTTGAGCCAATACTTGAAGATCCTTCCGTTAAACAAAGTGAATTAAAATCTGGTCATAATATTTTTGTAGCTTGTTTTCCTAAGTCTGGTTCAACATATTTGACAGCGTTATTAAAAAATATTACTGGATTCGAAACTGGGCATACGGTGCAATACTACGCCCATAATGAACAGGATATTTCAGAAGCTAGACTTCAATATTTAGCTGGTAGAAAAGTGGTTGTACAGCAACATGTAAAAGGTACTTGCAACAATATTCAGTTAATGAATAAATATAAAATTTCTCCAACAGTATTGGTGAGAAATATATTTGATGTTGTTATATCAGCAGCTGATCATATTAAAAATGAAGATGATAGAGGCCCTTCTGTTTTTATTCATGCAGAATATAAGTATATGTCTGAAACTGAAAAATTGGATTTTTTGATAGCAAACCTCTTGCCATGGTATTTTTCATTTTTTGCTTCATGGCAACAAGCTTCAAAGGATCATTCAGTTTTTTTTGTGACTTACGAGCAATTGTTCGCAGATAAGCTTTCTGTAATTAAAAATATCTTAAGTTATTATGATTTATTAGATCAATATGATGATGAGTTTTTAATTAAAACCATAGGTTTGATGCCAGAAACTAGTACTAGGAAAAATATTGGCAAAGCAGGACGTGGTGATGAAATACTTAATGATGAACAAAAATCTAAGATATTATCTTTAGCAAACTCATGGAAAATTAAAGATGAAAGCCTTAAGCTGATTGGAATTAATTAATGAAAGCAGTTATTTTAGCAGGCGGCTTAGGTACACGCCTTAGCGAAGAAACAGAACTCAAGCCAAAACCAATGGTGGAAATCGGAGGCAAACCCATTCTCTGGCATATCATGAAAACTTATTCAGCACATGGCGTAAATGATTTTATTATCTGCTGTGGTTACAAAGGTTATATCGTTAAAGAATATTTTGCTAACTACTTTTTGCATATGTCTGATGTTACTTTTGATATGAAAGACAATAGTATGCAAGTACATCAAAACCATGTAGAACCCTGGACAGTCACATTGGTAGATACAGGTGAAGATACATTAACAGGTGGCCGATTAAAAAGGGTGTATGAATATGTTAAGGATGAAAAAGAGTTCTGCCTGACCTATGGGGATGGCGTTAGCGATATAAACATTACAGAACTGATTGAATTTCATCAATCACATTCTAAGCTGGCAACGCTGACAGCCACTCGTCCGCCAGGGCGTTATGGAGCATTAAAACTTGAAGCTGATGACATGGTAGGACATTTCCAAGAAAAGCCTGATGGAGATGGGAGTTGGATTAATGGCGGCTATTTTGTACTCTCACCAAAGGTTGTAGAGAAAATAGAAGATGATAGAACGAGTTGGGAAAGTGGCCCTTTAGAAAGTCTAGCAAAAGATAAAGAATTGGTAGCTTTTAAGCATGCTGGGTTTTGGCACCCCATGGATACCTTGCGCGATAAAAATCATCTAGAAGGCCTCTGGAAAAGTGGTAAAGCACCATGGAAAATATGGTCGTGAATCCTGGTTTTTGGCAAGGTAAACGAGTTTTTCTAACGGGACATACTGGCTTTAAAGGTGGGTGGTTATCGCTGTGGCTGCAATCTATGGGTGCAGAAGTTCATGGTTATGCATTAACACCGCCAACAGAGACCAATTTCTATACTGAAGCAGATATCTGTAAAGGTATGACCAGTACGATTGCCGACATTCGTGATTTGGATAAGCTTCGCCATGCTATGCAGGCAGCTCGTCCTGAAATTGTTTTCCATTTAGCTGCACAACCATTGGTTCGTTATTCATACGAACAACCCATTGAAACATACGAAGTAAATGTAATGGGCACAGTTAAGCTACTGGAGTCTGTACGAGCTACGCCCAGCGTTAGAGCGGTGGTCAATGTCACTACTGATAAATGTTATGAAAATCGTGAGTGGCCATGGGGATATCGCGAAAACGAAGCTATGGGTGGAATTGATCCGTACTCCAGCAGTAAGGGGTGTGCTGAGCTGGTGAGTGCTGCTTATCGACGTTCCTTTTTAGAATCAGCAGGTATTGCGCTTGCCACTGCCCGCGCAGGAAATGTTATTGGTGGTGGAGATTGGGCTGAAGATCGGTTGATTCCTGATTTTTTACGCGCAATAGATGCAGGAATCATGCTAACTATTCGTTCACCACACTCTACACGCCCTTGGCAGCATGTTTTAGAGCCGCTTTCAGGCTATCTTTGTCTTGCCGAAAGTTTATTTACTCAGGGTGAGTCATTTGCAGAGGGGTGGAACTTTGGCTCAAATGATGAAGATGCTCGTTCAGTCAGTTGGATTATTGAACGATTGGCAGAAATGCATCAGGACGTAAAATGGCAATGTGACAATTCAGACCAACCGCATGAAGCAAATTATTTAAAATTAGATAGTAGTAAAGCGAAGATGCGATTGAATTGGCAAGCAAAATGGTCATTACAAACGGCATTAGAAAAAACAGTGGAATGGCATCAAGCATGGAAAGCTGAAAATGATATAAGGACGGTTTCCTTGGATCAAATTGCTCAATATCAAAAAACAGGCAAGGACAGTAAAGGATGAGCCGATTTGATTTTACCTTAACGAATTTAGCAGGTTTAACAATAGTTCAAAGAAAAGCAATCGAAGATCCACGTGGTTTTTTATCAAGGTTTTACTGTGCTGAGGAATTTATCAAAGCTGGAATGACTAAATCTATCGCACAAATCAATCAGACGCTGACCAAGCGTAAAGGAGCGATACGAGGAATGCACTTTCAATATCCACCGCATGCCGAAACTAAGCTAGTGAGTTGTTTGCAAGGCGAAATTTTTGATGTTGCTATAGACCTTCGTCGTAATTCACTTACCTTTTTACATTGGCATGGAGAGATACTTTCAGCTGAAAACCGTAAAAGTCTGCTGATTCCAGAAGGCTTTGCCCATGGTTTTCAAGCGTTAACGGAAGACTGCGAATTGATTTATTTACACACAGCGGCCTATCACCCCGAGCTTGAAGGTGCATTGAATGCAGCTGACCCGAGGCTTGATATAGTCTGGCCACTTGCTGTCACCGATATGTCAGAAAAAGACCGTCACTACGCGTTGATTGAACAAGGTTTTGAAGGAATTATGTTATGAAATGCCGTCACTGTCAGGCTCAACTGACTTTGCCCTTAGTTGATTTAGGTTCCGCACCTCCATCAAATGCCTATTTGACGGAAGAAACACGACACGCACCAGAAAAATATTTCCCACTACGGGTGCTGGTCTGTACAGAATGCTGGCTAGTTCAGACTGAAGATTATGCGGGCGCAGACGAATTGTTTTCTGCCGACTATGCTTATTTCAGCTCATTCTCAACGACATGGTTAGAGCATGCAGAGCGTTATGTCACCGATATGGCAAAAAGATTTGGTCTAGGGACTCAATCTCATATCGTTGAAGTGGCGGCAAATGATGGGTACTTGCTGCAATATGCCAAAGCCAAAGGAATACCTTGTTTGGGTATAGAACCAACCACCAGCACAGCAGAAGCAGCTCGAACCAAAGGAATTGAAATTGTAGAGGATTTTTTTGGTGTAAGCTTAGCAGAAGAGCTAGTATCACAAGGTAAGCAAGCCGACCTGACGGCTGCCAACAATGTGTTGGCGCATGTCCCCGACATTAATGACTTTGTAGCAGGTTTTTCAATACTACTAAAACCGACAGGTATAGCGACATTTGAATTCCCTCACCTGTTACAGCTAATGGCTAAAAACCAATTTGATACCCTATATCATGAGCATTACTCCTATCTTTCTTTAAGCGCAGTTAAGCGAGTTTTTGAACGCAATGGACTGAGTATCTTTGATGTAGAAGAGTTACCAACGCATGGCGGTAGCTTGCGAGTTTATGCACAACGAAAAGATTCAGCTAGCCATGAAATAAGCCAGAGTGTGACATCATTACTAAATAAAGAAATGTCAGCAGGTATGTCTACAGCAGAGTACTACGCTGGGTTTCAAGAAAAAGCAAACAAGGTTAAAAATGATTTTTTATCATTTTTAACCAAAGCTAATCAGGCAGGAAAAACAGTTGCTGCTTATGGGGCAGCAGCAAAGGGAAATACATTGCTTAACTATGCAGGCATCCGAGCAGATTTATTACCTTATGTCGTAGATCGTAATCCTGCTAAACAAAATAAATTTTTGCCAGGTTGCCGTATTCCTATTTTTGACGAACAACACCTTAGATTATCTCAGCCAGATTACGTGATTATATTGCCTTGGAATTTAAAGGCTGAGCTTATAACGCAACTCTCTTATATTCGTGAGTGGGACGGTCAATTTGTAACCGTGGTTCCTGTTTTGGAGATACTATGAGTAATACAAGAATTCATTACACGAAGCCATCAATTACTGAGCTGGAAGTTGGGTATGCAACAGATGCAGCACGTAACGGATGGGGTGATAAGTGTTATGAGTATATTGGTAGATTTGAGGCGAAATTTAAAGAATATACGGGCGCTAAATATACCATAGCAACATCAAGCTGTACGGGGGCTATTCATATGGGGTTAGCCGCATTAGGTGTCAGCCCCGATGATGAAGTCATCCTTGCAGACACCAACTGGATTGCTTCAGCCGCTCCGATTACTTACTTAGGCGCAAAGCCTGTATTTGTAGATATTCTAGCTGACACTTGGTGTATAGACCCTGCAAGAGTTGAAGAAGCAATTACATCAAAAACAAAAGCAATTATAGTGGTGCATATTTATGGCAACCTCTGTGAGATGGATAAATTGCTAGCAATTGGGAAAAAATATAATCTTCCGATTATTGAAGATGCAGCCGAAGCAATTGGTTCGCAATGGCATGGGCATCATGCTGGAACATTAGGCGCATTTGGCACATTTTCATTTCATGGTACGAAAACATTGACGACAGGTGAAGGAGGTATGTTCATTACCAATGATTCTGATTTGTATGAAAGAGTACTTACTTTATCTAATCACGGTAGAGCAAAAGGGCAAACTAAACAGTTCTGGCCAGTTGATGTTGGGTTTAAATATAAAATGTCTAATATTCAAGCTGCAATTGGTTATGGGCAGATGGAGCGTATTAATGAATTAGTAAGCCGTAAACGTGATATTTTTACTTACTATCAACAGCAGCTTGAAGGGCTGTCTGGCTTAAAAATGAATCCAGAAAAAGCTAATACTGTTAATGGTTATTGGATGCCGACGGTTGTATTTGATGAAGCAACAGGGGCCACTCGTGAAAAATTGCAAAAAGCATTTGGGGCAGAAAATATTGATGCTCGTGTGTTTTTTCATCCGTTATCAAGTTTGCCAATGTATGAAGATAAGTTGAGTAATTCAAGTGCATGGGACATTCCAAAAAGAGCAATGAATTTGCCTAGCTATCACGATTTGACGAAAGTTGAGCTAGACCGTGTCATATCAGTCATAAATTTTTCTCTTTCTAATTGAAGTAACAGTATATGAATAAATCGAATTCACCTATTAAAGTAATGATTGCAGGAATTGGCGGAGCTTCGCTAGGAACGGAAATATGTAAGTGCTTATGTTTAGCGGGAAAATACGAAATCTATGGGTGCGATATTTCGCCAACAGCGTTTGGCCTATATGATACAGGGTTCACTAAAACCTTTCGTATTAGCCATGAAAATTATGTTGCCGAGGTGTTGAAGCTATGTCAACAAACGGGCGCAAAATGGCTAGTTCCAGGAGGAGAACAACCCAATGCTTTGCTTGGAGCTGCTGCGGAGTTATTTTTACGAGAAGGAATTCGCGTAGTCACCAATGATGCAGCCATTGTTGGTTTATTTTCAGACAAAGATGCTACATTTAGGAAGCTTTCGTCTTGCGGAATTCCAATTCCAAAGACGGCAGAACTCATTAATGCTGATGATGTAATGACCGTAGGCTTACCTTGCATTGTCAAGCCATCAACTGGATCAGGTGGTAGTGCATCGGTATTTTTTGCTGTGACAACAGACGAAGCATTAATTTACGCAGAGTTTATACGCCGTAATGGCAGTGTTCCCATAGCACAGGAATACATAGGGGATGATGAAGGGGAATTCACAATTGGCGTTCTGTCCTTGCCTGATGGGCGCGTGGCTGGTTCAATTACGCTACGCCGGGTGCTGGATGCAAAACTGTCTGTCGCATATCGCGGACGTGGTGGGGTGGTTTCAAGCGGATACTCTCAGGGTTATATCGATGTGTTTCCCGATTTATGTCGTCAGGCAGAGCTTATTGCGACCTTAATTCAAAGTACTGGACCGATAAACATTCAAGGCCGTGTGCAAAATGGCGTGTTGATGCCTTTTGAAGTCAATCCTCGGTTTTCGGCCTCTACTTATCTTCGTGCGCTTGCAGGGTTCAACGAGATTGATATGCTCCTTAGCTATCTGGTCTCGGGTGAATTGCAATCATTTAAACCGATAAAGCCTGGCTGGTATTTGCGTAGCCTAACTGAAAATCATGTGGCAAAAGAGGATGTGAAATGAGTATACGTTGGATCACACCGCTGCTAGGCACTGGACCTGCATTAGAGGTGCGCCAAGATGTTGGTATGAACATTATTGATGTCCGTGACTTGGTAGATAAAGCAGGAAACCGTGCTGACGCGGTACGTCAGAAAATCACTGAAGGTTGCGAATCGCTACGTGCAGGTAAGAATACGGTGGTGTGTTGCGACTACGGTATATCTCGCAGCAATGCGGTTGCCGTGGGAATTCTCGCTATGTATGAATCAATCCCGTTTGAAACTGCAGTGCGTCGTGTGCTGGAAGCAACGGGTGAAAAAGAAATTAAGGTATACCCACTGCAGGCGGTGCGCAGGGCATTGGGAGAAGACAAAACGAATATTCGCCATGAGAAACTGCGTGTTCTTGTGACAGGTGGGACTGGGACACTTGGGAAACCAGTTAGCCAGAAAATTGCTAAAGAGTTTGATGTGTTTACGCCGAGTCGCGATGAACTCGATCTTCGCTTCGGAGGTACGCAACTCGCCCTGATAGTAGGCGAGAGTGAGATAGATTGTATCGTTCATCTTGCCAACCCGCGAGTCTATACGTCCAATATCGCACTTGGTGAAACGTTGACCATGCTGCGAAATGTGTTAGATGTGTGCATCGCACGCGATATCAAACTCATTTATTTATCAGGATGGGAAGTTTATGCAGGGTATCGTTCCAGTTTTTTAATGGCCGACGAATCTCTACCCTTGCTTCCCAAAGGGCCTTATGCAGAAACCAAATACCTGTGCGAAATGTTGATTGAGCACTGTCGTCGTACTCAGGGATTGCGCTGTACGATGCTCCGAACTAGTCCGGTGTATGGTGTTGGTAGTGACAAACCAAAATTTATTTACAATTTCATCGACAAGATAAAGCACTCCCAGCGTATAGTTACCCATAGTTACAACAATGGCTTTCCTGCCCTCGATCTGCTTTACATCGATGATCTTGTTGAGGCAGTAGTGAAAACAATCAACAGCGATTTCAGTGGAAACTTGAATATTGGATCGGGTGCAATTATCTCGACGCTCATAGTTGCAGAAATTTTGCGAAGCCTGCTCGGTGGAAAAAATGAAATTAATTCAACGCTAATTGACAGCGACACAGCCTGTATTGCAATGGATAGCGGCAAAGCGAAACGAGTACTCGGCTGGCAAGAAACGATAGGCATCGAACAAGGCCTCCGGCTTATTTTATCTAGTTTAGAAACAAATTAAAGAGATTTTATTATGTCAGTTGATAACGAAAAAGAACTACAAGAAACATTCTCATGGGCAAGATCACAGGTATTCAGCAGCTATAATCATGTCTTGGGTTACTATCAGGCTCAAGCTTGTCTAGAGCATGCGCGTGGACATAGTTTGCTAGATATGCCTTGTGGTGATGGTGTATTGACGGAGATGCTGGCACCTTCATTTTCAAGAGTGGTTGGCATTGATGCGTCCAGTAAACATCTGGAATTGGCAAAACAGACTTTGCCAGAAGTAGTATTTCATGAAGCACTAATTGAAGAGTTTGAGACCGATGAACGTTTTAGCACTATAACTATGCTTAACATTCTTGAACATGTAGTGGAGCCAGTCGAAGTATTAAAAAAGGCCGCCAGTCTACTAGATGATGGCGGTGTGCTGTTGGTGCATGTGCCAAATGCTAATGCAGTTAATCGACGTTTGGCAGTGCTGATGGGGACGCTGACTAAATGTGAAGAGCTATCGCCCTTTGATATACAAGTTGTTGGGCATCGGCGAGCTTATACATTGGGGACGCTATGCACTGATATTAAGTTGGCGGGACTGAAGGTTTCTCAGACTGGTGGGGTTTTTTATAAATCCCTGTCCACACCACAAATGGATTGGTTTCTTAAGAAAGGTCTGTGGGAAGACGGCGGGTTTGGGTGGGGTCGAGTAGGAGGAGAGCAGAAAGACTGGAAAGCAGAATTCTGCCGTGCTTCTTACGAACTCGGAAAACATCATCCAGAAGACTGCAACATTATTTTTGCCTGTGTAACAAAATAATAAGATTGCGTGAGACAGCTACGACTTATGTAGTAAGAAGCCTTTAGGTATAACCGATAATAAATATTAAGGATTTACGATGAACCCAATTGATGACTTCAAAAAAGAAGTCGCTGAAAACATTCGTCAACTCGGCGAGGACAAAGATGTACAGGCATTATCAAGAATTTGGTCTCGCGAAACTAATCAGCACAATTACACCTACAACTTTAGCTGGCTAGGTCGCCCGATTATTCAATACCCTCAAGATATGGTCGCAATGCAAGAATTGATTTGGAAAGTTAAACCAGATCTTATTATCGAAACAGGCATTGCTCATGGTGGTTCATTGATTATGAATGCGTCATTACTTGCAATGCTGGATTATTGCGAGGCAATTGAAAATGGCGAAATGCTAGACCCTACCAAGCCAAAGCGCCGAGTTTTAGGTATTGATATTGATATTCGGGCGCACAACCGTAAGGCGATTGAAGAACATCCCATGGCAAATCGTATTGATATGATTCAAGGCTCCTCAATAGCGCAAGATATTATTTCACAAGTACATGAGTACTCGAAGAATTATAAGAAAATATTAATAAGCCTTGATTCTAACCACACTCATGAGCATGTTTTAGCTGAATTGGAAGCCTATGCCTCACTAACAAGTAAAGACAGTTATTGTATAGTCTTTGATACCCTTATAGAGGACATGCCAGTAGACATGTTTGCCAGTCGCCCTTGGAAACCAAGCGACAACCCAAAAACAGCCGTTTGGGAATACTTAAAAACACATCCTGAGTTTGAAATTGATAAGAACATTCAAAATAAATTATTGATTACTGTCGCGCCTGATGGTTATTTATTACGGAAGTAAAACCTAAATGTCAACTATAAGCACTCAACATATTTTCAATGAGCCACTTGTCTCAGTTGGACTTCCAGTATACAACGGTGGTAACTATCTAGATGCCACATTAAAAGCACTTTTATCACAGTCCTATAAAAATGTTGAAATTATTATTTCTGATAATGCCTCAACCGATAACACTCGTGAAATTTGCCAAAAATTTATGGCTAAGTATGAGCAGGTAAAATACTATAGAAATGATATTAATAAAGGTGCGGTAAATAATTTTAATAGAGTACTCGCTTTATCTACAGGGAAGTATTTTATGTGGTCTGGTCATGATGACATATACCTGCCTGATTTTATTAAAGCTTGTGTCGCTGAACTTGAAAAAGAATCAAATCTTTCTTTCTGTAGTACAGGATTACAATTTATCAATGAACATGGTGAATTGATAGAACCCTTTGATTACTCGAGTGATAATCCTGATCTTTCTTATGGTGATTTATCAAGCAGGTTAATGCGTTGGTGGAGTCAACCTGGCTGGTATTCCATTTATAGCTTATATAGGTTAGATGCGATAAAAAGCGTTAACATCAAGAATATATACGGTAGTGATGTTGTTTTAATAACAGATTTACTTTTAAAGGGTCATTTAGGCGGCAAGGTTAATAAATGTCTATTTTTATATAGGCAATTTTCAGGAAAGACAGAACAAGATAGGTATGAGTCTAGTGTTACAAATGGAAAACCTCTTAAACATGTACATCTGGATTTATGCGAGTCTCTTAGCCAATCTATTTATGAGTCTCAATTGCCCAGAAAACAGACAAAAGCACTCATCAAAGTATTGATGAATTCCTGGAAAAGTAGATTATCTAGTTATGCTATATACGCATTATGGCATTTTATAAAAAATGGATTACATGATAATGCCCTAGAATTGTCTAAAATAATGGTAACCACTGTTTTAAAGAGGGCTGTTCGGTTTGCTACATTTATTAGAAATATACCAAAAAATATAATTAATATTTTATGGTATATTTTTTCGATAAGTCAAATTAAAGAAAAGCGTTGCGCAGTTGTTGAATACAACAATCACCATGACGAAGTGTTACCTTCAGTTGTTTTTTATCTAGCACAGCTTGGCTTTAAAGTTGACCTCATTACAACTACAGATGTCTTCGAGAAGAAAATATTTGATGTATTTAGTGGTAATGATAGACCAAGTTTTTCATGGTTCTATTTTGATAAATGGGGGTTCACAATATGGGAAAAACTATTTAGCATTGCAAAGTATGAATTTATTTTTTTAAATTCAATTGAACCAGAATATATTTTACATAAAAAATATTATTCGAACATTCCAGTTATTGCAATAATGCATAATTCAAATTTATTAAAAAATAATGCGTACAAAGAATTTTTTATAGACGAAAAAAAAATACCTTTAAGTCTTTCGCCTGTATCTTATACTTATGTAAATAAAAATTTTCACTATAATAATATGGCATGGATAAGCCCTATATATTTTTTTAGAAAAAATCATCCTAAAAATAAAACTGTTTTTTGCATACAAGGAAATATTGACCTCTCACGAAGAAATTATATTGATTTAATAAATGTAGTTAAAAATTTAATTTCTGAAGGGATAAGTTATTTTTCTATTGCAATAGTGGGGAAAAGAACAAAAGATAGTGACCTACTAAAAAATTATATTGATAAATTAGACATCAATAAATATTTCAATTTTTTTGAATCAGAAAAAGAATATTCTGGTTATTATAATGTAATACAAAGCTGTCATTTTATACTACCTATTCTTGATACAACGAACAACAAATACGAATCATACTTTAATTACAAAATACCTTCTGCTATGGGCTTAATATTTGGTTTTATGATAATTCCAGTTATTCACCGTAAATTAGCTGAACTTTATGATATTGTAGATGGAAGTATTATATATGAAGATAATGACCTTCTCAGTGCAATGAAAATAGCCTTATTAGCTAGCCCATCTGAGAGACAATTTAAGCAGAAAATTTTACTACAAAAGAAAGAGGACTTAATATATGAGTCAACTCAAAATATTGAAAATATAATAAATAGTTTTTAAGTCTTTTATTGGGTTTCCTTCGCTTAAAATCAGGGAAACGGAGCGGCGTGACTGGCATGATAGTCAGCTAGCTGCTGGAGTAAGTCCAGCCCGTAGGGTGTGGTAAGGCACGAACTGCATCATTCGCGATAAGTTCAACGATAATATAAAAATCGGCTATTGGTCGGTGTTTTAATGGCGGATTTGATAAAAAAGGAAATCCTGATGAATGCCTCTGAAACGAAAGCGGTCACTACTTTGGCGCCTATTGTCTTATTTGTCTACAATCGCCCTTGGCATACTCAACAAACTATTGAAGCTTTGCAAAAGAATGAATTAGCTAGCGAAAGCGTGTTGTTTATTTATAGTGATGCGCCTAAAGCTGGGCAGGATCAATCTAAGGTGCAAGAAACCCGAGATTATATTCATTCGATTGGTGGGTTTAAAAAAATAACGATTATTGAGCGAGAAAAAAACTGGGGCTTGGCAAATTCTATTATTGATGGTGTAACAGCGATTGTAAATCAATATGGGAAGATTATTGTTTTGGAGGATGACTTGGTAACAAGCCCTTATTTTCTGAGGTTTATGAATGATGCACTGGAGTTTTATAAAGATGTGAGCTGTGTATGGCATATTAATGGATGGAACAATCCTATTGATGCTTCAGGCGTTCCTGATTTATATTTTTCAAAAATAGCTTACTCTTGGGGGTGGGCTACATGGAAAGGTAGGTGGGTTCATTTTAACAAAGACACAAGCTTTCTTATCGAGTCACTGAGTAAAGAGGAAATATATAAATTTAATCTAGATGGTACATATAATATGTGGGACCAAGTTATACTAAATAATAAAGGAAGCTTAAATACCTGGGCAGTATTTTGGTATGGGATGATTTTTTTACAGAAAGGTCTTTGTTTAAATAATAATTTAAATTTAATAAGGTGTATTGGTACTGATGGTACAGGCGAAAATTGCGGAACTGAATTGCTTTATTTAAATCAGTGGATTAATAATAAAGAAGTTTTTTATGAGTTTGAATATACTGTTGTACACAATGATTTAGCCTTTGAAAGGTTGAAGCTATTTACTAGTAGCAGAAAAAGTTTTTTTCAGCGTGCCATAACTAAAATAAAAAGGCTTGTAAGTGGTGAGTAATATATATGCAGATATAAATGGAGTTTTTTTAAATAGTTGGAACCGTTCATATGGAAATAAAATATTACATATTTTATTTTTAATTAATCTGTGTGAAAAACATACACGAGTACCTATTATATATTCAGGAAGTGATTTAGATGATATTTTTAATTTTAAATTAAAAACAATTCTTCCAGTAGAGTTAAATGAAAAAAAATATTTTTTTGAAGAAAGTGATTCTTTTTATATCCAAAATAAATACCTAAAATTACTAGGATTGAATTATAAGTTTTTTAATAAAGATATAAGCTCAGTAATAATAAATAGTTATAGGTCTTTTTTGGAACGCAATTTTTTATTAGAGCAGGCTGATATTCCTGAGAGCGGAGCAATGATAAAAGGCCATTTTTTTGAATATAATCTAATGCCAAAACTCGAGATATTTAATAAATATATCTCAGTGAGGGAAGGCTTGGTTACATATATTTGTGATAAATATCATGATATAAAAAGTGAAAAAAGCGTGGCAGTCCATTATAGAGGAACAGATTTTAGTGCTCATTTAAAACATTTATTCCCTAAAGGAATACAAGTTGATAAATTTTATTACGAAAGAGCCATTGAGAAGGTTGAATCTTTATTAGGTAACAATGTTACTTATCATCTTTTTTCTGACGACATCAATAGCTTAAAGGAAATTTTTAAAGATAAAAATGTTGTTGTACATAATGACTCAGCAAGTGAGGATTGGGTCGCTATCTTCTTAATGAAAAATGTCATACAGACAAATTCTTCGTTTTGTTGGACTGCATCATTATACAATAAGGTTGTGTCTATTCAGCCACAAGATGGATACAATTATCATCAAAATAATGGCTCTATACCATTTGATTTTCATCATAAAAATGCAATTTTAATAAGAAGCAATACTGTATGAAAAAGTTTATAAAAAGAATTCTTCCGAAATATCTAGTGGTATTTTTAAATGATTTTAGAGCTACGTTTAATAATAAAAAATCTTATTCACAGTCAGGCGAAGATCTAATAGTTCAGTATATTTTAAAGAATGTAAAAAATAAGTGTGACGATATTTCATATTTAGACATTGGGGCAAATCATCCTATTTTACTTTCAAATACATATTTATTTTATAAAAATAATGTAAATAGTTATGGTGTTTTAGTTGAACCGAATTCAAGTTTAATTCCTAGTATAAAAAGATTGAGACCAAAAGATACTGTACTTAATGTAGGTGTTTCTCCTGATGGAAATGAAGGGTTAATGAAATTTTATATGTCTGAATCTCATGTGCTAAGTACTTTTTCTGAAGAGGAAAAGATAAGCTATGAAAAAATGGGGCATGAAATAGTAGATGAAATAGATGTAAAAGTTGTTGAAATTAACAAATTAGTTGAAAAATATTTCAATGGTAGGAGTCTAGATGTTTTAAGCTTGGATGTAGAAGGATTAGATTTACAGATACTAAAGCAGTTTGACTTCAATAAGAAAAGACCCAAAATAATCATTGTAGAAACAATTATACATAGACCATTACTAGAGCAGTCTAAGAATGATGACATAATCAGTCATCTTCTTTCTAAAGACTATTTTATTTATGCTGATACATATATTAATACCATTTTTGTTGATAAATATTTTTGGGTAAAGGGTGAAATATAATGATTGGAATTATCCAATAAATACTGTGGATCTTCCTGAGACTGTTTTTTTTTACGCGGTACATCATGTTGTAGGGTGGAATACTTGGAGGTGGGCTTGGCCGTTTTTTGATAAAAACCCACAAAAACTATCTAAGATATTTACAAAGGCAGAGCAAGATAAACTTGATTACGATGCAGGGCAATCGCATTAAAAATATTTGATGATATCAATGACTTATGAAATGTAGCCTCTTTATAAATGGATCTAAAAAATAGATAAGTTTCCGACCTGATTCTAAATGAGGCTAAATGCTTTTAACGTGTCGACATCTTTTGTTTTTTTAATGCGATCGCCCTGGATTACGATGGCTCTACAGGTATGTAAACTAATACGCTTTCAGGTGTAAGTATTCAGACACCCCTGGAAATTTTGCCAATTTCTCACCCGCTAAACAAGCTATCAATAGCTTAGGGTTGTTTTATAGGTATGTTTTTAATTTATTGAGAGGGCCCCTGAATATTTACTTTCAGGTAGGTCTGTAATCCAATTCCCCAAAGATATAACGGAAGATACGATAGCAATGGATAGAATGAAAGTTTTCTTCTTAGCAATAAAAAAAGTCTTTTTGAACGAGTAATTGGTAATGGGTCGAATTTGTAGGTGCCCTGTATAATTTGGTTTTATGACCTGTTATCAAGAAGTAAGTTGCCCAAAGTGCAACAGTATAAAAATCACAAAATCTGGGACGAATGGTTACGGAAAACAACGTTACTATTGTCGTAATTCAGAGTGTAAAACTAAAACATTTATGCTCGATTATAACTACAAAGCCTGTGCATATGGAATGACAGAGAAAATAGT
>Ga0209184_1001257_pt1 | contig 17867 bp, 18 predicted proteins | sample EN8Hudsemesocosm_2_FD_184627 | JGI IMG/M metagenome (GOLD analysis project Ga0209184, IMG submission 184627) | Methane-oxidizing microbial communities from mesocosms in the Hudson Canyon - EN8C Hudson Canyon (SPAdes) (version 2) | ecosystem: Environmental > Aquatic > Marine > Cold seeps | place... | reverse complement strand
TTTTAGCTCCTGATTAATGGATTCTAAAAAGCCAATACTTTTCTTCGCATCTTTATCTATGTCTATTGTAGACATAAGATCCAAATTAACTTGTGAAAAGCGAGGAAAACTAAATGGCTTAACCTGTAATATCTCCGCGATATTATGAAACAAAGTGCCCCTAGTATCTTCAATGCCACGCTTTAAACCTGCATGAGAAAACGGTTGGCAAGGAAATCCAGCAAATAAAGCGTCATGACTAGGAATATCTTTTGCTGGTATTTTGGTGATATCCCCAAAAGGAAATTCACCATGATTATCTAAATAGGTTTCTTGGGCTTTGCTGTCAAATTCAGAAGAAAACACACAAACACCGCCATTATTTTGAGCTCCAATTCTTATGCCACCAATACCAGCAAAGAGATCAATAAAAGTGAATTTTGCTGTTTCAGGAGGGACAATAGGCAAACTTGCTGTTAGTGCGTGATGAAATAGTTTTTTGTTTTTAAATAGCGAATTTTCTTTGAGGATTCTAATAATAGCATCTTTATTTGCCCCGCTAGGCTCGCCAAAAACAGGCAAGTCATGTGCTATTGCATGTGCCCATTGATGGGTAACAGCTTTAGGTTCACTCCCTTCTGGAGTATATAACTCAGCCTCAGTTAATAATGCTACTTCTATAGCCTCTAAAACTTTATTCACTACGTGTATATTCCCAGTATTTTAATGATTTATTGTGTAATCGCTATGCGTCAGTTTTCTGGACGTAAGGCATAAAAAAACCCGAAAACCAGTATTTATTAGGTATTTCGGGTTTTATTTTAACTTCTTAAAACGTTGTCTTGGTGGGACGGGGGGAGTCGAACCGCCGCCCCATATTTGTCTAACTAATTGATATATAAGACGTGAGTTTTGATTGAGTTTTCTGTTAGCGCTGAATGTGATGTGCTTTGTGATCCCCTGAAAATACTATACCGACATTTGCTAGTAGAGTGAAGTATTTGAGTTTTATTCTGCAACGGGTGCTATCAGCTTAGTTTTTCGAGCTGTGGCGCTCAAACTTGTTATATCCGCGCCATTAAACCTATTATATATGGATTAACGAAGTGTAATGTAGGGGTTGCCGTGAAGGAGTGAGGTCGAAGACCGAGCATAGTGCCGCAAGTGGTTGCAAAAGAAAGGTATCATTCCGTGATGCTTTATCTTTTCTAAAATAAACATTGGCGGGCAATTCAAGTGATGATGAGCGGAGCGAGTTCAGCTTGAATTTCCTCTTCTTTTAATTAATTAACTATGTAAATTAATAAATTAGTGGTCGGAAAAACGTAAAAAAATGCTTATATGGTAGGTATATAGGCTATATCGACTGTACACGGTAACTGTACACGAACAATTTTTAAGGGCGTTATTTAGAGCGTCTTTTTTTCTTCGTAGAAGTGATTTTGTCATGCTCTCTCCTGTGATTTTTTTATAATTACTCATAGCATCGACTAGGTAGGTTTTGCTCTCTTTAGAAGCTTCTAAAGCTCTCCATACATTTACATGCACATCGACATTCAAGCGAGCGCGTGGAGTCTCATCAACATATTTTTGCAATCTGTATCTAATATCCATAGCTCTGACCTCTATAGCATCAAGCTTGGCTTTGCGTTCATATTCTTTTTTACTGGAAGCATTTTGCCGTTGTCTAACGACATCGATTCTTATGCTTGCCAATTGCATTTGTATCGATTCTGGCAAGCGTAAATACTCAACTTTCTTTTCGGTTGTAAGAGATAGTGCGGCTATTTTAAACGCTCGATCAAAGTCGAACTCAGTACCAGAAAATATTCCTGTAAATATCCCATCCATTGCTGTAAGACTAACCTCATGACTGTGATGCTGAGACCATATCCAATAAAGGTCGAATGTCTGTAAATCTTTCATGTAGTGACTAATAGCATCAGTTTTACAGGCGATCGGATCATACTTTTTATAGTTTCGCGAGAATGGAGCAATATCACGTTTAGTAAGTTCCATCGCAATTGCTTTATTAAAGGCTCTATCATCTGGGCTATATTCAAAAGCGTCGCTAAATCGCTCTGTATGCTGCTGTATTAACTGTTTGGTAGATTGGTCGGAGTGGTTGGTGATTTGTGGGGCTGGCGTGGTATTTGGGTCGTTTATCGCACCTTCGAGTGGCTTGCTCGCTGTTGATGCCAAAGACTCGGCATCAATATCTGATTCAACTTCAGCAAACGCGGCATCAATATCGAATTCAGGGTGATTGCCACCGCCAAAATCCTCATTAGCTCTTATTTTCTCTGCTTCGGCTTCACTAACCCATCCGTGACGCCCACCTAAAAACACTTCCTCTTTACTGTAAGTCATTGTATAATATGCCTGTGAATTATTTTAAGCCCTTAGCGTTTTGCCGACGCAGTGATAGGGCTATTTTTATGCCTATTGCTTTTCGATTTTGAAAATTAACCAAAGATTTAGAGTAGATGGTATACCGCATCGAGCGTATATATCTAAGACTTTGCTTTCTGGCCTCTCTCACCTAAGAGCTTCTTTTTGAGCCAGATTCTTTGTCATCAAGCATTCATTAAGTACCTATCTCGACTTAGCTACACAAGCATACCTTTGCTTGCAATATTGGCAATTTCTGTTTCTTGGTCTTCAGACATTCTCACTATCTTAAGTTCAGGAAGCTCTTCAAGATCTAATGATTTCGTGTACTCTTCTACGTTCAACGCTTTACGCTGTACCTCTTGAGTGATCTTAATCGCTGTGGATAATGCGCTCAGGCTTCGAGCCTTTACGCTTGCAAGTTCGGTATCATCATTAGTTAATTGCTCAAGAGACAATGCTATGCTTTCGCGTATGGCGATTGCCTGTGACAAATCATCTGATATTGAACTTGCAATTTGTATCTTTAAATCGCCAATAAAACCAACATCACTAAGAAGCTCTTGCCTAGCGGCTTCCACTGCATCACTCGTAATTATTCCTTTTGTGACCTTCAATTTATTGAAATGACGGATAAGCGTAGAGGCACTTATTTGAGTTTTTAAACTAATTGATGAAAGCGAGTGTCCAGCGTTTCTCAAGGTCACAGCTCTTTTTATCTCTGCTGGAGTTTTTACCGAGCCTGTCATTTATGCCGCCTTCGATAATATCGGTATCAATGTCGATGATAACCAATAATTCAAATCATACTGCTCATAGATCACTTTGCCTTTCTCTCTGATGTACGGGATTACGCCATACTGAGAACGGTTGCCCTTTAAAGTGCCTTTGCTTAGTGCGTAATCCGAGTATGGGTTGCGGCGTTGTTCATGGAGTAGGGTGGTTATCTGGCATCTGAGCTTATTAAAGAGATTCTTCTTTTTAAGTATACTCATGATATGAAATACCGCGTCTTGCTCCGTCATTGGATTTGATTTTCTCTTCATGCTATAGCCTCGCTTTCATTCAGTACGGTTAGTTGCTTTGCCATTACTTTAAATCTTCAATGTTTTGCTTACTCCAAGCTGTAAACTTCATTTGCGCATCTAGTCGGGCGATTCTGTGCATGGATACAGGCGGAAGGTCTCCGCTATCGACTAATTCTTTCAATGGCTCACCATCTCTAAGATCGTTGCAATTTGCAGTTATATGCTCACGTATTAATGCAAATATGCGGTTACTTAATACCGTTGGGTCAATCAAGTCCATACCTTCGCTACCGCCTCTCTTTTCAATGTAACTGAGTGCTTCCAGTTGCTTTGGATGCATGAACAATCGAACAGGAAGATAGCCTTGCTCACCCATTGATTCTTTTAACAGCTTATCTTTCATGCGTTGGCGCTGTTTAATCTCTGTATAAGTTAGCTTGCGCTTTGCTAGTAGTTTTCTGCCTACCTTCTTTTGTTCCGACATTTACAATGGTTCCCTATAGATAAAGTAAGCTATATTATGTCACATTTAATGTACGTCCACCAAACATAAGGAATTGATTAAATGTTGAATTGTCATTTAGTCTATATATACAAAGGGAAGTCGTGGGGTAATGTTTCGGCAATGTCTGCCATTATTGAAGATACAAACAAGCCTCAATGAAGAGGCTTGTGTTTGGTGTGATTATTTAAAGTGAATAGCAGGCGCTTGCTCCCTTTTAGCTGGGTTTTCCCAGTGGCGGTATGTCTTTGTATCGCGTACCTGATAACAGATGTTTATTCTCATGTTCCAGCCTTGCTATGTTTGCCTGAGCTGTTTCAAGTCTAAGCTCTAGCAGAGCGACTTCATCAAGTAATTCGGTATCTTGATTAACTGTTACATCTTTATCTTGAATAGTTGTAACGCTCGGTACTAAGCCACTTTCCTTAAATAGAGTCTTGATCTCATTAACTACTGGAACAAGGTCGGCATCAACTCTAACAACTTTTGTATCAGCAACACCGGTTGTTGGTCTGCCTGCGTTCTTTCGTTTGCCACCGTGCTTTGCTTTGTCATCGCTCATGAAATTACCATTGATTTATTGTTACAAGTATTCATCATGATTTAATGTAGCATCGTTGAATAACAGTAATAATAAATCATCTTGAATTAATGCAACAGGTAATTACACCCTTTTAAGAATGTTAATAACTGGATTATATCGATTTAAGAATATCGGCCATTTTATGTGGGTTGTCATCGATGTACAGCTGGGTGGTGCTAATGCTTGAGTGTCCTGCAATTTGCCTGATGCTGTTTACATCAATGCCAGCGTAGGCAAGTTTGGTTATTAGTGACCGTCTACCGCTGTGACTTGATGCGTTAGGAAAGCCTGCGCTTGTGTAGATGACCTTCAAAACCCTAGCCATTGCATTAGGACTGAATGCTGTACCTTTTTGACTTTTAAATAGTGGAGCTTGGATATTAATAGATTCAGTTTCTGATCTTGCATTGATGTAAGTGGAAAGTGCGCTGATTACTACCTTGTTCTCTAAGCTAACATCACGGTGCTTGCTACCCTTTGTGTATTCCGCTATCAAGCGCAATGTCTTTTTAATGTTATTCCCATCGTAGACATCACCAATTTTTAAAGATGCAATTTCCTTTGCTCTCAATCCTAAATAGTTTGAAATGATAACAATGGCATTGTTTCTTTCTGGGTGGTTGCCAATTTCAATAATTTTTAATACCTGTTTCAACTCTTTTTCACCAAAGACCTCTGCTTGTCCAGTTGATCCAGTCGGTCTTCCTGCCTTAGTTGATGTGGTCATGTTATTTACTCAATAATGTATTAATTTATAGGTTTTGTGATTATATTAATACATTTTAAAAAAGAGTCAATACTTATTTGGTCTGCGCCTACTGAAAACAAAGGAAATGTAATATTTTGTATAAAAAATTACATTTCTTTGGCTTAGGAGATTGAGTGATGTTGTGAAAATCATTTATTTATCACTTTCTCATGATTGACTTACAATGTAGTCCTCATTGTTACTTCTTTTGGAAAATATTCAAACCTAGATGAAATATATAAAACTATTAATTTATTGCCTTGTTATCACCCTATCTGGATGTGTCACTTTTCCCAATAACTTGTTACCAAAAGTAGACGCATTCCCTGTGGTTTCTGAGAAGCCTTCTATCAGTTTGAGTGTAAATTTTAGCCAATACTATAACTGGCGACCTATTAATAATTCCATTGGACAAATTGAAGATGAATTAGTGAGAAAAGCTGTTGAAAGGTTTAATAAATCAGGGCTTTATTCAGTCGTTACAAGTACAGGTACTGAGTCGGATGTTATTGCGTCGGACGATATAGATACTGATATAAATGTGGAATTTGATGTAGTGAATGATGAAAGAGGAGGGACAGCATTCTCGGAGTTTATGTCTGCATTGGTTCTCTATGCCTTGCCAGATAAAAAAATTGATATATTTAGGGTGTCTGCAAAAATAAAAAACAATAAGTCAGGGGCTGAAAAAATTATCAAAATTAAAGATTCCATGACAACGTGGAGGCAACTATTTTTACTCCCATTGTTTCCATTTAAAATGCCTATGGTTGTTTCAAATGATGTGCAAAATAATATGATTGATACACTTGCAATTAAAATACATGAAGAGGCTATCTCTCAAGAAATGTCAATCCCGCCGGTAGTAGAAATTAATGAAAAAGATGTAGTGGTTAAAAAAGACATACTCAATAGGTTAGAGGTTTTAAAAAAAGCTTTCGAGTTGGGGCTAATTTCCGGAACAAACTACGAGCAAAAAAAAGCTGATCTTATTAAAGAGCTCTAATGATATTTCTTTATTGTCTTTTTATTACTAAGGTTTTGTGAGGTTTAGTAATAAGACATAAAATGAGGCATTGCAATGCCTCATTCTTTCATTGAATAAAAAGCGCCTTAGAAAGTATACTTTATGGGATGTTTTGCTAACGTAGTTATTTAAGTTTTCAATTTATAGCCGCTATAGGCTATAGCGGCTAATTAAAAGTAAATAACTCTTGATGGATTAAATGACGTTTTCTTCGTGTTGCTTTTTATCTTTGGCTAATTTTACAAAATTAATAGATGGCAAGATTTCTGGGTTAAAGCCCGAGCTGAGCATAAAGTTTGCGATATAAGCTCGCAAGAAGGGGTATGCTATAGCAGGAGCATTAATAAAAAAGAAGTGTGACGTTCTATCCTCTTCAGTAATATCCTGATCAGCTTCGAATTCTGAAATATATTTAACGGTGAGAATACGGTCCTTACCAACTTGAATTTTTAAGTTAAAAATGATTGCAAAAGTATTAATAGAATCTTCTGAAAAAGCTGTAATTAAGGAGAATTTCATATCCCCCAATGGCTCGCTAGTTTTAGATAACGATAAATCGTCAACTATTGATCCAACTAATTGAATATTCATTTACGCAGCAAGTCCAAAAAAATAATTTTCATCATTTGCTGGAAACGTAGACTCATAAGCATATGATACTACTTTTTTTGCATGAATATTTTTACTAGTTATTCCTTCTCGGATAGCCGCATCTAAATCCAACAACTGACCAGTGACTGTATAAGTAACTTCAGAATCAAAAAAGGAATAATCTTTTATTAAAGGCCCTTTGGATTGCTCTACTGCTAAATAATTATTAAGGAACTCTTCGTCACTTATAGAGTCAAAAAATTCATCCAATAATTCTTGTGATTTTGTAAATATATCATTCATGATGTGCACCTTCAGTAAACTTTTCAGGGAAAGTAACTTCTTTTCTCGTAATTAATTGTAATCCACTTTCAAATAGACATAATTGTTGCCTTTGAATGCTTATGATCATTTCTTCTGGTCCGCCAATAAAGGATAAAGTATCAGTATTGTATTTATTGCCGCTATCTTCTGCCTTTATTGCAATAAAGGGAAAAAAACCAGTATTGTTTTTAGATAAGTTGCGCATGAAAGCAATAAATGCATGCACTGTTGGCTCTTGTGTTGGGTCTATTGTTTTTAACTTAGCTCTAAACCGTTCTAAATACTTTTTAAAATATCTCTGAGATTTTACGCAACCAACAAGGTCTAAGAGTAGGTCCTTTTCTATTTCTATGTCGCATTTAACAATTGCATAATTATTACTGTAGCTAAGCTTTCCCCACTTATGGGCAAAAAAATCGCTGTCAGTCCAAAAATAATAGCCTTGTGTTAACCATTGATTTTCCCCTGAACCACTCAAAAATGGTGATTCGCATTTTACATAGCTCCAACCACCATATGTGCTGCAGGTATGATAGCCCAATATATCGACAGCTGCCATTAAATTCCTTTTCTGTTTTTAGTGATAACTGAAGCTAAATTGATGGTTATTTAGAATTTTTAATGTAATGAAAATCAGATTCGCTGTGCTTCTCGGATAGCCATAATGATAACAAAAAAATTAAAGAAATATAATCGGTAATCTTTTAGATTGGTGAATTAGTGGTCTAACAAAAAACAAACCACTATATATAGTGGTTTGTTGCGATTTTATAACTGTTTATTTTGACATTTTATATAGCGCTCCGCACATAGGGGATATTTTAGACTTCGGCCAGTGGGTGTGGTATTTTGTAGTAGACGAGTGCTACACAAGCACTCTAAAATTTTAACAAAATGAGTTGTAAATCAGGTGGTTACTTAGATTCCGTCTCGAATCGTCTCAGGCGCACCATTTCAAATATTACATTTCATGTTTCCCTTATTACTTAATGAGACTTAGCTCTTCTGCTTAACCTCTACGCTTTCTATCAAGTCAACTGAGGGTTCAGGCTTATCTTTTACATCTTTAAGATACTCCGCTCTCTCTGGGTTGTGACTTTTAACTTTATAACTCTGCCTTTCATATGTGCGGTCAGTTCTTATTGAGCTTACCCACGCACCAATATCCAACCAAATCCGCATATAGTAAACTTTACCAGCCTCATATTCCATTTTTGTTACTCTATCTATTGTCCCAGTAACTTCTGTATGAAGTTCATGCTCTCCAGCAGTTACTGATAGCTTGAGAGGTTTCTCTGATACAACAATACCAACAGGTTCTCTATCAAGAAATACCTGAAATTCATCAACAAAACCTTGTTCATGAAATACGATAATAGTAGCTTCTTCTTCATTAACTAGTGTTTGATTAATGGGAACAGTTATCATTGTTCCGCATCCTGTTAAAGCTAGCAATGTCATTAATAGAGCAATAATTCTCATCTTATTTCCTGTAGGTTGTTTGGTGAATGCGTATTTTTCGTTAGTTACATAGAGAGCTTTATTTTACATTTTCAAATAACTCATCAATAACAGGGTCTAGCTTTGATTTAGCACTATCCCATTTGTTTGGCGCAAGACTCATTCCCCCTCCATTGTGATGATAAGATGCGCTACCAATAGCTACGCCGTCATTTGTAATTAAGTTTAATTCTGCATGAGATAAATAAGGAGTTACATCCCAAGACCTTGTGGCGGTATAGGTTAGAGTGCTTCCACAATTATTGTCTATTTCGTTTACAGCTCTAACTTCAATATTATGTCGTTTAATTCCATCTTGCAATATTGATAGGAACTCAGGGACAATCACTGCCTTATTTATTTTAATACAGATGGGTTCAATTGTATTTTTAGCAGAGTTTATTTGTTTTACATTGACTGATGTGCAAGATGCGGCCAATAGTATTATTGGTAGTGAGCTTAATGTTTTTTTCATTTCCATATTTCCATTATTTTAAAGGAGGGTGTGTTAATTCAAAATTTACTGATTCAATAGCTTGAATCAAAGCTGTTGCTTTGTAGTCTTTGCCATATCTGCCAAATGTTTCTGACTCATCTGCATGGCCGATGATTGCCTTAGCAATTTCTATGCTCACGCCTTTTTGTTTAAGTTCATCCGTAAAAGTGTGTCTTAATGAGTGAAAAACCTTTCCGCTTTCGTTAATGCCGCATTTCTTACGGTATCGCCCGAACCACTTGCTTACCCTTGCGCTGTAACCATCACGCTGTATTGTAAGTTCTGGAAAGAGCCTTTTTTGTGAGTTTCTTTTGTGGTCAGCAACGTATTCAAGTAGGCCAAGTTCAATTAATTTTGGATGCATGGGGATGGTGCGCAGGGCTGCTTTGGTTTTTCCTTTCCATTCATTGTCGGAGAGAATTTGAATAACATTAAGGTCATCAATAATATTGAAACTTTCAACTCTTAAGCGGCAAATTTCTTCAAGTCGTGCTCCAGTATATAAAGCTATGAGTGGAACCCAATATTGATAAGGCTCTTCAAATCCTTTTTGATATTCCGCTGATTCAAATAGCTTCTTTAGGTCATTTGGTGAAAATGTTTTTCGCTCTTCCGACGCTCGTTTAGATTTACCTATCGTCAAGCCATTGAAGTAATGCTTATCAGCATAGCCATTGTTTTCAACCCATTTAAAGAAGGTGCTTATCCGTACTAGAGTGTTGTTTATGGTGTTCTGTGATTGTAGGTGATCTTTAGGGATCTCCATCTGGAGTAATTCATCAATGGACTTTTCCCGATACTCTCGCTTCTTATTCATATTGGATGGAAGCATAATGAATTTTTGTTTGAAACCTCTAGCGTGGACTTGATTGAAAGACTCGATAGGTAGGTCCCCGGCAATTTTCATTAACAGGTTGAGTGTTACTTCTATTTGATGTTGGGTTTTATCGTTCCAGCGTTTTAGCGTTTTGCCTTCTGTGATGTAGAGCTTAATTACTTCTGAGAGTGGAGCGGATAAGTTTGCAGTATCTAAAGGGGAGGGTATGTCTGTTGTGTTAGATTGCTTGATTTTTTGGTAAGCAAGCGTTTCCTTATCGATATCACCGCCATAGTCGATGGTGGTTGTAATTCCCCCCATGTCTACAAATGTGATGAGTTTTAGTCTTTGCAAGTCTTGTTTGCCCATAAGCTTGTTAATTTCCATATCCATTTCAACCCGAAGAGCTCTAGCAAGTTTAATTGCTTCTCGTCTACTATCGGTTTGTAATGTTTGCTTTAATTCCTTTTTTCCAAAATCATTTTGGAAGCGTGTTGGTACTCTTGAGCGGAAGAAGAAGGTTCCGTGCCTGTTTTGCCATAAGTAGGCAGGTAATTTAGGTTGCTTTGATGTCATTTGTGGCCCCCTTTATGGGCTAACAAAATAATCAAAACATTTTTTACTTGTATATCAATGAGTTGGTGGAGACGGGGGGAATCGCCATCTCCACCACTAAAGTTTCTAAGTGGTTGTTATATAATGCTTATCGGTTCGATTAGGTTTCGATAATGTAAAGCCGTGGGTGACCAAGATGGAGCAAATAATATGCTCGCATCATAAGAGACTTGAGTTGTAAGAACTAGCTGTTAGTGGCCGTTATCGACCCACAGTGCTTATAGTCAAAAGCAACAAGATAACGACAAGCTCACCTGACGCGGGAGGATATTCTATGAGATCCAACAGCGCGGTGAACTTTGATAAAAAACTGCCCTTTTTAAATGAACTGCACTTCCCGCGGTCAGGTGGAGTGCAAAGGTAATGACTCAACAGACAAATGTATTACAAAAAATAGAGTCGTGATTAATCAATCCGGCTAATCAACAAAAAGATATTTTCATAGGTGTATTTAACTAAAATCCTCGTACCGTGCCGGGCTTGTCCAACCAACGGTTCAGATTGTGGCTCGCTTCGCGATCACAATCTAACCTTGTTCGTTAGGTTTTTTATGGTTAATTTTGATTACTTGTGATCCTTGTAATATCAGGAATAACATTGTTTTTATAATGATTTATAATTTCTACAACTTGATCGTAGTTATAGTCATCTCCATACCATCTATTCTTTAATTTTAATTCATCAGCTACAGCAATAATAATATTTTCAAACGAGGATGATCTATTTCCTGTATATTTATATGAAGCATCTTCAGCATTACTACCAAAACTATAATATAAAGTTAAATACTCACTAGCTATATTAATTTCATTTAGTTTTTCAACTAACTCTCCAGTTCGATATGCAGCAATAGCAGTCTGTATTTTATCCATTGCACTAGGACCGATACTTAAAGTTGCAATAACAGGGTTTCCCCCTGAATTTCCTATAGCAATTATGGCATCACTAACAATTCCCCTAACTTCAAAAACGGCACTCAAATAACCACTATCATCTGATATATACCTTGTTAGATTATTAGTTACTATAGGTATTAACCCGCCAGCAATTTCTTCTGCTGACCCACCAATAAGTTCTCCCGCAGCTCCAGTTGCACTTGAAGCAATAGACCCAGCAAAGCTAACAACTTCAATTGTTCGTTGAGCTATTTCAGTAATTTTAGCGTTATAAGCTCTCCTATCCAGAATTCCTTCGTATTTAGCATATAAAACATTAAAGTCATTTCTTAGTAAAGCAGAGCCTAATTGATGATAATTCCATAAATTCCATTTTTGTTCACATGTTGGATTACTAATAGAATCAAGTCCAGACCAATGTGCATAAGGAAAATTACATGTTGTTGGAAAACTACTTATCTCTGGAACACCATATTGACCTAATTGCCATATATAATTCCCACCTGATATTCCAAAAAACTTTAGATTCGCCCAATATTGAGTACCATTATAAGTAATTTTAGGGATATGAATATCAAAAGGTACATGCTCTTCAACTTCATCAGATGAAGCAGTTGCAGCTTGAAAATTATTTGAACAATTATTTCCTGTGCTAGAGCAAACAACATTACTAAAGCTTTCCAGCTGCCAAGTTAAGCGACCTTCTATACTTGGAGCAGGGTTTAAATATATATCCAGTTTTGATATTTCTCCGTGATGAATTTTGTAATCAAGCTCGGGGATATGAATACTTAAACTTTCTGTAAGTGTTGCTACTGGCGTTTCTGGCTCTTCTTCATTCGGGGCAGAGCCTTCATTATTCCAGCTTCCAGGAGGATTAAGAGTAGATAAAAAGTCTCCCCAATACCCAACTTCGTTGAACTGGTGTTCCCCCGTTGAACTAAAGAAAAAGTGTAATTCATTTATAATATCGCAGCTATCAACTACATTCGTAAATACAGTCCACTCATCCAGTATTATGTTTTTCTCTTCTTCAATATTTATAGAGCAACCCTCATGGGTTATATTCTTTATTTTTCTTCCACCACCGATAACTTCAAAATAGTAATAGTACCCATCACGGCTATGACCAGACTGCCAAACACCATCACCATCACTAACAAAATCACCATCACTCAGCAGTTGCTCTCGAGCTTTTGATTTATCAAAATAAAAATACTCTTGACCACCATTATTATCAGAGCACGCCACATCACTCACAGCTAAAACTGTATCGCTCCAACACAAATTTAAACGGTCAGGGGTTACCTCTAGTACACGAACTACACTACCTCCAAATTGAAGGTAACCATTATCTGTTATGAAATAAGGGAAAAGTCTCTTTTCTGTTGATTGGTCATCAATACCTGGACGCCCTTCTAGCTCTGAATCTGTAAATTTAAAGGTTGCAGCAACAAGGTCACGATTACTTCCGTCATTATCCTCGTCATCATAATCAGTAAATACATTATAAAGAGTCTTACCATTTAAATATTCAGTAGTAAATTTAAAGTTAGCTCCTGCTACAGGATCGTCTGAATCATCAGCCAAAACATGACTTACTGACAGTGCAGCTAAAATAGCTATAGAAATTAATTTTTTTTTCATATTTATCACTTTCTTTTATTAAGTTATAGAACAATAATGCACATGGATGCAGCGGTAGGACATTCCTCTAGTGATGGAGTTGCCGAAAACTCAGGCTCCCCTCGAATACACATCAATTCCTCAGGTTGTGATGCCATTCTTTCGGTTAATTGACCGCTAGGAGTCATGCACTTATAAAGTATAAAATAGTTTCATTTTCAATCGCTGAAAATCATGGATGATTTTTAGTCCGTGGTAGGCGAAGGGAAATTTGCCAACCGGAAGTGAACTGTAAGTTCGCTCGGTAGGCCAAAATTTTATCCCGAAGAGCCGTAGAGTCATTTGAGGTAATCATGATGAGTGCAACTGCGCAGCTAGGTTGTACGAAATCGTGATGGACGCAGGACGAGCCAGGGCATTATTGATTCGCCGTGTGGCGAATCGATTTTTGCGACAGGAGTCCCAAAATCTTTAGGCGAGCCACACAGTGGCGCGCTAGTTAAGTTCCTTTTTAATGTAAGTGGTCGTTACCTTTTATTACGATTAATTGTACTATCACTAGCTTAAAGCTCATAGTCAGCATATCTTTTATGCTAGATAAAAGGTAGCTACTCAGCGTATTTTTTGATTAAAAATCAATGGTATAAAAAATAAATTTGACCATTTCTACCCATTATGGCACTAAAAAATAGAAACTAACCCTTCAATATCCGATAAACGCTCGCTACACCAATCCCTAATTCACTTGCAACTGCTTTCTTGGTTAACCCCTGACCAATTAACTCCAATACCAGCTCACTCTTTGCTTTAGCAGTGGGTTTACGCCCCATATACCGTCCCTCCGCTTTTGCTTTAGCAATACCTTCTAGTTGACGTTCTCTACGAATATTAGTCTCGAACTCTGCAAAGACACCCAGCATATCAAGAAATGCTTTCCCAGCCGCTGTACTCGTATCTATTGGTTGTTCAATCGCTTTAAGCGTGATTCCCTTACATTTTAGTTCATGCACTAGATTTTGCAAATCTCTTAGACTTCTTGCTAACCGATCAATTCTAGTGATTATCAATGTATCGCCTTCACGTAGATAGTTTAGGCAATTAGCTAATTCAGTTCGGTTATTAACTGTTGTACCACTTTGCTTTTCACTAAATACTTTATTACAGCCTGCATTGTTTAATGCTTCAAGTTGCAATTCATTATCCTGTTCTTTCGTGCTTACGCGTGCATATCCAATTAATGTCATTCAAATACCTATCAATAGACTCTATAGATTTTGATAATAAGCAATCAAAACTAATAATTCAATCCTATTGATAGCTTTATTGGTAATTATTTGAGCAATCAATAGGGTATACACTATTGATTGCCTGTAAACACACTAGTTCGCTAATACATCAGTTCCATAATTATTTGCATTCAGAACCATATTTGACGCACTTCAGTACGTTAATTAGCAATTGACTATAAATTTATTAGAGAAGATAAAAAAATATCTTTTTAGTATAGATATTAAATGATATAGAACCAATTATTTGACAAATTTACTATCGAATACATAAACATCATTGAACATCATTGAACAGCAATGAAACAATGAATTTTATAATAAAATTATTGAATTAAAGTTTCTATACAAAAATAGTTAATAAATATAGTTTATTAACGTATCTAACTGCAAATATCCTAACAATTAAATAATTAACCACAAATTAAGCAACTTAACTGTTGAGGATTTCTTGCGTCTGAAGGAAAACAATATGACGAATACATATAACGCTTGTAGACACCTTAATAAATTGAAAGATCAATCAGATAAAATACAAACTATATTGTTTCAATATAAATATAAAGACTATGTTAAAATTAATAACAAATTAGCCAATTGTAGTTATTCTTCAATAGTTAATAATAACCGTATTGATCAACAAAACCAAAGTTGTGGTTCACCATTATGTCCAATATGCGATTCAGCACATAAAATACGAAAACAATGTGGAATTGCATGCGCTGTAATGGATAAAATCAATGAAGGAATAATTTTGGATAACGGCAGAAAACTCACACCAACTATGCAACTGTTAACATTAACAGTGCCTAAAGTACCTGTTTACGAATTTGATGATGCACTTAAACAGATTAAAACAGACTTCAAAACGTTTTTAAGTACTAAAATGCAAAAACAATCCGGTAAATTGGTAACTATTAATCAATGCTTGCTAGGAAGCTCTACCTATTACCATCTATCGCTTAGTGATACTCGTAGTGGAAATCCATTAATTGGTGTTCATTTACATGCTATTTTATTACTACAACCCAGTTTTTTAGGTGTTAATGCAATTACTAAAGATATGGTTAGGGATTATTGGATGATAGTTACTGGTCATCGTGACTTATTACAAACACATATGAAAAAAATTCCTCTAACTCATTCAAATTTTATACGTGCAACTGCATATGGGTTAGCTAAATTAGACTTTGATGAGGCAATTGCTAATCCAAGAAAATATATTCAATTACTTTCATGCCTTCATGGTAAACACTTTGTGCAACATACTGGCATGATGAAATCATTTCGTAAAGAGGTACGTGAGGAATACAAAGTTAACCAACAAATAGCTCATAATGCGCAAATGCAAATAGAGATTGCTAAACGTATTGATGCTTATGATGTAATAATCGCTATTTAGATCACCTTAAACCGTTAAGTTTACTGAATGCGCAGTTTCTGCCGTTTATTCATTAGATTTAATGGTTTTTTACGAACGCTTGAATGCTAATAATTTACGTTGTTGATATTGTTGTTTACGTGAAATTACTGATTGACTGACTCATATTTAACTACAATACAACATTAATTAACTTAACTTCAATAACAATTCAATCCAAATAAAATTACTTTATAGTTAATTATAAATATTCAATTGGTTATTTTAAAAAAACATTACAGATTCTGTAATTAAATTATTCAATTACTTATTACATTTCATAGATCACATGTTGATGTATGTGATGTCTAAATATATGAATTAATTGACGTAATTGGCAATGAAAATATATTGTATTTATTATTTAATATTGATATTACAATCCTTTAAATTAACTGCTATAGACGTTAATTGTGCAACTTCATTGTGTAATTGAATGTATCAATGTTTTTATTGCTTATTGCATGTTATGGCTTGCTGTTGATGTATTTGATGTGTATTTATAGAAATTGATTAAAATAATTGGTAATAAAAAATTTATTGTACTTATTATTAATATAATATTGCAATTCATTAAATTAACTGCTATAGACGTTAATTGTGCAACTTCATTGTGCAACTTCATTGTGCAACTTCATTGTGCAACTTCATTGTGTAATTGAATGTATCAATACTTTTATTGCTCATTGCATGTTATTACTTACTGTTGATGCATTTGATGTCTATTGATAGGAATTGATTAACATAATTGGTAATAAAAAATTTATTGTACTTATTATTTTGAAAAAAATAATCAAATCATAGGAATCTGAATTTCTATCCCAGGATTTAATTTAAATAAATGTAATTCATTGAAATAAAACAGGAAATGATGTTTTTTGCATCAATTTAAATTATATTATTATTACCATAATATTTAAAATACAACACCTCCCTGTCATATTATCTTAACTTCATGTATTTTATATCTATTTGTAGAAGCTATAGTAAGAAGAAAAGGTGCAAACTGCATCCTTTCCCTTTTATCCTCCATTTTCTATTGATTAATAGTCTGCCGGTAATAGTACAGTTGTGTAACTGTTATCATGCTCTGTGATAATCCAGATGGTTACTGTTTCCAGTTTATACACTGAAAATATCCGTAGATCACCCTGTTCAATTGCATGCTGATTAGATTGATGATCTTCATCACAAACATCACCATCATCGCCTGATTGATGCCTATAAATCAGCTTTGTTAAGCTGTCGTTAGACAACTCGCTGGTTTCATCTTTGAGTAGCACGTCAATGCTGGCTGTCATGACAACTTGCCCGAGACTGAATAGTTCTGCCATTACGCTACTTTCAGTGCGAGTTGATTTGATTCAACCGACACTTGTTGTTCTGGTTCATCTGCTGATAAATCCAGTGTATAGCGTAAGTCGCATAGCTCGCTAAATTGCTGGTAGTTTAATGCTATTTCAGCATAGTTATTTCCACTATCAATACCTAGTAAAACTTTTCTGCCGTTATTACATTCGCTAACATTTAATTGCTGATTGTCAGTGAGTTGCTCGGTATTTTCTTGAGCACTTTGAGTGCGCATTGTATTACCGCTTGTTATATGAAATGTTCGTAGCATTGGTTTTCCCTCTGTTATTAGTAAGCGTTCGTTAACTGTTCTACCCATTGTTCAATGACAATGAGCGCACCGATCACAAATATTTTTAATGCGACTGATGCGAGATTGTTAATGAGTTCTGCTAGGGTTTTTACGGTTTCATTTACTGCACTAAAATTCATTTAATTATCCTCTCCTACTTGATGCTTAGGCGCGTACTGGATTGAAGGTATGCTCCTTCAATCGTTTTTCCGTTCTTTAATTCTGCTGCGATAGCGGACTTAATCACGGTGTAAACAGTCTCTTTATTTGGCTATGTCACCGTTAAGTGTGGAATTATATACACCAAGGGCGTATAAGTTAATTTAGTCCAATAAATACAGGAGATTGTCATGAAAGCCCCCGAGTTTTTAGAGTTCATTTCCGAAATAAATCAAC
>Ga0209184_1001253_pt1 | contig 17884 bp, 12 predicted proteins | sample EN8Hudsemesocosm_2_FD_184627 | JGI IMG/M metagenome (GOLD analysis project Ga0209184, IMG submission 184627) | Methane-oxidizing microbial communities from mesocosms in the Hudson Canyon - EN8C Hudson Canyon (SPAdes) (version 2) | ecosystem: Environmental > Aquatic > Marine > Cold seeps | place... | reverse complement strand
ATATTCCGGCGCTCATCAAAACTCGGGCATTGCCCAAGTGGTGAAAAAGGCGGCCAATGCCCGCTCCAAGGATCAAACCTTTGTGAATGACTTTGACCCTTATGTGCCATCTTACAACGCGGCCGCGGCGTTTATTGCTTCACCAATTTTTGATGGCGACGAGATGTTGGGTGTGCTGGTTTTCCAAATGCCGGTGGAGGAGATTAATCGACGTCTTAAGGTAACCGAAGGGTTAGGTGAGTCGGGGGAAGTGTATCTAGTGGGCAGTGATAACCTAATGCGCTCTCAGTCACGGTTTTCAGATACCAATACCATACTGGCCACCAAAATTGATAGTAAAACGGCCAATGCCGCCATCAGCGGGCAAGAAGGAGCCGAGATCACCCCTGACTATCGGGGTATCAATGTGCTGTCTGCCTATGCACCCTTGAATATCAAAGGCCTTGACTGGGTACTGTTGGCGGAAATAGATGAAGAGGAGGCATTCAAAACCGTTAATGATCTTAAGTTTGCCATCATCATGGCCATGGCGGTGGCAGTGGGATTTATCGTTTTGATTGCGGTGTTATTTGTACGTAATGTCATGAAGCAGCTGGGGGCCGATCCGGCAGAAGTGCGGGTACTGGCCGAGGCCATTGCCGATGGCGACCTTACTATGGACTTGAGCAACGTTCACAAGAGCATGAGGGTAGGGGTGTATGCGGCCATGATTGATATGCAGCAAAAATTAATTGATGTGGTGCAGCAGATTCAAGGCAACTCGGATCAAATTTCGTCTGCCGCCGCTCAGGTAAGTGATACTGCCAGCTCTCTGAGTGAAGCAGCCAGTGAACAAGCCGCCAGTGTAGAAGAGACCAGTGCCTCCATGGAAGAAATGGGTGCCTCCATTAGCCAAAATAGCGAAAACGCGCAGACCACAGATAAGATTGCCAGTGAGTCGGCCATTGCCGCCGGTGAAGGGGGAGAGGCGGTGGCTGGCACGGTTAACGCTATGACCCAGATTGCCCAGAAAATTTCCATCATCGAAGACATTGCCTACCAGACAAATATGCTGGCACTTAATGCCGCTATCGAAGCGGCGCGAGCGGGAGAGCACGGCAAGGGGTTTGCTGTGGTGGCAGCGGAAGTAAGAAAACTTGCCGAGCGCAGCCAGGTAGCTGCCTCTGAAATCAGTACCCTCACAGGTGACAGTGTGAAGGTGGCTGAGAAAGCGGGTTCTTTGCTTGAGAGAATGGTGCCGGACATTACTCGCACGGCGGAACTGGTGCAAGAAATCAGCGCCGCCTCGGAAGAGCAGTCCAGTGGGGTAGGGCAAATTAACAGTGCCATGCAGCAACTGGATAAGGTAACCCAGCAAAATGCGGCGGGTTCTGAAGAGTTGGCTGCCACCGCAGAAGAGATGCAGGCGCAATCTGCCAATTTACAGCAGGTGGTTTCATTTTTCCGTCTTACTTCCTCACGGGCTGCGCAAAAACACACAGCAGAGCCGGCTGTATCAACGCCTTCGCCAGTCACCAGTCAGCCGGCTGCATCGTCAGCCCCTAAGACAGAAGTGACGGATATAGATGAATCTAAGTTTGAACGCTTTTAAAGTTGCTGAAAATTGCGCATGGCCATGCCAATAACCGGAATATTTAAATGAGCCCAATACTCAAATATGATTTTTCATGGGTCTGAACAATGTTGAACCGCCTAACCCTAAAAAATAAATTGATCGCGTTAATCATTTTAATGGTTATGGCCATGCTGATAATTTTCTTTGCCTATGTACAGTCTATTAAAGTGAAAGATGAAGCCAGCGCAGAACTGGATAAGGTTTTGAGTCTAGGACGGCTTATCGATGAAATATCCATTCAAATGCTGCAGGCAAGAAGACACGAAAAGGATTTTATTCTGCGCTCTCAGGAAAAATATTTATTCAAGCATGAAAAAACAATGGGTCAAATGTTAACCAATCTGGATGAAACAGCTCAGTACCTCAGCAATGAGAAGCAAGAGCGTCAAATCACCCGACTTAGAATTCAGATGAGAGCATATCAGGCGGGTTTTATTGAACTGGCGGATAATATGCAGGTGTCTGGGCTGACGCCAGAGACAGGCAATCGTGGCTCTCTTCGAAAGGCAGTGCATGATGTTGAGGGGATTATCAAAAAGGCCAATAAGTTACAGCTTACCGTCTCTGTGCTGATGATGAGGCGACACGAAAAAGATTACCTGGCGAGAAAATTGCCAAAGTATGTATTAAAAATGAGTAAGGAGCACAATACATTTAATCGCTTGTTAAACCAAGAGCGATTAAATGCAAAAAATGTAAGAGCACTGGCAGTAGGCATGAAAGACTATCAGGCCAATTTTACTCAATTAGTGGATAACATGGAGGCGGCGGCAGAAATACAGCAGAGCTTTCGTAAGTATGTTCATGCCATGGAGGAGACTCTGCAGCAGATGCGTGCCAATGTTCCCCAGATGTTGAGCAGCAATAAACAGCAGTTCAAAACGGATTCGTCCCTGGCAAATACCTTGTTTATTTCTGCATTGTTAAGCTCGGCCATTTTGATGACGTTTGCTTTGTTATTACTGCTGCGAAATATTTTATGGCAACTGGGAGCGGATCCTTCGAATGTTAAAAATATTGCGGAGGGCATTGCCAGCGGTAACCTTGCCATGAATCTAAACAGTAATGGCCATAATAAACCCCGTGGTGTTTATGGCGCCATGATCAATATGCAACAAAAGTTGATTGAAGTCGTGCAAGAGATTCAGGATAACTCACAACAAATTTCCTCCGCTGCGGCTCAGGTGAGTGATACCGCCAGTTCATTGAGTGAGGCCGCCACCGAGCAAGCGAGCAGCGTTGAAGTGACCAGCGCTTCGGTGGAACAAATGGGAGCATCCATTAGCCAGAATAGTTCAAACGCACAAACCACAGACCGGATTGCCAGTGAATCGGCCCGCGCGGCCGAGGAAGGTGGGGAGGCTGTAGAGGGTACGGTGGCCGCCATGGCGCAAATAGCTCAAAAAATTTCCATCATCGAAGACATTGCCTACCAGACCAATATGCTGGCCTTAAACGCGGCAATCGAGGCAGCCAGGGCGGGTGAACACGGTAAAGGTTTTGCGGTGGTAGCAGCCGAAGTTAGAAAGCTGGCCGAACGCAGTCAAGTGGCGGCATCAGAAATCAGCACCCTAACCACAAATAGTGTTCAGGTGGCTGAAAAAGCCGGGGCCTTGCTCGAAAAAATGGTGCCCGACATAACCAGGACCGCTGAACTGGTGCAAGAAATCAGTGCCGCTTCGGAAGAACAATCCAGCGGGGTGTCGCAAATTAACGTTGCCATGCAGCAACTGGACAAGGCAACCCAGCAAAATGCAGCCGGTTCTGAGAAGTTGGCCGCTACGGCAGAGGCCATGCAGACTCAATCTAATAATTTACACGAGGTGGTGGGTTTTTTCCGACTCATCAATGATGGCCGAGGCTAGGGCCTACGTGAGAAATACCGCCGTGAAGTTTTTGCATGAATCTGAGTTTGAAAAGCTCTAAGGAGCAGGTAACTATGGAAGATCAGCTGTTATCACAGCCAAAGAGTCAAAAACTGGCCAGTGATTCCGGGGATGAAACGGTTGCGCAATTTTTAACATTTGAATTGAACGACGAAATCTATGCCATTGATATTCTTAACATCAGAGAGATCATCGATCATGGCAAGATAACCCGCGTGCCCATGATGCCAAGTTTTATTGCCGGGGTGATTAACCTTAGGGGCAGTGTGGTGCCAGTGGTAGATTTAGCCCTGCGTTTTGGTAAAAAATCAGGCACGCGAACCAAACGCAGTAGCATCGTAATGCTGGATGTTGAATATGAAGATCAAATTCTGGAAATTGGCATCACCGTTGATATCGTAGATGAAGTGCTTGATATCTCTAAACGTAATGTTGAACCTGCGCCAGCATTTGGCACAAAAATTCGTACCGACTTTATCAGCGGCATGGGCAAGGTAAACGGTCAAATGCTGGTATTGTTGGATATTGGAAATATTCTCAGTGTTGACGAGCTTTGTGTGCTTGAAGCCGTGTAAACGTGTGCTTTATTTGTCAGGCCATTAGACGAGTGTAAACTTATTCGATGCTAGAGTTTAAAATTAGCGATGAAGAATTTATTTTATTCAAAGATTTTATCTATGAACAAGTGGGTATTAATCTCAGCAATGAAAAAAAGACTCTCGTCACCTCACGTTTAAGCAAGAGACTACGCCATTATTCCTTGGACAGTTTTGGCGAATATTTTAACCTAGTGGTGGCCTCTCAGCCCCACGGTGAACGTCAGGTGGTCATAGACTTACTAACCACCAATGAGACTTATTTTTTTCGCGAACCAAAACACTTTGCCTTTTTGGAAAAAGAGTTTCTGCCAAATTGGCGTTCGCCTCGCCCCCTTAGGGTGTGGAGTGCGGCGTCGTCCACGGGAGAAGAGGCATACAGTATCGCCATGTTGTTAGATGATATGTTAGAGGGTAAACCCTGGGAAATATTTGGCTCTGACATCAGCAGTCGAGTGCTAAAAACGGCACAACAGGGGCATTATCAACAAAATCGAATTGAGGGCATTCCCAAATCCTTTTTGCTTAAATATTGCCTTAAAGGTAAGGGTGAGTACCACGGAACCTTATTGATAGATAAACAGCTGCGCAATAAAGTCACATTTAGTGCGGTGAACCTGAAAAGGCCTTTGGGGAATATTGGGCCATTTGACATTATATTTTTGCGTAACGTTTTAATTTACTTCGATACCCAAACCAAGCAGCAGATTATTAAACAGCTGGCGGAGAAATTGACCCCGGATGGTTTATTGTTTATTGGCCACTCAGAGTCGTTAAAGGGGATCCATGCCGGTTTGGAATCTGTGATACCCACAGTGTACCGAAAAACCTCAGGCGGTTAATGTCAGTGAATTTACCCCCTGAAATCCCGACACCAACCGACGGCACTAAGGCAATACGGCGCTTTCTAAACCCGGGGGAGTTTTTCTTCTGCGAAGCCGATTGCCAAATTCATACACTGCTGGGTTCGTGCATTGCAATTACGCTTTGGCATCCTACTCTTAAGGTAGGCGGAATGTGCCATTTTGTACTGCCCAGTGGCAAGGCAAGTCAGAATGGTTCATCTAAAACGGCTCCATTAGATGGCCGTTATGCCCCCGATGCCATGGAATTGTTTCGCCAAGAGGCCAAGCGACGGGGGACAGAGCTTAGAGAATATGAAGCCAAGATTTTTGGCGGTGGCAATATGCTGGAATATAGCCAAATAGATGAAAGCGAACTGATTGGTATTAAAAATATTGAAAGTGCCGAGCGGCTCTTACAGGAACAGCACATAAGGTTACTTTTTTCTCATGTGGGGAAAAAGGGACACCGTCGTATTGCTTTTGATGTGAGTAACGGCGATGTCTGGGTGAAGTATTCGCCACTGTCTAAGGTTGTCCCGGATCAAGAGGCACCTTAAAGAAAATTTGGAGTTGGGTGAAAATGGCCATACGGGTGTTTATTGTTGATGACTCTGCGGTGGTGAGAAAAGTACTCACCGAGATGCTGGACAGCATCACTGGCATAGAGGTCATCGGTTCTGCGCAAGACCCTATATTTGCCCAGTCAAGAATGGAAAAAGACTGGCCGGATGTGATTACCCTGGATGTGGAGATGCCACGTATGGATGGCATTAGCTTCTTAAAAAAAATCATGCGCGAGCGACCCACTCCGGTGGTTATGTGTTCCACACTCACCGAAGAGGGCTCAAAAACCTCTTTGCAAGCCCTGAGTATCGGCGCCATAGATGTGGTAGCCAAACCCAAGGCAAATTTGAAAGCATCTCTGCCTGAAGCATCCACTGAATTGATAGCAGCCATTCGCACTGCGGCTAAGGCCAATATGGCCGGCACCCGAGTACAAGCCATTACCCCCATCGCCAATAACATCTCAGCTCAGCCCTCAAGCACTTCCAAGACTGCTTCCAAGGTGGCCACTAAGCTTACCGCCGATGCCATGTTAACCAAGTCAGCCAGCCGCCACGCGGTTAAGACCGGTTCCATGATTGCCATCGGGGCCTCAACCGGGGGCACCCAAGCCCTGGAGGCGATTTTAACGGCATTACCGGCCAACATATTGCCCATACTGATTGTGCAGCACATGCCGGAGAACTTTACTCGCACCTTTGCCAAACGCCTGGATGAGTTGTGTCGGGTGGAAGTTAAGGAGGCAGAGGATAACGATGCCTTGTTACCAGGAAGAGTGTTAATTGCCCCGGGAGGCAAACACATGATGTTGCAAAGCACCCGCTTCGGTGCCTCGGTTCAGGTGAAGGATGGCCCTTTGGTGAGCCGTCATAAACCGTCGGTGGATGTATTGTTTCGGTCGGTGTCTAAATTTGCCGGCAGCAATGCGTTAGCCATAATTATGACCGGCATGGGGGATGATGGTGCCCGCGGCATTAAAGAAATTCACGATACCGGTGCCAAGACCATCGCACAAAATGAAGCCACCTGTGTGGTTTATGGCATGCCGCAAGAGGCGGTAAAACTGGGTGCCATCGATCATGAGATCGCTTTGCAAAAAATTCCGGAAATGATTGTTGCGCACAAGTGAACCAGACGAATTAAATGATTGGCAATAATAGTGAACAAAATTTCGAAATGTTATGGCTTGTAATTTATTAGGGAATATTTGGCTGTTATAGATTTATTAAGGTAGGAAAAGATGAATACAGCAGCGACTCAAAAATTGATTCACGTGGTTGACGATGAAGAAATCAACCGAGACCTGTTACAGGGCATTCTTGAAGATGATTATCGGGTGCAATGTTTCGAAAATGGTGAAAGTTTCCTGCAAGCCTTTGAACAATCTCCGGCCGAGATTGTGCTTCTGGATGTAGAAATGCCGGGGTTAGATGGTCTGGAGGTGTGTCGACGCTTGCAGGACATGGAATCTTGTCAGGTTATTTTTGTGTCGTCTCGGGCCAGTAATGAAGAACGCTTAGCAGGCTACACCGCCGGCGGTTATGACTATATAGTAAAACCCTGTGATCCTTCTGAGCTATTGGCCAAGATCGCTTTAATATTTAAGCAAAGGGAGCAATATCAGCAATTGGAAAGCCAGCGTCAGGAAGTATTTGCTGGTTTTATGGAAGCGGCCACCAGTGGCGGTGAGCAAGGGGTATTGCTGAAATTTACCGTGGATGTGTTTGCCACGCGTAATTATCAGCAACTGGCAGAGCTGGTGCTGGCCGTTATGAGTGAGCTGGCCGGCATGACAGGCAGTGTCAGCATTAGTGGCCGGCAAAATACCCTAAGCTGGGCCAGCTCGGGTCCATGCCCTCCCATGGAGGAAGACATCTTAATGATGCTTAAGGAAAAAGGGCGCATCTATAAATTTGGTGAACGCTACCAAATCAATGAAAGTAACGTCAGTGCCCTGATTAAAAACATGCCCCAAGAGGAAAATATTTCTGGGCGCATGATAGATCATATTCCCTTGCTATTGCGTATTGCCTCGGCACGAGTGGATGAAATAGACACCGCCTATCACCTAAATTCAAGTCTGGTTTTAATTAAAACCCTGCAACAAGTATGCACTGATTTGTCGTCCTGTGAGGTGGATTTACGTCAAAGTATGCAGCGTTTTACCACCGCCACCGAAGACGAATTGCTGCGCATGCGTAATGAAGTGCAGTACCTGGCGTTAACGGAGGAGCAAGAAGACAAACTACTGAAATCTTTTTCAGCAGCCCTGGAACAAGGAGGTCGTTCGGCGGAAGAGGTTAACGCCATTTGTACGCGCTTTGGCGGCATAGTGAACACCCTAAGAAATTTACTTTGAATCACGTCACTTTCCCATTTCACTGTAGGCCATTGAAAGAGAGGATTTTTAGTGTTGACCATGAAGATAGGGACGCTCAAGTGGGTGATCCTAACTATCTGTATTATTTTGTTTTTTGCCGCGGTTGATCATGCCTTGCAACGTTGGGTAATATTGCCCAGTTTTATTAAGCTAGAACAACAGCAGGCCGAAGCAGAACTATACCGTGTTTTGGATGCCATTGAGCGCGAAGTGGAACATGTAGATTTGTTGTTGAACGACTGGTCTAGCTGGGATGACAGTTACCAGTTTGTACAGGATCGCAATCAAGCTTACATAGACTCAAACCTGGTGTGGGAGGGACTGGCAGGCAACAGTAACATAAACTTGATGTACTTTTACGATGATCAGCATCAGCAGGTATGGGGAGAAGTGTTTGATTCAGACGAGGGCTTGTTGGATCGGCAAGAATTCTCATTTACGGTACAGTCAAACCACGAAGCTCTGCTTCACCATGCAACATCCACCAGTTCTCTTTCAGGTATTATAGCCACTTCATCAGGCCCCATGTTAATGGCATCTCGACCCGTGCTCACCAGTCAGGGAACCGGGCCCATGGTGGGTACTATGCTCATGGGCCGTTTTCTCGATGCATTTTTTTTACAAAAAATGGCGGCGCAAACCCAGGTCAATTTAAGTCTAAACCTGTGGATTGGATTAACGGAAAAAGATCGTAATCAATTGGCACTGGATCGATTGCTGCTTGGGAAAAGTGTCATAACCGAGGTAGATGAAGAGCAACTGCAAATAGAGGGGGTCATGGATGGCCTTGACGGACTACCTGTGTTGCTAGTACGTGTCGTCATGCCCAGGGCCATTATGAATCAGGGTTTAAAGATGGGAACCCTGGTCTCGATGTCAGTAATAGTGAGCCTGGCTTTGTTAGGCTTGATATTCTTGTTGGGCTTTCGTAATTATACCTTGCGTATGTGGGCCTCTAATGCCCGCATAAATAACCTAGTTAAGCTGCGCACCCAGGAACTTAAGCTAGCCAAAGAGCAAGCCGAACAAGCTTCGTTAACGGCCAAGACAGCCAATGAATCCAAGAGCGTTTTTCTGGCCAACATGAGTCATGAAATTCGCACCCCCATGAATGCCGTGATTAATCTTTCTTATCTTTGTCTGCAAAAAGACCTCACCGGTAAACAACGTGGTTATATCGAAAAAGTTAATAGGTCAGCGAATTCTTTGCTGCGTATCATTAACGATATTCTGGATTTTTCCAAAGTGGAAGCTGGGCAGATGCAGGTTGAGCAGCGTGATTTTTCCCTGGACGATATATTTTCCCACTTGGCTGTGCTGGACATTCTTAAGAGCAAAGACAAGGACGTACAATTGCTCTTTAATCTGCATCCCAATACACCGATTTATGTGCGTGGAGATGTGCTGCGTATTAATCAAATATTGCTTAACTTTCTCAGTAACGCCATTAAGTTTACAATTGACGGCTATATAATCATCTCTATTGAGATGATTAAGAAACAGCAAGATCAACTCACCTTACAATTCAGGGTGGAGGATACAGGTATCGGCATGACGCAGGCGGTGGCCGATAAAATGTCGCAGCCCTATACCCAAGCGGATAGCTCTACCACCCGCCGTTATGGAGGTACCGGATTGGGCTTGGTTATTAGCAAGCAACTAATTGAACTCATGGACGGAAACTTTAAATTTTTGAGTGAGGAAGGGAAGGGCACGCAGGCTATTTTTACGCTGCCACTGACATTAGCTCAGGATGAACAGGCTAATGTGCCAAAGCCACTAAAAGTATTACTGGTTAGCCAGGATCAAACCACAGTGCAGACCATGCACCATACCCTGACTGCATTTAACATGAAGGTGCAAACCCAGTTGGCTATGCCGAACTCAGGGCTAACCAATAAGGAGTTTGACGTATTGTTATGGGATGAGTCCATAGCGCTTAAAGAACTAATGGATTTTTTCTCAGCTCAGCAGCAAGCTGACACGAACATGCCGGTATCAGTATGTTTGTGCAATCAAGAGCAGCTGCCAGAACCCTTGCAAGCTTTCCCTGTTAGGTATTTGGTGAAACCCTTGTACTTCTCAAATTTTATGGCCTGTATTTCATCAGAAAATGTTAATCAGGCGGTCACCTCCAGTAAGCCTAACGAACTTATTAATCTTTCTGAAATACTGTACCAAAAAGTGGGCACGCAGCGAATTCTTGTGGCTGACGATAATGAGTTAAATCAGGATATTATCGTCGATCTCTTGCAGGATTGTGGCTCACAGGTGGTGGTCGCCAATAATGGGCAAGAGGCTCTGAGTTTACTGGAACAGCAAGAATTTGATGTGGTACTCATGGATATTCAGATGCCGGTTATGGATGGCATGGAAGCGACCCGGCGGATTCGTTTACGCAGTGAGTGGAATAAAATCCCCATTATTGCGCTGACCGCCAGTGCCACCAAAGCAGAAAGATCAGAAGGTTTGACCAGGGGCATGAATGAATACCTCACCAAACCCATTATCCCTCAAGAATTGTTCACGGCCTTGGGGCGCTGGTGCGTGCCTAAAAGTGCACAGAACAAAGTCAATACAGAATCTGAACCATTGGATGATGCTAGCCAGGCCAAAAGTGAATTCATTGAAAATGCACCTTCATCTGTAGAGTCGTCTAATGTACTGGATGTGGCTGCGGGTTTAAAAACCTGTAATGGTAAACATACTTTGTATGAAAAATTGTTGGATAAATTTATCATCAAGTTTGCGCACATAGATGGGGATATTGAGAGTTCATTAAAAAATGAGGAAACAGCCCACGCTCGAAGTTTGGCCCATAATTTAACGGGAGTGGCTGCCAATATTGGCGCCCTTGCACTTTCAGAAAGTGCCCGGCAGTTAGATAAAACACTGGCGGCTAATGCTGATTCCTTTCCCGTATCGCATTTACAGGGACTGAGCGAACAACTGCAACAAGTGTTGCAGGCTATTAAGCACTACCGACAAAAACTTAATTAACTGGGCAGTAATAAATAGAGTGCTTGTTAGTCTGTTTTTTTACCACCCAAGCCCCTTAAGGCAAAACCGTTTTGCGGCGGTTGGCCCCCAGGATGACTAATAAAATACCCGCCAATATTAAAAAACTGGCCAGCAAGAAACGTAAGGAAATATGTTCATGGGCCCAGATTAATCCTCCCAGCGCAGCCAGTATGGGCACACTAAGCTGTAGCACTCCGGCACTAAGCGTACTGAGGCTGGGCAATACTCGATACCATAACCAGTAACCCAGTGCAGACGTGATGGCCCCTGAGGCCAGGGCGAGCATGACTGATTGCCCATTAAAATTAGCCGGGCTCCATAACCAGTAAGCGGGCAGCAACAGACACAAGAAAGGTAAGCTCAGTATAAAGTTTTTACAGGTGTCCAAATCGGCGTGGCGGCTATGTTGTCCCGCCAGGGTATAAAAAGCCCATGCCATGCCAGCCATAACCATTAATGCAGAACCCAACAGGGAAGGGCGCTGAGCATCCGGTAACGCCCAATAGATGAATCCGCCCATTGCCATGGCCATGCCCATTAATTCCAGGGAGTTGGGTCGTTGGCCACTCAATATTTGTTTTGCCAGCATGGTGAATTGCACGGCGCCAAACAGAACCAGAGCACCGGCAGCGGTGTCCAGTAGCAGGTAGGCATAAGAAAATCCGGCGGCATAGAGGAATAAATAAGCGCCTCTTAGCCAGTCCCGTGACTTGGAATCTTTCATGAGGCGTGGCAGCGAATGCCCTTTAAGAGCAACCAGTAACGCCAACATGAAGGCCCCGCTTATTAATCGAATCAGGGTGAAACTGTTGGCATCCATCTGGTGCAGATTCAAAGCCAGACGACATAATATGCTGTTACCGGCAAAGGCCAGGAGGGCAAGACTAATAAAAATAACCAGTTGCACGGGATATTATACTCAAAGAAACAGTAGGGTGATTATAAGCGGCCCTTGGGCGGGTAAACAGGATTTATTAAAACAATGGGTACTTATTAAAAAAGTTCTACGTCGTCGCTGTCCTGGTTGGTATTTTCTGGCCCTTGTTCTTCGGCCAGACCGTCCTTGCTCACCAATTCATCTACCAATTCTTCTTGCTCATCTACCAAGTGCTGCAATAGCCGTATTAAACTGTCAAAGGTGACTTGAATGGTTTCGTAAGATTGAACTTTATCCATGGCCTCGTTTACTTTCTTTTCAATGCTGCGCATTAAATAGACTTCCTGGTCTTCATCCAGACCCAGGGTGGGCATGGCCGCTTCCAAAGACGTTAACAATTCATTAAGCAAGGTGGAGCCACTCTCCTGACCATTACGCATCTGATTGGCCAGGTCATCCAGTGTCATACGAATATTTTTAAAACTGTCGGAGAAATTAATTGTATGTTCTTGCAGCATCATTTCCATTTCCAGCTGCATGACTTTTTGATTGGCACAGGCCAAAATAGGCGGAATAACATCTTTATAACGTCCGTATCGAGCCGGGTCATCCATGGGCATGTTTTTTACCAAACAGGCTACCACGTCATAATTTATTTGTGTGCGGTGGCCAAAGTCAAAAAAACGGTCTTCTTCACGCAGGCGCATCATGAGCTCTTTTTCTAGGGGTTTACTGCTGGGTTCGCTGCTAAAAAAAAGGGTTTCCTTCTTGGTTTCAAATACTAGGCAGGTTTTTAATTCCAGGCTTTTAAATATGTGAAAAATCGCCATGGCGAGCTGGTCAAAGTTACTGATGGCATAGGTCTTTTCAAAAAACTGAACGATAAGTCCTAATTCGCTGGCCCCGGTCATGGATTCGATGGCGGTGCTTTGTGCTTCCTTAAACTGGCTTTGTAAACTGACTTTTTGTTCGTGGTTACGCAGCAGGGCTTTAACCTTGGCCACTACTTCGCTGGATTCAAAAGGCTTGGCCACATAATCGTCTCCCCCTGCGCTGTAGCCTTTAATGCGTTCGTCAAGGGAGGTGTGGCCGGTAATAAACAAGATGGGTGTGAACAAAAACTGCGAATGGTGGCGAATTTCATGGCACAGCTCATAGCCGTTGGCATCGGGCAGCTCTACATCCAGAATAATAATGTCTGGTTCTAGGCGGAAAATCAGCGCCAGCCCATCCTTGCCATTGTCCGCAAAGTGCAGCTCCACCACGCTTTTCAAAGCCCGACGAATGTATTTCTGGGAAATGGTATCGTCTTCGATAACAACCGCTTTTTTCATAACCTGTCTCTCGCCCAATAAATTGAGTATAGACAGTTTACTTAAAGCGCCTTGGGCTATTTGTGCTGTTTTAGCAGTTTTTTTAGCTCCTTGGCTTTAATTGGGTCCTTCATGGCGGCTTTTAACTTATCACGGGCAGCATTAATCGCGTCGTATTCTTTTTGGCAGCAATCTTCAAATTTTTTTCCGCTGCCACAGGGGCATAAATCGTCTGGGTTTTGTTTATCCATGGGAGGCCTGTGCGATATTTTGCGGGTATAAGGTCGTTAACTCTGAGCCTTTTGGCTTAGTTATTTTAACGGGTTTGTGGGCACGCAGTAATTGCCATAAATATTCACCCTGCCAACTGTCGCTAACTGGGGAGTATAAAAAACTGTCCAATTGCTGGAGCGCTTCTTTTAAGGCTGGCTCATCAATCTGTTTGGTCAAATTACTGAGGCTGTTGCCATCAAATTGCCATTGTGATCTTGCCCAGTTCAATATGTGGGCGCGAGCCTGGCTGGCATCGTTGTCACGACAGGCCTGGCGTATGTCTTTTAAACGCGGGTTAAGGGGCGCTGGTTGATTGAGTGTGGTGGGTGTTTTATTTGTCGCTTGACTCTTTATCCACCACAACCCCAGGGTTGCAAGCCATAACAGCAATAAAACTAAACTCACCAAGGGCCACAATAGCGAGCCACTTGGGGGCGCCTGCTGGGTGCTGTTGTCAGATTGAGAGGAGGGCACCATTGGCAAAGGCTTATCCTGGACATTTTCTTGAGTAGGGTTGTTATTAAAGGTGGTTAAGCGTTGGGCAGGAATCACCGCGTATTCGATACGCCCATGCTGGGTATTCCACCAGGGGATACGAATTTCAGGCAGGGTACGGCTACCCACTTCGGTGGGCACGATGGCAATGCTCTGGCTGCGAATACCGATGATGCCATCATCTGTGGTCACGTCCTGGGTCTTGGCCTGGTCCGGGTAATATTTAAATCCTTTGCTGGGGGCCAGTATTATTTCTGGCAGTTGCGCCTGACTTAATCCTTTTGCCTTAAACTCAATTTGCAAAGTCAATGGCTCCCCAAGTGATAAGGACTGAGGGTTGCCATGCCATTCATAATCCAGGGTCACGGCTTGCGCGGGTAACCAGGCGGCTTGAGGGTAGCTGGCGGGCTGGGGTAAAACCTGAATTTTTAAGGGCGGCTGGCTCACACGAATGGGGCGACCGGGACGCCAACGGCCGTTGTTGACTTCTCCTGTGTACCTTGGACCCGGGATAACCATTTCACCGCTTACTTGAGGGTAAATAACATAGTTGCGTTCATACACATCAAAAGTGCGGCCATTAAGCTGGGTACGGTAATTCTTGGTTTCACCCAAGGCTTGCACTACGGCTTCATCTACCTCAACCTCATTAAGATGGCTGTTATCCAACGGCACAGAAAAATACAGTTTTTCTGAGTATAAAATTTGCCCCTGTACATAGGCGGTTTTCACATCAATCTCGGTATGAAAGAAAACTTCCTTTTGTTGTTGGCTGGTAATGCTGTTGGCTAATTTTTCCACCTGAATCTGGATGACCTTAGTGGTTTCTCCTTTATATTTTAGCGAAGGTATCACTAGGTTACCCAAGCGTTTAGGCATTAAGTGCAGGGTCCAGATGGTCCAGGAATTACTTTGGCCATTAATAAACTGAAAGCTACTCTTACGCTGCTGGTTGATGATTTCAAATTGCTGCTTGAGCGGGCTAAAGTCCGGGTTACCGGTTAATACGTTGTTGTTATAACGCACGGTAAGTACCAGGGACTCCCCATCACTTATTTGACTGCGATCCACTGAACTTTCAAATTTTACCGCCCAGCTGCTGGTTACGGATAAAATTAGACACAAAAATAATAAAGATTTTTTTACCACGGTTTCCTATCTCCATTTTGATTGCTGTTTTGTTGATTTCTGTTTTTGTACTGGTATAAAAATTTATTACGTAATAAACCACCCGGGTCATCCGGGATACGTTCTATCCACTGTTGCATGGCTTGTTCTTTTTCTAACTGTTGAGTGCTTTTAACCATGGCTTGAGCGCTGTTTTGTTCGTCATTTTCTGTTTGCTCGCCGTCTTGTTTGGCTTGCTGAGCTTCAGCCGCTTGCTGCTTTTGTTTTTCCTCGTCTGTTTGCTGTTGGGCCATAGGATTTTGCGCTTCTTTTTGCTCCCCTTGCTCGGTGGGGTTGTCGCTGGATGAATCTTCTCCATCTTGACCCGATTCATCTTGCGACTGTTGGGAAGATTGCTGTTTTTTTTGCTCTTCCCCTTGTTTGTCACCTTTTGATTGTTGCTGATCGGACTGTTCTTGATCTGAGGATTCCTGGTCCGATTGTTCTTTATCTCCTGGCTCACCGTCCTGCTTTTGTTGTTGCTCTTGTTGTTTTTTTAAAGCTTCAACAATTGCCTTGTTGGTTTTGGCGTCTTGCAGTTTTGAATCCAACTCCATGGCCTGTTCATAATTGTCTATGGCATCATCAAGCCGTTGCAATTGGGCCAGGGCGTTGCCGGCATTGTAGAGGCTTTGGGCATCGTTGTACTGTTGCCAAATATCCAGTGCGCCTTGATAGTCTTTGGCTTTATACAGGCTGCTGGCTTTCCACTGTTGATCGTCAAATAACTGCGCTGCCTGTTTGGGATTGTTTTCAAATTGCTTGTGGGCCAGTTGATCTTTATTGAGTAAAAAGTCCGGTACCTCGTTGGCGGCCCAGCTTTCTTGTGGTGCACTCATGATGGCAACCACCGCCACAAGTAATATGCCGCGGCGAAACAAGGTGAGGGACAGCAATAATATGGGCAGGATTAACCAATATCCACTGTCGAGCCATTGATCAAACTCCAGGCTTTTTTGCTCTTGCTCAAAGTCTTGCTGCAGTGAATAGTCAGTGATGAGGTAGTTGATGTCACTGTCGTCGTTGCTTATTTTAGTGATGCGTGCGCCGCTGGCGTCGCTGAGTTGTTGCAAATTATCCCATTCAAGTACCGGTAATATCACTTGCCCTTGGCTGTCCTTAAAGAAGTGGCCATCGGGTTTCACTATGGGTGCCCCTTGTTCGGTTCCCACCGCTAAAATGGATAATTCTATCTTCGCTTTTTTAAGTAATTGGCTAACCGCTTGAATGTCTTGAGGCTCGACCCCGTCGGTAACTAATAATAATTTTCTGGGAGAGCTTTTGCCCTGCTCAAACAGGGCGCTGGCTTCTTTTACCAAAGATACCAGGTTGCTTCCCGGGGTAGGCATAATATAGGGGCTTAAAACCGGCAGCATATTGAGTATGGTTTTAACATCCCGGGTGAGCGGGCTGGCCACATGAGCGTCCCCTGCGTAGGCAATGAGAGCGATATTGTCTTGCTCGGTTTGGTTCAAGATATCAGTAATCTTGTATTTAGCGCGCTGTAATCGCGACGGGCTTAGATCCTGGCTTGTCATGGACAAGGACAAATCCAGGGCAATCACTAAACCCCCTTGGCTTGAGTAAACCAGGGACGGTTGTTTTTGCCAGCTAGGACCGCTTAACGCCACTATGGCCAATATCGCTGCCAGCCATAATCCCCCCATAAAGAGACTATTGCTGCTGGTAGAATGGCCTGTTTTTTTAAGTAAAAATTCTTGTAACTGTGGTGCAATGATGTTTTTCCATTGGCCACTGAGTGCTTTTTGGCGGCGTTGAAAAAATAGCGTTAACAACAAGGGTAACAACGCCCATAACCACTCCGGGCGTAATAGGTGAAAGTCAGACATGGGCCTTCCCCTTATTGAAATTTTTGACACGATTAACCAGGTTGGAGACAGCAGGCAATTGCATTAAATACAGGCAGCTTGCCAACAACAAAGCCAAGCCCAAGGGATAATGAAATAATGATTTTTCCGGGCGAATGGATTGCTCTTCCATTTCGATGGCTTCCAGAGAATCAAGCACCGAATAGATTTGCTCCAGCTCGGCCAGATTGCGAGCGCGATAATATTGGCCGCCGGTATCCTGGGCGATGGTGGTGAGGGTTACCTCATCTAAATCACGGCTGGGATTGATGCGCTTGGGGCCAAAAAACCCTTGAACCACCAGTTCATCGGCGCCTATGCCAATTGTGTAAATTTTTACTCCCGCCTGGGCCGCTAATTTGGCCGCCTGCAAGGGTTCAATTTCACCTGCCGTGTTTTGCCCATCGGTTAAAATAATTAGAACGCGGTTAGACTCGGGTAAATCCAGCAAACGTTTTACCGATAATCCAATGGCGTCACCGATGGCGGTCTTGCGACCAGCCAAACCAAAAGTAGCTTCATCCAAGAGGATTTGTAGTGTTTCTAAGTCGAAGGTGAGCGGGGTTTGCACATAGGCCTTGGAGCCAAATAATATTAGTCCCAGCCTGTCCCCCTGACGCTTGGTAATAAATTCGGTGAGCACCGCTTTTACGGTTTGTAAGCGATTCACTAAACGGCCTTGAAAGGCCATGTCTTCTTCTTTCATGCTGTCCGATAAATCCACCGCCAGCATCATGTTGCGATCGCTGCTGGTAATGGCTTTTGGTTCCCCTACAAAAGTTGGGCGCGTGGCGGCCAATACCAAGCAAATCCAAGCGGCGGCGGCCACCACCCATAAACTTAAGTGGGGTTTGGCGGTTTGCATGTCTTTTTGTTCCGCCAGCATCATGAGGCTGGGGGCAAATACCTGGCTTTGTTCGGTTTTATAAGCTGGGGCAAAACGATATACCAACCAGGGTAATGGCAGTGCCAACAGCAAAAGTG
>Ga0209184_1001251_pt1 | contig 17954 bp, 12 predicted proteins | sample EN8Hudsemesocosm_2_FD_184627 | JGI IMG/M metagenome (GOLD analysis project Ga0209184, IMG submission 184627) | Methane-oxidizing microbial communities from mesocosms in the Hudson Canyon - EN8C Hudson Canyon (SPAdes) (version 2) | ecosystem: Environmental > Aquatic > Marine > Cold seeps | place... | reverse complement strand
TTCCCAGCAGTCGCTATCGACAATAATTTGCTGGCCTTCAGGTTTATGGTGATAGCTGTCTACCCTTAAGCGCTGTAATAGGTATTTTACTTGTGCCGCTCGACAAGGAATGTTTAGTTTGCCATTGGTCATCATGTAATCGAGTTCAATACAGTGCTTTTTGATCGCACTTAACCTTGAGTCGGGAATGAGCGTAACAGTTACCCAGTTATTCCACTCTGCATCTTGCGCTTGGGTGAATTGTGCTTGGCCTTCAAATTCAGGGTTGGCGCTAAACCTTGATAGTACAAAGTCTCTATGTTGTTGATTTTTCTCGCAATAGGCTCTGACATGCCAACGTATTCCGTCATTTACGAGTGTATGAGGACTGATAATTCGCCCTTCCTTATCGCCACTTGAGAGAGATAGATATTCAATATCTAAACGGAGTTTTTGCCGACAGGCCTGAATGATTTGCCGTACTAGTTGCGGGTTAATATTACGTATGGGTGGGTTAAGTAATTCTAAATATTGATGGCTTGCGCTTTCACCAAAGAAGCTGAGGTATTCTTCTAATGTGCCTTGCGTAAATTTTGGTTTGAAATGTATTGATGGTTGATGCTGTTTTGCTTTGGGGTCATAGTCACATAGATTGTTAGGGTAAATTTCCCGGTATTGATTGATCCATTTTTGGGCAGTAGTGCGTGAGCCGATTGAAAAATAGTCTTTCAATTTGCTGCTTGTTAGCTCACCCTCCCATTGCAATACAATTTCAATAAATTGATATTTTCTTTTTTCATCTGTAGTGATCAAGTTATTTACTCATCCCTTGTAGGTCTTGAGGTCAGCCCCTACATTTGACACATTTATTAAAACTTAAAAAGTATTCGTTCTTTTTATTAGACTTAATAATTTTAATATCTACTAACCCAGAGCCACTCTACTTAAAGAAACTATAACAGAGCCTCAAACATATACATCCAAAACAAGGTAAGAAATGCGAACTATCGGATGGGCTAATTAAGTTAACATCACCGATATACAGAACATATCCTTTAAACCACTAAGCAGCTAAACTTGGAATCGACCCAATAGTCTAAAGGCGGCTAACACTCTGTTTACCCATACCGCGATGTAAGGTTTGTTTTGAAAGCGAGGAAGATTTTGCCTCGACCCGGATACAGGTGACGTCATCTGGTCTAAGACAATGACAAACGTATTGATTTCACTCAGTCACCAAACTCTAACTTCATGATTCAAATACGCACTCAAAGTCTTTGTAGATCGATACAAGCGACTTACCGCAATCATATTCATACTAGCTCAAGTTTTTTTAAAACATTTTCACAAGTTATTGAGAGCGAGTGTGCACAACCCTAACAATATTTTTAACGAAGATGTTGTTAATCACAAAAGGTGATAGCAACTCACATCTACGCGGTTTACGATCTCATGCTCGGCCATTTTCGGGCAGCTGAAAATACCTTATCAGAGCGATCCAGTAGGGATCATCAAGAAGCATTCAACCGGCAAAGGCAATGCTGATAAGCAAATGATAATTCAGGCAGCTAGGAACAAATGAAGACTCTTTCACCCTCTTCACACCAAGTAAAATCTACCCTTTTACATTCTCTTGGCAGAATTTAAAGGCTCATCAAATACTTCATCTAAAATTTTCACTAAATCTGGAGGCATTTTAGTCATTCCGAACCTCTCTTCTCGGTACCAATCGTTGAAGTCTAGGTTCATGATCTCTACCGGATTCTCAAAATAATACCCCTTAACGGGTTTATCAGATTCGATAGCATTTTTGAATTCAAATCCGCCAGACCATTTCGCTGACCCAGGCTGTTTATGTACGACGCTCGACCGAAATTTATACCCCAAACGATAAATCGTTTTACTTTTTTCCTTCGTGACTTCGATTACGTATATAAAATTGTCTTGAGCCGCGGCATTAGCTTCCGCTTTTTTATTTGTTAAAGAGTATGGATTTTTTATGATAATGCTAAGGTGCGAGACCAAAGGCCCCATTTCTCCTGCTACATGCTTTACCGCGAACGATTTCAATTTATTACCTACTTTTATTTTTAGTATTTATATTCCCTGTGCAATATAATATCACTTGGACGAAATACACCAATAAATTTCAGCATAAAAGAAAAATACGTCCTTTCACACCGCACAAACAGACTGTGACAGTTATGTGTCATTTGTATATGATCAACTGTGATTCAATGTGATAATTAGAGCATAGCCATCACAATTAATTACTTTAAAATCAATAGGTTAATAAATTACTTTCATCACTCATAATGATGGGGTCCCTAGTTCGAATCTAGGTGTAGCCACCATAATTCTTAATAAATACGGTCAGTTAGACTTCACGTCAGCTGGCTGTTTTTATTTGCACCTCTACTTAAGCCCTACAGACTCAGATTCTCGCACCAATAAGTTGATATTTGCACAATAACGCTTTAATTTTCTAAAGCTGACCGTATCCCTAGAAGTCATGAACCTCCCACAAGCTAATTTGTGCCTCCAATCTGATCTACGTTATATCCTTGGGTAAAGTACCCAGGAAAAATTAAGGGTGCACGCTGCATCGGCAGAGTTACCTTAGCCATGGAAATACTTTTTAGTAAATATGGTCCTGGTTCACCCGTATCTCGGATCATAAGGCCGTCAAATACAAGTGGGACCCAATGAAATCCGGGCGACAACGTCCCTGAATACTGCGTTACGCCAATAGGGTCATTAGTACTACTATAGAGAGATGCCTGAAAATAGTAACGATGCTCAGCGACCACCTCTACCTGCACCTCAATAATCAGGTTTTTTTCAGCATCGATAAGTTCTTTAAAATCACCGGTCAGCGCTAGATCTGGTTGCGATAAGATAAATGTAACTGCATCAACAATATCACTTGCCTGATTAACGACTAACACCTTATAAACTCCAGAAGACATCGACTGCCCATTAGATTGTGCTAACGTTAGCTTGTACTCGTATACCCCATCTTGATTTAAGTCGGCAAAAGTAAATTGCTGCATATTTTCAGATTCGCTGTATAGCAATTGTCCGACGAAATCCGTCCGAATAGGCACGCCTCTAGCATCCTTAAGAGATGCATAGATGACTACTTGGTCTCCATGTAAATAGTATTTTTTATCCGTCCATAGACTAAGCGATGCCTCTCCACTTTCACTCTCTACCGTTCTTATATCTAGCTCATACCGTCTTTCAGTTGGATCTTGCTCAATTGTTGGTATTTTCTGATTGAACGGCTGATATCGATTTTGCTTGTCATGATCTTTTAACAAGGCCTCATGAAAAGAATTTTTTTCATCTGAAGCTTTGATATGCTCAACATAACTTGGTGGGCTCGAGGTACTATTTTCAGCAATAGTCACTGAGTTTTCTGAAAATATTTTTTCATGTCTAACCTTAGCCGTCTGTACATAACCTTGTGCTGGCGTAGGAATAATTTTTGAGGTTATTTCTTTCTTATTAGCTGGACTACTTTGCACCACGGGGTCGAAAACATAACCTACAAGGACAAAAGTTAAAACAATAACGCTGAGACCAGCAAGTAGCGTGTTTCTTTTATTAGACATTCTATTACTAAACATAATATTTAGACCATAGAAAAACTACGGTCACCTATTAAAAGTTGTAAAAAGAGGACAGCACCAATACAACTTAGTAAAGTACTATCCCCATGATGCTGTTACTGGCACTGCGTATCAAGCTACCGATTGGTCATCGGTTCCGTTTACTTCAATAACAGGCCTAAGGCCTGAAAAATCACCGATTTTTGTGCCTTAAAATGTTACTTTCCATTTCTCCCAACTTCCAACCGAGTTACGATTTGCATTTGCACTACCATTACTTTCTGCAACAAGGTATTTACTGTGCACGCTCTTCAAAGAGATGCTATCACCGCTAGCCAAACAGCCACTACCATCAGAATGGTTAACTAACGTGAGTTGTTCCCATGACCCAACGACACTTGCCTTTGCATCCAAGTCCCCTCCAGAAGTCGCTCTTAAATAGTGGTTACCTTGTGTACTAACCGCTACCGTTGCGCCATTAGTAATACACGCTCCGGATGACAATAACTTCACATTAAAGGTTTCCCAAGACCCAATGGCAGAACGGTTCGCATTCACGTTGCCGCCGCCATTTCCTTCTGCTACCAGATATTTATTATGTGCTGACTTAAATGCCACATTGTTTACGCTATGCGTAACCGTGCTTATAGCCGTACAACTACTAATTCTTGACGCCATATTGCCACTACCGCAATCTAAACCATTAGTAATTGATTTATTACTGGGATCCCCTTTACCGCCGTTGCGCTCAGAATCATGATCTTCATCTAAGCTAAAGGCATTATAAGTACGCGGTGTACCTTTGTTGCTGTCATTACAGTCATACGTCGCACTACCATAAGGAATACCAAGAATGTCTTTATATGTTTTTAGGTCATTCCAAAGGTTACGTGTTGCCGAACCAGAACAACTCATTTGCGATGCTAAATTTATATAACCATCGTCGTCACCACCGAGCAATAATGAAGATGCCGAAGCAATGCCCGGGAATGTTGACCAGCCACCCAATACAAAGATTGGAGCACCTAAATTGGTACCAATTTGATTGCGAACTGTGTACGAATCTGTTGTTTGCTGCCACTTAACTGAATCGTTACACCCACCAAAGGCAAGCTCACCCACCAAGTACTCAATCCAGCTACCATTACAAATGCGGTCGGCTCCTTCGGTACCCGTGATGGACCCCCCCATACTGAATATCGCTTCGATATTTTCCATGGCTGAGTCAAAGTCAACGCTCACTGCATTGCCTGACGAATTATATGCCGTGTTATAACTGGGCGAACCAGTAATTGCATTCCCCGAGATATACATCATTTCAGGGCCACCTTGGCTATGAGCAATAACAAAGAAGGTATCATCTGCTGCACATTGAGTGCCTGACTCCGCATGCGTATAACCATCACCCCCACCCGTCTTGATCGACGTTATTTGGCGTGAAATTTCACCCGCAGCCTCATCTCTCCAATATTCATAACCCGCCTCATCTGATGATTTGTAATACGTTAGCCCGTAGTTATCACCCGTTTTCAGCAAGTCATCCATGAAGTTATCGCCGTTGTACTCACTGAAGTTATTATTGCTCCAGTAGTTCTGAGCCTCGGAGGAAGAACTAACACCATGGCCGTGAACCATAATAAAGCATTTATCTGCCATCGCTTGGTTCGCACCAAGCAGCAGTGAGAGAGATAAGGCACACAAACTTAGTAAGCCTTTTTTCGTTTGTTTTTTGGGTTTAGTAAATTTTTTTAGAGTAGTCATCATCAAACCTATTTGTTTGTTTAATTTTATTTTTATTTTGCGTCCTGCGACGAAGTACTATTGCCACTTCATTGACCGATAAACGTAAGACTCATTTTGGCCGTCCTGACTGAACCAAGTTATTATTGAGACCCTCACCTTATTTCACCATGACTATTCCCGTCACTGACGAGACATTTCAAGCCATATGCTTTTTGTTGTGAGTTAAGTACTTTTAATCTTGTAAGTCTTTAAATTGGTTAGGCGCAACACCCACCCACTTTTTAAATGCACGACTAAAGGAGGAAGCATCCTGATAGCCAAGTTGTTCGGCCAATTGCTCTAAAGGAATGTCATGATCTTGTATTTGCTGAATAGCTCTTTTTTTACGCTCTTCTTCTAATATGCTTTTATATGAAATATTGCGAGCCTTTAACTGACGGCTCAAGGTTCTAGGCGACATACAAAGCTGATCGGCCAAGGTTTCCAGAGATAATTTAAATAATTTATTTTTTCGAATAAGCATTTTAACTCTTTGTTTGATATCGGTTTCATTCTCGATACTACATACTTTGTCCTGGCAAATTTCATCATTAATCTTTGCTGTCTGTTTATCTGCAAAAACAAAAGGCTTATTCAGTACATCAAGCGGAACCAAAACCCGGTTCTCTTTACAGGAAAAACGGACTTCACCGCCAAAAAAATCGTTGTAGCGTTTAGCGGAACTTGGGTGCTCATAACTAAACTCATAGGTAAGCTCCATCTTTTGACTACCAAGACAGAACCTGCCAATTGAATAAATCGCAGCAAACGTATATTCAATAAAAAAAGGCAGGGAATTATTTAGACGGTAAGCCGGATGGACTGTAAAAACAGCTTGATCCTCGAACACCTCAAAGTTTAGCTGGAAAAGAAGTGTCAGTAATGACTGATAATCTCTTAGCAAATACATCGCCTGCATTGCATTTTCACTACTCATGATACGACAAGCGAGCAAGCCATCATGGTTGACATAAAACTGCTCACCTAAGCTCAAACCGAAGCATGGGTCAGGCGAGAGTATGTAAGCATTATCAATCAGCTTCAGATATTGGTCATAGCCTACCGATAAGTCAAAAAGCGTTAGGTCCCTTAAATGGATATCTGTTCCATCAAGCAGTTCCTCTAACGCCACGCCTTCAGCAGCAAGCAACTTGATAAGGGGCTTCACTTTCCCTATAGATATCGTTAACTGTTCGTATTTTGACTCTACTTTCCCTGTAGTCGAAATTGCAGTACTAGGCTTAAGTTTCACAAGAGACATAATAGTGGCAACTCCAAGAAACGAGTTTATATACAATGTTAAGTTGTATTTGATCTATCCAATAGTAAAAAGCCCCGTTTATTAAAACCAGCCATTTAAAGACAAAAGACAGGCCAAAAAGGACAAAGGAGCAATACTGCCAAGTACCACACAAAATAAATTGACGCTAGACGCTCAGTTCCAGACTGACGCATAACAGGATAAGGTGGGCATTCGTTAGCCTTAACTAAGGCGTCAGAATCACCTTGCCGATATTTCGCCGTTGTTCAATATACTGGTGCGCTTGCGCTGCTTCAGAAAATGAAAAGGTCGTATCGACATGTGGATTAATCCAACCTTCTGCATGGCCTTTTAATAATGCTTGCATCCAAACATTAATCTTTTTGTGCTCGTGCCATAGGTGTCCCATGTTCACACCGAAGACCCCTTTATTCTGATCCATCAAACCGAAGGGATGATAAAAAGGTGTTTGTGCGACCATTTTTAGTAATTTTAATTTGCCTTTAAACCCTGATTCAGCCACGGAAGAAATCCCAAATATCCCCAGGCGCCCGGTATTACTAAGGGCACGGTAACTATTCTTTAAATTCTTACCACCAAGCGGGTCAGTAATTAAATCGACCCCTCGGTCTTCTGTTAGCGCCAATAGTTCTTTATTCCAATCTTGAGTTCGATAATCAATAGCATGATTCAAGCCTTTTGCTTTCAGAAATTCATGTTTTCCGGCACTTGCGGTTCCAAAAGTAGTTGCACCAATTTTATTTGCAATTTCGAGTGCAGCCAAGCCTACTCCGCCTCCCACATTATGGATCAAGATTGTTTCATAGGAATGCAAACTCCCCATTGCTACGAGCAGCTGGTACGCGGTTAAATAATTCACAGGAATGGCCGCAGCGGCTTCAAACGACAAGGACCCAGGTTTTTCAAATACTTGATGCAAAGGCACGACTACTTGCTCCGCCTGACCACCAAATCGAGTTAGGGCAAACACCTCTTTGCCTTGCCATTCTTGGTCAATATTTGAGCCTATTTCATCAATAATACCCGACACTTCATAACCGACAGTACAAGGAAACTTAGGTGCATCTGGGTATAGGCCTTGTCTCGCCATAATATCTGCAAAATTTAGCCCTGCTGCTTTAACAGCAATACGTACTTCATTTTCACCCGGTACAAGATCTGCACAGTCCTGAAGCTGTAACACCTTGGGTTCACCCGCTTTGGTAATCACAATTTTTTTCATAGAAAACTCTCTCTTATTATTAGCTGTTGATACTCAAAATTAGCGTTCATGGTGTTCGCATGATTCAAATTTGGTCGCCAAAATACTTAAATTAGTTTGAAGACAACTAGAGACTAAATTGTGGCGGCGCTTGAAATCGATACCCCGCACTCTCAAGTAACTTCCCAAAGCGAATCAATTGCTTTTCCGAGTAATGAGGGCCGGCAAAAGATAAACCTATTGGTAAACCTTCATTATTCAACCCTGTCGGCACGGTGAGAACAGGCAATCGCGTCACGTTGTAAGGCATAACGAAACTAAAGCAATAGTCGCTATAGTGAAGCGTATCGCCATCGATTGGAATAGGTTTATGTTTCTGGTTATGCTCGAATGCCGGTCCTGCTGATGTCGGACTGAGCAAAAAATCGTAATCTTCAAAAAGTTTGGTGAGCTCGGCCGTTAGCTCTTGCTGCTCCAATTGAGCTGATGAGAATTGTTTGAAATTCAAACTTAAGCCTTGATGCAGCTCACGCCTAGCTTCTATCTTAGACCCGCTCAAATCTCGCTGAAACTTCAATTTGAGTAACTGCCGCATTGGCCAACTAAAATCTTGGCCAATGACAAAACCGAATATTTTTGCCCACAGTTTCATAATTCGATCTAAGAGTTGTTGGTCTATTTTAATTTTCTCTACTTTAGCACCCGCACGTTCTAAGCTTGAAACCATTCCCTCTAAGGCTTTTTTTGTATCCGTACTACAGTGAATACCCAGTATTTCATCAAACCACCCGATACGAAAATCACTTAGTTTTTTGTGTTCTGGAAATTCTCTATCTATTGGCAAATACCGTAAATAATCCCACCTTGGTGCATAACAAATATTGTAAGCAAGCTCTATGTCGGCCATGGTTCTCGCTAATGGGCCGGTACTGTTCATGTCCAAGTAGCCAACATTTCTGTCCGGCAATGGTGGGACATGACCATCAGTAGGATGACCATTTTGCGTTGGCTTCAATCCAAACAAGCCACAATAATGGGCGGGGTTGCGTATAGATCCCGCGATATCACTGCCAATTTCGAAGGTTGTCATACCCGTCGCAACCGCTGCGGCACCACCTCCAGTACTACCGCCTGTTGACAGAGTAAGATCATACGGATTATTAGCTGTCGGAAATAATGGACCAAAGGTTTGCGAATCAGCGAGTAAGGTAGGCACATTGGTTTTGCCTAATAAAATGGCACCTGCATCTTTAAGCCTAGAAACTAAAATTGAGTCCTCAGTGGGTCGGTAGTTTTTTAAAGGCGGGTAATTTACCGTCGTTTTGAAGCCTTTTACATTAAAACATTCCTTAACCGTCACAGGCACTCCATGAAGAGGGCCAAGAGATTGACCATTCAACCTGAGTTGATCTAATTCCCTTGCCCTAAAGAGACTATGTTCCTGATCTTGAGCAACGATGGCATTTATCGTTGGGTTAAGCTGGTTTATTCTTGCCAGATAGGATTTCGTGAGTTCTTCTGCACTCACAACACCCGATTCGATGTTACAAGCGTGTTGTGTCGCGCTGGTATAGATCACGTTATTAACCTCTATGGTTTAAATCTTCTCTCAGGAGTAACTGAAAACTATCCTAAAACCATTTATTGATACATACTTTGCATTAAGAGACAGCTTATTGATCAAAAAAGCCAAAATATAATTAATTCATTAAACTGGAAATATAATGAGAACTACATCTTCTTGGTGGTTGCTGAACATGGCCGAATATCTTCGCCGCTTGAAGCTCCCCGTTAAATCCTTATTTGATGAAGCGGGAATTTCTTTTCAGTCGCTCATGTATTTCAATACCCGATACCCACAGGATGGGGTGACGAAACTCTGGGAGCTAGTAGAACAACGTACTAAAAACGAAGAAATTGGCTTTTTGATTGGCCGACAAATTAATGTATCCGGTTTTCCTGTTCTTGGGTTTTCACTGATTTCCGCTGTCGACTTGAGGGATGGCTTTGATCGTTTCTTACGTTACCAGCGCGTCATTGGAGAAAGTGCCAATATTAAGCTGACACTCAAGGGAGAAGAAGCTCATCTTACCTTCAACTTTTTTGGTGATGACATGCCTATTAGTCAGCATACCAATGACATGGCTATAGCTGCGACCGTTTCTATGATTCGGCTACTTGCTGGCGATGATTGGCAACCCAAAGAAGTGCATTTTGTTAGATCAAAACCCAAAAATGAGGGTGGTTTTGTTGAGTTCTTTAGGTGCCCTATTTCCTTCGAGCGCAATCTGAATAGTATTGTAATAGCAGCAACGGACTTTGCACCAGGCCAGTATGAAGAGAGTCACTTTGATACGATTTTACTCGCAGCGGAATCAAAAGATAGTAAACAGCCAATATCTGATTTAGTGACTATGTATCTTCAACAACATATTCAAAACCATACACTAAACCGTAACAAAGTAGCTGGCGCACTGAATCTGAGCCCGAGATCACTACAGAGAAGACTGGCAACGGAAGACACGACCTACCAAACCTTAATTAACCAAGTTAGAGAAGAAAAATCTAGGGAGTACTTATCGGTTCCAAATTTATCCATCACAGAAATTGCTTTCTTATGCGGCTTTTCAGACCCGACAACCTTTAACCGTGCATTTAAAGGCTGGTTAGGGATTTCCCCCGGAGAATACCGACAGCAATTAGAGAACGAAAAAGACCGCGCTCTAATATGAGAAATCCGTGGAACAGTGAGTCATACCAAATTAAGAAGAATTTGTACTGAAACGTTCAACCTCAGGTGGCCAAAATAGAACTTAATCAAATTGAATCAAAATCACCTGCGTGACATTTGCAGGGTGCCGTTGCTGGCAGTTACGGCCTGTTGCAGATAGTTTGTACGATCAGCGCTCACCGTTACTAATAAAATCCAACACTTAGAAGCAACTATCTAACTCATAATGATGAGATCCCTAGTTCGAATCTAGGTGTAGCCTCCATAATTTAAAAGGCTAGTAGGCTAATACCTTCTAGCCTTTTTTATGCAAAATACTTTTCCGCAAAAAAGCACGTCCTCGCAGTTTCAAATACCAAACAATTACAGAAGAAACTTACCGTATTGGCTATGACTTATATTTAGCAATACTAACGGCATAACGAATCTGCTCCCATTCAAATTGCCCACTACCACTTTCAAAAATAAGTTTAATCTTTTCAGGCTTACCAAGTTGCATCCATAACTGCTGTATCGCGTTAATTTGAGTATCTGAAATCATCTGCGAGATATCAACACTCTCACCGTGAAAGGCGAGTCGAAACAAGTGCGCCTGAATAGTGGTGGGCTTAAGGTTTCTCTCTTTGGATATTTCCTTAATTGACAGGCCATTTTTATATAACTCAAAAGTTCCCTTTTGAGTATCACCAACTTTAGGCATCGAAAAGTCACTCTGTGGTGTCTTTTTTATCGCTTTTGACACAAGAGGAGCGCTCGCAATCAACCTATTTTCTTCTGCAACCAATGAGCAGATCAGCGAAAGAAAGGCCTCACCATACTTTTCGTTCTTATGCTCACCGACCCCACTTACCTTTAAAAAAGCCGCGGAATTTCCAGGTTTCAGTTTCACCATGTCTTTCAAGGCGGCATCAGAAAATATAGTGTAAGCCTGTGTATTGTTATTATCAGCCATACTTCGCCGTAGTTCTTTCAAGGCATCCAAGAGACCAATTTCTTCATGACTTAAGTCATGCTGTTTCAATTCTTTTTTGCTAAGTTTTAAATTTTGAGGCTCACAAAGCATCACACTTGAAACCCCTCTTAATACATCATCAGAGAGTTTTGTTCGATGCAGAACATTACCTTGCGTAAAATCAATCGCCAGATAACCTCGGTCAATTAACTGAGTAATATAGTGAGACCAATCCTTCCAGGAAAGATCCTTTCCTGCACCGTAAGTTTCAATCGTATGAAACTCTCGACTCATAAGCTCCCGACCTGATGAGCCCCGCAATATGTCGATCAACATATTAATACCAACACTATGACCTCTTTTCCTTAAACGAAGACAAGCCGATAAAGCCTTTTGCGCGATAACCGTACCGTCAAACGCAAGCGGAGGGTTCAAACAACGGTCACAGTGCCCACATACCGCCTCTCGATACTCACCAAAATAGTTAAGGATAAAGTTAGTACGACATGAAAGCGCTTGGGTGAATTCCCACATTCGACTTAACTTAGCGAGCTGCACCTGTTTAAACGTAGCATCGCCACCACCACTTTCTACGAAACCAGTGAGCATTTTCATATCACCATAACCCGCAAACAATAGCACTTGTGCATCGTCGCCATCTCGCCCAGCTCGGCCAATTTCTTGGTAATAGCTTTCAATATTCTTAGGCAAGTTATAGTGAATGACCCAACGGATATTAGGTTTATCGATCCCCATACCAAAAGCAATTGTCGCACATATAATTTGGACTTCGTCGCGCAGGAACTTGTCCTGCACCAACGCTCGGTCGTCACTATTCATAGCACCATGATAGTGGCTCGCTTTATAGCCTGCCTGTCTTAACTTAGCAGCAGTTTCCTCAGTACTGCGACGACTTAAACAATACACAATACCCGCTTGTTTTTGATGCCCTTCAAGAAATTGATAGATAATTTGAATTCGGTTCTTCGCTGGCAAAACATCAATTTCAATATTCTTGCGTTCGAAACTTGAAACGAATACTTCACAGTTCTGAAGCTGAAGCTGCTGACGAATATCTTGCTGTGTCGCGGTATCCGCTGTCGCAGTAAAAGCCGCTACCGTGACTGACGGAAATAACTGTGTCAATTCCGTTAAACGCGTATATTCCGGGCGAAAGTCATTACCCCAAATTGAAACACAGTGCGCCTCGTCGATTGCTATCTGCGAGACATTTATATCCCTCACCCACTGCAAAAAGCCCCAGGATACTGCTCGCTCTGGCGAGACATACAACAGCTTTAGTTCACCCGATGCGACTTGCTGCTTAATACGTAACTCTTCTTCATTGGTACAAGCGCTATTCAATGCCTCCGCATAAATACCATTTGCTTGTAAGGCAGATACTTGGTCTTGCATTAATGCAATCAAAGGCGAAACAACAATCGTTAAACCATCAAGCAAAACAGCAGGAAGCTGATAACAGATAGATTTACCCCCACCCGTAGGCATAATCACCAAGCTCGACTGCTGCCTGAGTGTTCGCTCAATCACCGAGGCTTGTGTTAAACGAAAGGCGTCATAACCAAAGTGTTTTTTTAACGCACTGTGCGCTGCGTCCATAACCATTTCGCTTACCTTTTATAAACTTTATTTCAATTTAAATTAGGGGTGACCACCAAATCTAAGTAGTATTTAGCTGGAATCCTATCTTATTGTGAGATCACTTTACGACCTATACAAATAGTGAGCCCAGAGCATTTTCTTTAAGGCTTCCACAATAAGACGCTCTGAAGCTCTTATTTCTTCTCTAGATATTTTCTCAAACCTGGTTTCTCAACACGATAACTACGATTAACCGCTTGACTGATAATATTTGATTTTTTTAACCGAGCAATAGATCGCTGTACATTACTGGCGATCCCCTTCAACTCTGTTTCATTCTCAACCGTTTTAAATATTTCTTCGGTGAAAGGACTTTTGTTTTCGCACAAAGCTTTGTACACAATCATATCAATCGGTTTCATAGATTTCGCCAGCTCAGAAAAACCTTCAGAAGCTTCCATCACAACCATTGTGTAATCAACAGCTTCTTTTAAACGGTTCTCAAACGTAACCAAATAGGAAATCATTTTCATCATCCAGTAAGGCGACTTGTCAAAATCTTCAAACGCTTGCTGTAATGAACTAATGGCGAAAGAAAGCGCATACTCTCCATGTAATCGCTTACGCAAGAACTCGATGAATTCTACTTCTAAATCAGGAAATGGCACTTGATCTACAAAATGATAGAAAGGTGATTTAGATTCGTTAAATAACAAGTTCATATAGTGCCGAGAAGAACCGGTAAAAACTGTTTTAACAAGGCCTTGTCGCTTATCCAACGAAGTCCTTAATGCATGCGCGAGAGGGTCAAATGAGGCACTGGTCGATAAGTGCTGTATTTCATCCACCAATAGAAGCACTGTTTTATTTTTTGCCAAGCTCACCAATTCACCAATAAGACGATCTAACAACATTAAATCGTCTGGCTGTGCTTTTTGTGGCGCACCAGAAAACTCTATATCTACCTTCCCTAAAAGCTCATTTGAAACCGTCGCCTTTTTTATTTTTGCGTCGAACAAGCGCCTTAATACTGATTTATTTGAAATAGAGTGGATCGCCTCTTCTAAAGCACCAATCAAACCTTCATGCGGAGAATCCATGTTCTGCCATAAGCTCGCATAAATAGGTATATAACCGTGGGCCTGAGCTTCTGGCGCAAGATCACTTAGCAAGAATAGTGTTTTTCCTTTTCGACGCGGTGCTATTAAAGCAATATTTGAGGTAATACCCACCTCAAATATTTTTAACAATTTGGATGCCAGCTCAGGGCGAGCGAAATGCCAGTCATTCATTTTTTGTTCTACCTTACACACTTTTACACATCTAAAGTATAATTATGCAGATAACGCATAGACATGTATACAAGCAAAGTACACACATTAGATTAATAATCCTCATACTCTAAAAATTGTACTACTATACTAAAGACGCAACTCAGCACTCATACAAATAAAAATTTAAAGTGACAACCTACATCAATGATACTTTTTCGCCCAGCAACTGTTATCACATTATGGTTATGTTTGATCTTTACCAGCTCAAGCAACGCATATACAGAACAACAAAGTACCTCCCCTCAAACTCTCAGAGGGAGTTGGTTTTATCACTGGGGAGATCTACCTAAAGATGAAACATCAAACCAATGGCAATTCCAACATGTAGAATGGAAAAAAACTGAGTTCCCTGAAAATTTACCAAACCGACATGGTGAAAATATTGTATGGGTAAAAATAGATTTACCCTCCGGAAACTGGCGAGACCCTTATTTATTCATTAATGCTGTCGACCTCACCTTTGAAGCCTTTCATAATCAACAGAAAATTTATCACTTTGGTAAAATTGATAACCTAGGCAATAGCCGCTTTGAAGGCTGGCCTTGGCATGCGTTTCATCTGCCAGACAATTATGATAAGCATACCTTATATTTTCGCATTTCCTCAGACTACCCCTCAATAGGGCTTTCTGGAGAAGCGACTATTGGGAATCGATTCGACCTACTTAATGATATTTATCGCACCGGCCTTACAGGCTTATCACTCATCCTATTTGTACTATTAGTTGGAATAATTAGCACAGTAATGGGCACAATTAAAAAAGATAAGGCTGTCGCTATTTCTACCGGCGCACTTTCATTTAACCTAGCCATTATGATGTTTGCAGAAAATGAGCTTAGCCAGGCTGTTTTATTTGAACCGTTATTTTGGCGCTACATTGCTGCGTTTTGCTATTTTCTGATCCCTGCATTTTTATCCGTTATCATTTTGGCTTGGCTAAAAGAAAAGCCACCACTCATTGCACGCATTGTATTAACCATCACACTAGTCTTTAGCATAGGGGTTGCCGGCCTATCTATTTTTACTTCATTCAATTTTGTTAATGCCTACCCTTATTTTGACGTACTCTTTATTATTTTAGTTCTAGCATTACTCACAGGCTGCACGAAACAGTTTTACCGTCGAGGTATTACCGGGCGTTTAATGACGCTTGGAATTCTGGCATTATTTATTTCATTATTACTCGATATGCTGAGCGCGCACGGATTAATCACTTGGATTGGACATACTGGCCAATGGGGATTAACTCTATTCACTCTTACTTCTTTAATTATCTACTTAGTGCAAGACTGGCAACAACAAATTGCTTTAAATACACTCACGCATCAACTTGAATCAAAAGTACTCATACGTACTGCCGAGCTGCAATCCAGCCAAAACAAACTCGAAAAATTAGCTCAAGAAGATTACCTTACATCATTACTTAACCGGCGCGCTTTTACTGAAAGAGCAGTCAATGAAGTTGCAATGGCTATTCGTCATCAGCGCCCCATATCTTTATTGCTATTTGACCTTGACCACTTTAAAGACGTAAACGACAAGTATGGCCACGCCGCTGGAGACTTAGTACTAAAAGCCGTCGCCAAAATCAGCAAAGAAACCTGCAGACACGGTGAATTGATATGCCGCTACGGCGGCGAAGAGTTTGTTATTTTATTACACGCCACCGATATAGCGTTCGCACAGTCACTCGCTACAAGGCTTTGTAATGCACTCAAAGAAATATCTGTCGAAGTAGACAACCAAAAAATAGGTATTACCGCCAGCTTCGGTTTAATCAGCTTTAAACACTCAGAACCCTATTCGGGAACACCTGAACATGCTGTCGAACATTTACTCGCCGAAGCAGACAGGATGATGTACAAAGTTAAAATTGAAGGAAGAGATGGCGTGAAAACACACGAGGTAATATTGAGTAATCCCTCTTAAGAAGAGTCAATATAGAATACGAACTTTATATCGCAGTTTCTACATTGCATCAACCGCCCTTCAAACATCGCTTTTGGATTACCGTACATATCTTCTCGTACGCCACGATGACTGATCGTTTCACCTGCTGGACAAATACAGATTAAGTTCACTGGATCGAAGCTGAACTCACTTGCCGAGATTACTTTCTTACCATGTACTGAATGCTTCTTCTTTTTTTCTTGGTGTCGTTTGCCGTATTTCTCTTTCTGCTTTGCAAACTTAGGATCTCGACTTCGGAAACGATTATCCGGTATGTAAGCGTTGATGTTATTTTCATGCACGTACTTCATATTCTTTGCGTTGGCAAAGCCTGTATCAGTCGTGACAACCGTACCTGTTGCATAGATATTGTCTGAGATACCTAGCCGTTTAAATCTTGCTTCAATACTTTCAAGTACGGGTTCGTGACAGACCAATAAGATCTGTTCAAACAAAGCTTCAATCTCGCTTGAGTTCTTACTGACAAAGCTGGCGATAGTCGTAAAGTGAGGCACAGTGTCACAAGACAAGGCTTTGAAAATAATATTGGTCTCACAACTCCACTAGATTTCTCGACTTGACGTAACCTTTTTGGAATAAGCGAACAAGATTATTTTAAGCAATATGGCTGGGGCATAAGCAGGTCGACCACAATCATCATTTTTATAATTCGGAAAGAAAATAGATAGATCTAAGTTGTTTTCAATTAAATGATGAATGGCGTGTTCGATGGTACCGGTTTGAAGTTGTTCTAGATAATTAATCACGACCATCGAGTGCTGATCGTAGTTATAAGGTATGTACTTTGGCATCGTTAACACTCCGTGTTTGATGCCCGCATTTTACCAGATTTTGGTAAGAAATAGAGGTTTTCTACAGCCTCAACGCTTGTCCGGTGCAGCTGCTTGTTAAATATAGCGCCATAGAGTCATATTTGATTGTTGGTATACAATAATTGTATGCACTAAAGTACATATTGAACCAATAAAATCAGTATCAATACTATATGAGGAAAAGCCACCGTAGGCCGAATTGACTGGCGGACATACTCATTAATTAGGGATATGCCACTTAAACGAACCCTATGATATTCACTGTTGAATTGAAATACACTTTCTTCACTTTTCTCTGAAATATATTTCTCAATCTGTAACAACCGTGACTCTATACGTGACTGAAACGTCTTCCAAATTGCATCTTGAAGCCATAGCACCACCAATACCAGAACTATAAAAATACTTATTACATCCGATACCTCTGCCGCCAACAATACAATAATACTTAGTAGTTTTATATATAGAGAGTGCTTCTCATAGCTATCAAACTGATTCTGAAGTAAACACCATTCTGTTTTAAATTCTTCTGTTTCCATTTATTACTCTGATCTTTGTAATGTCATTTAACGCTCACCTCACCGGAGTAGCAAAATTGGCGTGTGTTTTTGCGTTTCTTTGCAAAAACCGCGACGCATTTTGCGGAGTCCGGTGGAGGTGCGGTTAAATTCATTTATGCAGCTTTGAAATTGTA
>Ga0209184_1001250_pt1 | contig 17955 bp, 12 predicted proteins | sample EN8Hudsemesocosm_2_FD_184627 | JGI IMG/M metagenome (GOLD analysis project Ga0209184, IMG submission 184627) | Methane-oxidizing microbial communities from mesocosms in the Hudson Canyon - EN8C Hudson Canyon (SPAdes) (version 2) | ecosystem: Environmental > Aquatic > Marine > Cold seeps | place... | reverse complement strand
TCTTTCAATGCTTGCCACTTAGCGAAACCTCGTTCTGAATGCATCCAATTTTCAATATCTTGCTTTAACTCTGGTTGAGATTTATCAATTAAAATACTGCGATAAAATTCTTTTTTGTAACCTGCTAGGATGTGTAACATATCTTTCATTTCCGGTATTGTACGCTTAAGGTATCTATAGGTTTGTAGCCCTAGCACTCCGACGTCAGCTCGGTTACTCAGCAACATTAACGGGATCACTTTTTCATTATGCACATCAATTCGGGTTATTGTCTTGTTCTCAAATGCCGGTTCTAAATTGAAATAAGTATATCCCCTAACCCCAACCAATATTTTGCCAGACAAAGATTCAACCCTTTCATAGGTTAAATCAGGATCGTTAGTAATATACAGTTCGCGTTCAAAAATCAAATCTTTGATCCAAGTGTATTTAACCATATCCGGATCACCAACCCAGAGAGGATTAGTCCACAATACGCCACTGTGATCCTTTGAAAAATGAATGGCTCTTTTCTTTGGAACAAGGGTGACAATGTAATTATACTTTTCAGAGTATTCATTCAATGCCGACATAAACTCATAGCTAAACCCTATATGTTTAACCTTATCAATAATGAATGGTGGTTTATCAAAATAGATAAAGAACTCAACGTCCTGTTTAGCGAACATAGACATTGAACTAAACAGAGCCATCATGACCAGCAATATTTTCAACGAAGTACGATACAAAATTATCCCCACAATTTAATTCCAACTATAACTATAACTATAACTATAGTGAACAACTAAAAAACAAGTCTGTTAAATTGCATTCAAAAATGATCCACAAAAGCTAGCTATCATTATGGAAGGTTTGACATTGAAGCATCGTTCAACATTCAAAAAGAACTTTATCATGCCTGCAATATAGGAAAAGCTATTAGTAGTTAACGCCTTACTCAGCAGAATTATTGATTAAATCAGCTACAGCAATGATGCCACCTGCTTGTGCTACTTCTTTATAGTATTCAACGATTCTTGGTAACGATTCAGGCATATATAAACGAATAGCTAATGTCCAATCCTCTACTACATCAACATTGTTTTCTGCACCTGGTTGATTAAAACGAATAGTCACAGAGCCATCTTTGTTCATCACCATTCTGCGGTTATTAATGGTGAAATTTTTAGTTGCAATCCAACCAATACTATCATAAGCGGTAAATGAGTAAAAAGCGCCATGCTCAAATTGCAATGGTGGCTTGGGAATAGTCATCTGCGAAGGCTTGCCTTTGGCTGCTGCACCTTTTGCTTTAATCCAGACAATATATGCTGCATGTGTTGTCGGCAATCCCCCCCAACCAGCGGCAGCACCAATTCTAAACGTTTTTTCATCAATAATGTCTTTAGTACCAAACATTTTCCATGGTTGAGTTACCGTACTAATTTGGGTTATTAATTCGCGACGCTTAGCAAGGCGAGAATCATTATCATAGTTAAAAGGTACGTAAGGCTTTGCCGAATTGGCAGTTACTTTAACGGCTCTTTGCTTAGCATAAGCCAATTCCATCCCATTTTCTAACTCATCGGCCACAACTGTGCGTAATACTAAATAAACATAATCACTGCCCATTTGCGTAGCATGTAGTTCTTTAGTCTCACCTGGATACATGACCTCAAGAGTATAGTGTTCTTCGTTAATTATTTGGATTGTTTGATAAAGGCTATCTTTTCTTTTTGGAAGAACGACGGTAGCGCCTTTTGATACATCAAGTACCATTTTAGAATAAAGTCCATCTCTATTCATTCGAATAACTTCTTGATTATCAATGGCGACATAATGACGTTTGTGATCCCACTTATTCACTCCACCAGCTGTTTTAACCTGATCGTTAAAGTAAAAAGCTGTTTCTGCATGAACAAAGTTTTCATCTGTTACTTTGATAGAATTATCCGCATAAGCAGCCGTGGTAAAAACCATGGTTAACACGGCGATAAACATTGAAATAGTTGAGATCGGTTTCATAATTTTTCTCTATTGGTTAGCGGTTATATATTTTCGTGCTTAAGTTTTTATTATGAATAAACACTTAAGGACGCCATTCAATAACTCTGTAAAAATGGTTAACGAAAAATTAAGCTAATTTACTCTCCAGAAATAAATTAAACACTTTGTGATAACTATTGGGAAGCAATCGTGACAACAAAGAAAATATCTTAGCGTCTGCGCCAATTAACACACGGCGTTGTTTTTTCTCCATGCCCTTAATTATTTTAGCCGCACAAACTTCAGGCGTAGTCACAAAAAGCTTACCAAATCTTTTCATCTTATCGCTTGCTTCTTTACTGCTGCTACGCCCTCCTTCAATAAGGTTGGTTTTAATACCACCGGGGTGAATCGAAATACAATCTACCCCTGTACCTTTTAGCTCAGACCACAAGCACTCATTTAAACCACGAACAGCAAATTTACTCATATGGTAAGCCGATAAATCAGGAGCAGAAATAATACCAAAAATACTTGAAATATTAACAATTTGACCAGAGCCTTGCTTTTTCATGCAGGGTAAAAATGCTTTGGTACCATATAAAGTCCCCATCACGTTAATATCCATCACCCATTTATAAATATCGAGACTACACTCTTCAACGCTTGAATAAGCCACAACGCCAGCATTATTAATCACTGCGTCCACCCGACCAAAATGGGTAATAACATCGTCAGCGTACTCAAAAAAGTCTTTTTCGTTAGCAACATTTAAGTTATCACTTTTAACTTGCTCACCATTTTTTAACTGTGCGATAGTTTCAGCCAATCCAGCTTCATTGACATCTGACAACGCTAATTTACAACCTTTTTGTTCTAACTGAATAGCTAAGCAACGGCCAATGCCAGAACCAGCCCCCGTGATAACAACAACTTTATTTTCTAAATTCATATGAATACCCTTCTAATCAGTTAACTGAACGCCCTGCATTTGCCCAATAAGGCTTACGTAGTTCAACTTTTAATACTTTACCGACAGGACTTCGAGGTAACTGTTCAACAAAATCAATAGACTTAGGCGCTTTAACACTGCCTAACTTTTCCTTTAATACCGCAATAACATCTACTTCAAGCAAGGTTTTTCCTGATTTTAGTTGAATGACACCTTTAACAGACTCACCCCATTTTTCATCAGGAACCCCGATAACGGCACAATCTTGAATTTCAGAAAACTCCATTAATGCTTGTTCAACTTGGTTTGGATAAACGTTAAAGCCACCCGTGATGATCATGTCTTTTTTACGATCGACGATCATAATAAAGCCATCTTTGTCCATCACACCAATATCACCCGTATGATGCCAACCAAATTCACGCACTTCTTTCGTCGCCGCTTCATTGTTTAAGTAACCGGGTGTGACTAAATCACCTTTAACGCATATTTCACCACGTTCACCATTTGGCACTGACTTACCATTGTCATCTAAAATGGCAACCGTATTAAAAATACAAGGACGACCAATACTTTTTAACCTTGATTCGATGATGTTGCCATCTTTATCGATGTAATCCCAAGGTGCTTTAGCCGTAATCGCCGCAGGTGCTTCTGTTTGGCCAAAAGCCTCACTTAATACTGGACCAAATACGCCAATCGCTTCTTTAAGCTTTTCTAACGAAGTAGGCGCTGCCCCCACCATGATGTGTTTTAAACTGCTATAGTCAAAATCATTAACACACGGCTGTGCTAATATCATATAAAGCACTGTTGGTGGAATGAAGAAATGGGTAATGCTGTGCTTTTCAATCATTTTAAGTACACTTACTGGATCCGGCGCGCCCATAATGTAATTGGTGCCGCCACGAGGGAAGTGTGCACACCCTAAAATACCCGCCGTGTGAGTCATTGGCGCCACCACCAAATGAGCATCGTTGTCTTGATAACTAAAATGGGCAAAAAAGTTAGCAAATAAAACTTCAATATTTCGATGAGTTAACATCACTCCTTTGGGCTCACCGGTAGTGCCCCCCGTTGGAAACAAGGCAAATAGTTCATTAGGATCTTCAGCTTGCATGACAAAATCAGTTTGATTTGCTGAAGTCCATTGTGCTAAAACACGATCATCACCAGTATCATTAATACAAACAATCTCTTCAATTGTTGCCGTATTTTGCTGAATCTCGAATGCTTCTTTTTCAAAAGCCGTATGATAGAAAAGAACTTTACCTTCAAAACGATTAAGCAACTTAATGTTAGCGTCTAACGCATTTCTTGGGTTAATAGGTAACCATACCGCACCAGAGCGGAATAAACCTAACAAGGTAACAAACGCTTCACAACTGTTTGGTGATAAAATACCAATACGGGTACCAGCCTCATAACCTTTAGCAGCCAGTGTTGAGGCGATAAAGTGTGAATGAGCTTGGGCTTCTTTATAGGTATATTGCGATTGCTCATCAACAAAAGCCAAATTATCTGGGTAACCATTGGCTCCGTTATCAAAAAAATCAATGACTCTCATAATTCTAACTCCTAATCGTCTATTTGTGCTAAACCGAAGTTTTGTAGTTGTCCAAATAACTCTCGGTAACCAACGGCTTGACAAGCTGATACAAAACCAGATTCTAATTGATAACCTTCAATTAAGAATTTTGCCGTTGCCGCTTGCACCACGCCTGTTAATAAATAAGGCGTTACGCTGCGGATAGTACAGCTAGCAGAATGTGTAGCACCCGTTCCTTTAACAAAGTCGACCGCACGATGCACTAATGGATTTTCTCTTGGTGGCATGCCCGGTTGAATGCTTTCACCAATGGCTTTTAATTGCTCTTTTTGAACATCTTCAGGTAAATCTTTTAAGTCACTTTCGTACATAGTTTGCATACCAATAACTTTTTCCATCATTTCACGATTAGTGAAACCGGTTAATTGACGACAGTTGCGCACACGGGCATCGTTTTCAAAAATTAAAGGTAAAGAACCACCACCCCAGTTATGAGTTAATTGCGTCATAGTTTCACCTGGTACCATCACTTCATAACCTTTGGCTACTGGCCAAATAACCCTTTCATTGTTTTGTAAGAAGAAAGAACTTTCTGCTTTTTGAAACATTGAGAAGATAGATTGTGTTGAACCGTAGGTTGGCGTACCTGCAGCATAACAAACGGCTTCTAAGGTATCGATACCTGGAGTTTCCAAGGTAATACGTGCAGCAATCTCAAGTGGTACATACATGTATGATGTGCAAGGCGCTAATACTTTTCCATTGGCTTTATACTGCTCTCCAAATTTTTGTTTCACGTCATCCATGAAACAAATTTCGCCTGTGGTATCAAGATAATGAATATTAGCTTTAGCTGCTGCTTCAACAACCGTTTCACCATAATACAAAAATGGTCCTACCGTATTACAAACAACTTTAGCGTCTTTGAATAATTCAGTTAGCGCTTCAACTGTGTGCTCTACTTCAACCACTTCATAATCAGCAGTTTCAATACCAGGAACTAGCTTCATTGCTTCTTCAGTACGCGCTTTATCACGGCCAGCGGCGATAAACGAAATACCATAATTTCTTAATGCTTCAGCGATTAAACGGCCAGTATAACCACTGGCACCGTAGATAATTACAGGTTTATTTGACATGTTCTTTCCTCAAAAATAATGTTAAATGTAAAAACAAATTGACTGGTGAGCTATGTATTCATAACCAACCGAGTTAATAAAATTGTTATTGGTTTGCTTTGTATGCTGCACTCAACCAGTTAGCCGCTTTTAATGATAAAATGTTATTTTCACCATCTTCAATCAACGCGGCGCGAGCGTCTCTTAATAATTTTTCCAACGGATATTCACGGGTTAAACCGTTACCACCAAATAAAGTCATCGCTTCACCAACCGCGTCGTAAGCAGCTTGGGTGACAAATGTTTTACTAGTAATGGAAGCCACGACATGAGGGCCATTTTCACCATAATTATACGCCGCAGCACGATGAGCCATCGCTCGAGCAGTTTCAGACTTTTGAAAAATATTAAAAATACGATGCTGTACTGATTGATGATTAATAATTTCAGTACCGCCTTGTTTACGTTCATGAACATATTCAATAGCATATTCATAAGCTGCTCTGGCAACTCCTGAAAAAGTAAAACCCATTTCCATATTTGCAAAAGTTAACGTGCCAAAAAAAGCTTTTTCTGAATATTCTTTTTCGGCTAACACATACTTTTTAGGTACTCGTACTTCATCAAAATAAATTTCACCTTGGGGTAAAGCACGTTGTCCTAATTTATCAAGAGGCTTGCCCTTGCTTACACCTGGCAGAGTAAGTGGTACTAATACCGAGATAGTGTGTAAACCACCCTTCTCGTTATAAATACCATCACCATAATCACATTGACAAAAAACATAAGCTGTTTGAGCGATTGGAGCCCCTGTTACCCAAGCCGAGCTTTGGCCACTGATTACAACTTCATCGCCATCAATGCGCGCCAATAAGTTACCACGGCCTTGCTTGGTGCCTGGATGCAGTAATTGGGCGTCGCTATCTGCAGCATCGCTACCTCGGTCTGGTTGCGTAGCTATCCAGCAACCAATTTTACCAGTGAACACTTCAATAAGTTCAGCATCACCTGTCATCATCGCCGCGAGTGAAGTAAAAGACGTGGCGGCCGTTAATATAGCTAGGCCGCAGTCCCCCCAACCAAACTCTTCAAAAATCAATGGCATTATTCTAGACTTTTGCTCATTACTCATTTCAAGGATCGATTGCAAATCAAACAAACCCGATTCAACTAATTGCTGAAAAAAGGAATACAATGGCGAGTCTTGTGCAATGACCTCTTCTGGTGTCATTTTATCTAGTTGCTCACCAATGGGACGCATCACCTCTTTGGCAAAACGGTGAGCCATTTCTTGAATAAGTTTTTCTTCTTCTGAAAGAGTGCCCGTTAAGCCATTGATCCCTAATTTAGGGGGTAAAATCTGATCTACAATAAACATAATCTTTTCCTTAATAAATAAACAAGGTGTATTTTCAATAACACACCTTGCTTAAATGGTTACTTAAAACTGATAACCAAATTCTAAGGTGATTTCGCGCCCTTTGTGAAGTCCATGAGCAAAAGCACCTGGAGATAATGGAATTGGAGAACTATAAACCTCATAGTCTTCATCTAATAAGTTGCTCACAGTTAACGCCACAACCCAATCACTTTCTAAAGGTGTAAATGTCGAACGGAAGTCAAATAAAGCAAAACCATCTTGTTTAAGTAGTTCTTCATTATCACTAGAAACAGTATGTTCAGTTTTATAACTAACACTTAACATATTGGTCATTTCATAATCATCAGAAATTTCCCATATATGTTCTGCAGCAATTACAGTCGAAAATTCAGGAACCCAAGGCAATGTCCTACCTGACCAATCACATTGATTAGCTGGATTTTCAGGGTTTGCTGTACCTTGTGGGTTTTCAGAAAAACTACAGGTTGCTACATCATACTTATCGTATGTAAAATCTAGATATTCGGCATTTGCTGTAATCATAAGATTGTCAGTTGCAATCCAAGTTAACTCAACATCAACACCTTGTTGAATTGAACTTGCCGCATTACCTACGTTAAAACCAACACTACCGTTAAATACTGATACTTGTAGGTTGTCATAAGTACCGTAAAAAGCACCAACATTTAAACGAACATCATCCCAATCACTTTTAAAGCCAATCTCAAAAGCATTCGCTTTTTCGTCTTCGTATTCAACATCATCTACAGAGATAGTTGCGGCTGAACCTTCATATAAAATATCGAAACCACCTGCTTTAGCGCCATTGGCATAAGTTCCATATATCATGAAGTCATCGGTTAGTTGATAACGAAGGCTTGCTTGTACCATGACATGCTCTTCATCACGACTTAAGTCACCAAAGGCAGGGTTAGCAAATGGACCTAATGATGGATCTGCACCATGTGGATTAGCACCACCAGCAATAGCGCCATATGAGAATAAATATTCAGGCCCAATATAAGGAACACCTAATGGGTTAAGGTTAGTAATTTCACCAAAGGTATCGACGTGCTCAAGATTCGCAGTTGTGGCTGATTGAGAAGCTGTTTTAGTTATCTCACTATAGCGAGCCCCTAAGGTAGCACTTAATTTATCAGTAATTTGCCAGTCTAATTGACCAAACACAGCTGTTTGTTCAGTGTTTTGGTCAATTGTATTATGAATAGCCATTGGGGTAACAAAATTACCAAGCAATGGCGCATTCGCAGGATCACCTGTTAATAAAATGGCAAAAAGCAATGGCGTATTAAAGTCACGATAGTTATTTGAAATAAAATCATCATCTTGATAGTAACCACCAACAATCACATCTAGGATATCTGAGAGCTCAATAGATAAACGTAATTCTTGAGAAAATTGCTCATATGTTTCATTATTTTCCACGCCAATCAAAGAAACAGGAGTAATGTCGACATCAAGAATTTGACCATAATCAAAACTGCTTTGTGCAGTAATCGAAGTTAGCGTCATACTATCGCTAAGGTTATAAACCACTTCTAACATGGTCTCTTCTGTTTCAGTTAATGAATAATCATCTTCTGTGAAAGGATTACCAATATTTAACTTATCATCACCCATACCAAACTTAATAAAAGATGAATCTTCAACCGGCTTTAAATCTCCATCGATATGAATTCGTGGATCAAAGTTATTACCAAAGTAGTTAAATTCACCTTGTTCATGGCGTAAATAGATATTTAAATCATCTGTCGCTTCCCAAACGACACCAAAACGAAAAGCAGTATCTTCTACACGAGGCTCTGTTTGTTGGCTGTATTCATTAAAAGCGGCACCTTCATTCTGATCTTTAAACTTACCGGCTAATCTTATTGCAACAGTGTCTCCTAGTGGAATATTGATACCACCAAAAACTTCGGTTTGTTCATAATTAAGTTCATATTTAAGCGTAATATCGCCAGTTATTTCAGAATCTAACTCTGGACGTTTAGTCATCATAGAAATAGCACCACCAACAGAACTATTACCGTACAAAGTTACTTGAGGGCCTTTTAACACCTCAACGCGTTCCATATCAAACATACCCGCACGTATTTGGTTTTGTCGACCTCGATAAACCCCATCGACATAAGTACCAACAGATTGTTCAAACGAAGTATTATCACCAGATGAAACTCCACGAAGTGATATACGAGAGTTCTGCGCAAGTCTTGGTTGCTCTAAACCAGGTACAAATTGACTTAAGTCTTCAACGTTATCAATGCCCATAGCTTCAATAAACTCACCAGTTACAGCGTTGACACTCATAGGAACATTTTGAATAGACTCTACTTTTTTACGAGCGGTGACTTCAATAACCTCTATTGAAACTTTTTTGGCTTCTTTTTCTGCTTGCTCTTGTGCAAAAGCACTTGTGCTACAAGCCAATGATGCAAAAACAGTTAAAGCTATCTTGCTATATTTAAAGTTACTTTTTTGGATTGAATTGTTCATTTTAATTCCTCATAAACTTAGTGAAATAAATATTATTATTGTTGTTTTGATTGATTGTATTATTAATGTTTTTCAAAAATATTGACGAATCCTGCGCTACCAAGACCACCATTATGTTGTAAACCTAATCGAGCCCCGTCTACTTGACGCACACCTGATTGCCCTCTAAGTTGTTGAGTAATTTCAGTTATTTGTGCTAGTCCAGTTGCCCCCAATGGATGCCCTTTTGCCAATAACCCTCCTGAAGGACCAACGACCACCTGTCCGCCATATGTGTTATTACCTTCAAGAACAAATTTTTCCATTTCATCTTCTTTACACAATCCCAACGCTGAATAAGTGATGATTTCATTGCTGGTAAAACAGTCATGTAATTCAATAATATCAATATCTTCAGGAGTAACACCTGCATCTTCATAAGCAAGGTTGGCCGACTCGCGGCTTAAACCTCTAAAAGCGACATCTAATGGGCTGCTTTCAAAAAATTCAGCTTTATCACTTGTCCAGCCACTGCCCTTAAGCGTAACCTTAATATTCAAGTTGTGTTTTTTGGCAAACGCTTCACTACAAACAATAACGGATGCTGCACCACAACTAGGAGGGCAAGCAAAGAACTTACGCAAGCCACGATAAATAGGTGGCTTTGCCAGTACTTCTTCAATTGTCATTGGGTTACGATAAATTGCACAAGGGTTGTGCTGAGCATGCAAACGCGACTTAACTGTAATTTGCGCAAGGGTTTTTTCTGAAATATCATATTCATTCATTAATAATTCAGCTTGGCAGCCAAATAATAATACTGCTGGGGGTAACTCACGCTCTTTAGCAGTTAAATTAAGAAGATCGGCAACGGCTTCAGTATGACGGTTGACAGGACTTAATCGGTCAGGAAAAATGAGTTCAATGGCTCCAGGAGACATCTGCTCAAAACCTAAAGCCATCACACATTCAGAAACGCCATATTTAATAGCTTGTGCAGCTAAGGCAAAAGCCGTAGAGCCACTGGCGCAGTTATTATTGACATTAGTAATAGGAATACCGGTAATACCAATGTTATACAAAGCAGTCTGTCCAGCACAACTGTCACCATACACATATGAGCAAAATGCCTGGTCAATTTTATCATAAGAAAGGTTAGCGTCTTTCAAAGCGGCCATTGCTGCGCCTTTCCCCATTAATTCATAACCCATGCTTTCGCCAGGTTTTCTGAACGGGATCATGCCAACACCGCAAATAACTACTTTATTAGTCATATTTTTTCTCTACCAAAAACTTGTTTAAATTACTTTGAACTAAATAGTAGAGAATTATTTTTCAACATAATCGATAGAAAATGACTAAATAATGTTATTTCGCGACAATAATAGGGGAGTAAAGAAGGTAAATGACAGATTTATTTGAAAAGACAACAGTTGGAATGAAATGTTTCGAGTTGGATTTTATTTAAAGGCACTATATTGACGAACGATGTTGCTGTTGCCATTTTGTCGGTGATATACCAAACCAACGTTTAAAACTTTAATTGAATCATTTGGATTTTGATAAGTTCTATCATTATACAATCGTGCCTATCTCATCTTGACATAATTGAAATATGTCAATTGAACCTTCATTAAAAAGTTGATTTTATACACTCTCTAACAAACAATAATCAAAAAAAGAGTATTACATTATGGGAAAAGCAATAATCAAACGTTCAATAATATCAGCAGCATGCTTAGCGTTATTTTCAACAATGGCTACTGCAGGATTTAACTGCTCTACAAGTTTCGATTGGGGAAGAGGCGACCCATTAGGAATAAGAACATTATCAAAAGCGGAACAAACATTAAATCATAATTTAGCACCGGTCACTTATTTGGTATCCGATATTACCGATAAGGGATTAAACATACCGCGTGAGCCAGGTGGACCTTATCTAATTGGTACGCCTTTTGATGATTTTGCTTATGTACCCGATGGCGTTTTGGCCATGGGCTTAAACGGGGGATACGATACTTTTTTAATTGCAGATCCGGGAAGTGATAACCCAGGCAAAAATAAAGTTGCAGCCATACAAGGCAGTGTTGAGGATAATGGCACTAAAAAAGGCGACCGTTTTATTGTTGGTGATAAAGACCATCGCTATTTTGCGGGTAAAAATAAAACCAGCGACAGTGATAATGACATTGTCTACATAGATAAATTTGATACAAATCATTCAGTAATTCGTTTACATGGTCAAGCGAGTGATTATCGATTAGTACATCCCTCTATGCCCTTAGATCTAAATTTAGGTTTTGGCACGGCTATCGTCACTAAAGATACCTGTGACACGATTGCGTATGTACGCAACAAATTATTGTTCAACTTATCTGGTGCTAACTTTGAATATGCGTCAGTGCCTTCAGCAACGACAGCCGTATCAACGGCATCACAATCAGTCAATGGTGTTTTTCAGCTCGGCGGAAAAGGCACTATGGTATGGGCGGGCACTAAAACAACCATTGATAGTGCAGGTAATAGTTTCTCTACCTTTGCGATCAGTAATAATGAAGACTTTACAGGCGCGAGCGGTGCAGGCTCTTTTGTGATCACCAAGCGTAATAGTGCTGGGCAGTTATTGTGGACCAAAAGACATGGAACAACGCGTGGTATTGCAGACTCTGAAGGTGGTCAAACACCTACAAACATAACAATTAATAATGGCTTCCTTTATGTCTCGGGCATAACTTTGGGTCCTTACGGCAGTACACCTGCAAGTGCTATTGAAGTTGGAGAGCCGCTTAATAGACCGGTAGATATTCATGGTATTGGTGGTACGGTCAGCATTCCGCCAGTGGCAACAGATCATGGCGCTCTTATTACACTGCCTTTTATTGATTTAAGTGCCCTTGCTAGAATTGATGGTATTCATACTTTTGTGGGGAAATACTCATTAAGCAGTGGCGATTTAGTCGCTGTAAAACAGATATTCCCTGTAGATGGTTTAGAAGCGGGTATCGTTCAAGACTGGGCGCTAGAGTTTGATGATTCGGGTGACTTTTATATTGGTGGTAGTGTGTCAACTGGTATACAGCTGCCTTTTGCTCAAGCTTACATCACCAAAGTTGATGGAGACACATTAGACAAAGTCAGCGCCTTTGGTAATAACGGGACGATTATTTTTAATAATGGCCCTGTAACTAAATGTTCACTTTTTACCCTTGATTGTATTGTTAACGGGCTTAATAACCTGCAAATATCTAACTTTACTAACGACATTAAATTTGTTGATGACGGTACGGCTAACGGCGTTATTTATGCCGCAGGTACCAGTGATAATGGTGCGTTTTTTGGCTCTGAAGCTGGTTGGAACGCTATGTGGTATATCAAACTTGATGCGGTCACTGGCGACAAAAAGTGGCAAGGAAATTATGCTTGTGATGGTCTTGGCCTTGATTGTCGTGACACCGGCGGCTACTCACTCAGCTCTACACAAAGTGATTTATTCACGTGGGCAATCGATACAGATAGTGCGGGTAACCTATACATTGGTGGCTCAGCAGCCGGTAATATTAATGCAACAGGCCATGTAGAAGAAACGGTGTCAACCTTCTTTAAAGATACACATAAGGGTGAAGGTGACGGTTTAGTCGTTAAAATTAACGGTACTAACGGTGATGTTAAGTGGATCAGACATTTAGGTACCTCAGCATCCGATGGACTAGTTTCACTTAAAACAGATGGCAACAATGTTTATGTAACGGGGAATACCCACGGTGGTATAAATGGCTCTTCTCGTGGAGAAAGCGATGCTTTTGCAATAAAGTTAGACAGTAACGGTACTATTGTTAAGCAGTTACAGCTAGGTAGTGAACGTACAGACAGTACTTCAACCTTAAGTATTACGGCGGATAAAGTGTACATTGGTGGTACAACAGAAGGTTCATTTGTGCAAAGCAAAAATACCGACGCCGGTGCAGATGCATACCTTATCAATGTGAGCAAATCCGCATTTTAGTTAATTAATAATAGAAGTAAATAAAATGACAGAGCTGGGCAATAGATTGCCCAGCTTTTTTTATGCTTTTTACTATATTATCAGCATAAATAAAAGGTTGATGATTAAATAGGTGCTAGCTTTTAGATATCTTTGAAATTTCTTTAATAAGTGTGGGCAAATCTGTTCGTAATAAAGACAAGTGCAATTCACTAATTTTATTAGCGCTAATAGGCATACCTTTCTCAATCCATATTTTGGCTAAAGAGAGTGCTGTAGATGCCATATTTCCGATGAGACAATCAACATAAAAGGGGTCTGAAAAATCATCAAAATTCTTTCTCATTATACTACCAATATATCGACTAACATAATTTTTAAAGCGCCTTTGAATATTTTCACTTATTTCTAATGTGAAAATTATTTTAAGGCGTTTTTCATGTTTTTCATATGTTTTATAAAGATGAGTTAAAATAATTGCATAGCTATAATTGTTGTTTTGATGCGCAATATCTTCAATTAAAGAAAAGAAATCATCAAAGATATCGTCTAAAAAGCTGAGAGCCAATTCATCTTTGGAGGGAAAGTTTGCATAAAAAGTTTGCCTTGATACTCCTGACTTTAAAGCGATGTCCTTTACTTTTATTTTTTGGTAACCAGAAATGCTGAGTAGATATAAGAACTCCTTACGAATATTGTTATATATATTGGTGTCTTGACACGGCATCTTTTACCTTTTTGACGTGATTGTTGATTTTACGAACATGACCATATGTATTTTCAATCATATTTTAAAGCTTCATAAGCTAATATTTAATCAGTACTAAAAATTGGTTAAAATTACGTTGAACTAATAGTAGAGAATTATTTTTCAACATAATCGATAGAAAATGACTAAATAATATTATTTCGCGACAAAAATGAGGTCAAAAAGTTGGATGACAGAACTGCTTATAAATACAAAAGTTGAAATGAAATGTTTTCGAGCTAGATTTTATTTAAGGACGCTATATTGACGAACGATGTTGTTGTTGTTGCCATTTTGTTGTTGCCATTTTGTCGGTGATATACCAAACCAACGTTTAAAAGCATTTGTGAAAGAGGTGGATTCAGCATAACCTAACTCCATGGCAACGTCAGTAATGCTTATGTGACTATTAGCCAGTAGTTTTTGAGCTTCTTCCTTTTTAATTTCAATCAGTAAATATTTAAAGCTGGTACCTTCCGTAGCCAGTTTTCTATTCAAAGTCCGTTTATTGAAATTAAACTGGCTAGAGATATAGTCAATATTACATTTAGAATTAGACAGCATATTACGAATGATATTTTTTACCCGTCTAGAGTAATTAGTAATTTCATCACTCTTAGCAACATAATCTTTTATTAAGGCATTATATTGTGGGTCTATGCCCTCAAGTTCAATATCAAGCAATGCTCGGGGGAAAATAATTTCGTTATGCAGATGATTAATCTCAACTTCGGTTTTAAGTAAACGTTTGTATTGTGTCAGAGAGTCCCGATCTCGTTCGCTTAATTTAATGGTATTTAACTTAAACGCTTCACCACAAAGTGATTTTAATAAACCAATAGAACAACCAACAATTAAATCAGCAAGGTGATGATTTGTTTTTCCAGATATAAATACGGGGTCAATTGACAATATAGCTTCTTTTTTATTAAAACGAAAACTGGCAGCAATAGAGTCTTGAGCATGAATGTGTAGGTTATTGATAAGTGCTTCCATTGCACTTTTGACATTGGCTGTATCTCTGACAATTAAGCCGACAATACCTAGCGCACTTGCCTTTTTATTCATACCAAGGATCAAACCAATATGATAACAATTGGTAACAGTAGCGGCATTTCTCATTAACAAAGCAACTTTGTCTAGAGTAATGTATTTTTCATAATCTTTGGGGGAAAAGCTATCTGAAGGCACTGACGACAGTGCACAAATATGCTTAAAATCACCGCCAAGGTCTGTAACTGTTTTATCAAAACCGGCAATTGCCGCAGTCCTTACATGTTTCATTCGTTAGTAATCCCCCCACTTAAATAATATGACAATTAATATACTATTTATTGGCTCAGTGACTAGTGCTTTTTTGTTTAAAATTGTATTTAAGTAAACTGTTTATCAGGCTGTTGCCACTTTTTGATAATGTAGATACTCAAAAAACAAGGCTGCATAAATAACATCCACAAAGAGTAAGCCCATTAATCCTACAGGCACATCACCACTAAGAGCATAAGCACCAAAACAAGTAATTATCATCACTTTAAGAATCAGACCCAATATAGCAAGTGCTCTACTGCTCTCACTTTCTGGATTGCGACCGATAACATAATAAACACCACCAAAGGCTAAAATAATAAAGGATATCACTTGGAGAAATAGCGTAAATAATGGCTCTTGAGGCACACTTTCACCACCAACAAAAATGAACAAAGATTCAAAAGCAAATAAAAATAACATACCCGCAGATACGTTGAAAATAGCGCCAGAGTAAAACATTTTTTTGTAATAATTTAATTTTTCATTGGTCATGAGTAATGTCTTCTTAAAATAATAACGAGGTTAAGTTAACTTAGGCAAATAATACCTGTTTGCATTAATAAATTGAGCTATATTCAGGCGCTTTATTTTTAATTCAGCTGCGTTATTAAGCCATAGTTCATTATGGGAGTTAAATAAGCGCAGAATTGAATATTTAAACCATTCGAAAGTGCACATTTAGCTATGCTGAACGAATAATAGACCAATACACTCTTCATAATTTGATATTGCGCGCCAAAAAACTGATAATACCCGCCACTTAAAGGAATGAATTTTAATTATGAATAGAGACACCATACCTAGTTATTTCTTAGCAGGGGCCGCCGAATTAATTAGACACTATCAGCAAGACCCAGTTGAAATTTCCACAATGGCAAAACTTTCTAAAGAGATACTCTTTTCAAACGAACTCAGTTTAACACCTCTAGATTTTTGTAATTTTTTAGAAATTTCAGCACGTACTTGTAACCAAAGATTTTTTGCTTTAGAACTTGCTAAAATGCAAGGCATTCAAATTTTAGGCCCTATTTGGTTACTGATGCGGCAAGCAGAAACCGTAGGTGAGGCATTAACGAGTTTGGCCAAAAATTTTTTATTACACACCGAAGCCGCCGCCGCCTCAATTATTACTGAGTTCGATGGCATTTCTTTTTGTTACGATATAATTGATGATTCACTTGAATATGAAACTCAGCTTATTGAACATGCTTTAACTTTAGTTTGTATGGAGTTAAAAGTATTACTAGGTTCACATTGGCGACCAAAGTTTACTCAATTCCGTTATAGTGCACCCTATAATTTAGCTCCGATAAAATTAATTTTTGGCAACAATATCAGCTTTAATCAAGACCGACATGCCATTCATATTTGTCACAAAGACAGTATAAAACCAATAAACAAAGCCGACGGTGATTATCGAAAAATAATACAGCAACAGCTTAATGCTCGACTAGAAATGAAAGGCTATCAAATAGTCATGAGAACAGAAGTGGCGATCAGAACGTTAATTTCTCAACAAAGTTGTACTATTAATCAAATTGCTAACACCATTGGTTTGAGCCCTAGAACGTTGCAAAGGCACTTAAAACAAGAAGCGGTATCTTTTAAAGTTTTATACGAAAAAGTTAGGCTGAACATAGCAAAAAAATATTTATTACATTCTAGAATGAGCATTACCGAAATAGCAGAACGCTTACATTTCAGTGAGACTGCTGCCTTCACCCGATTTTTTAAAAGGCTAACGGGTATGACACCAAAAAATTATTCAACTACAAATGCAAAACCATAAGTTGGTAAAGACATGCATTATGATTAGGAGCGGTTGTTATTACTCTATAAATCTTCATTTTCCCCTTGTGATACTTCCTAATTATTACAACACTTTATTAGAGTACAATATTGTTTGAACTAAAATATATTCGTAAAAATTATCGTTATCCACTAACCTGAATTTAACAAGATGAAACTTTATGATTTATATTAATAATGAATAGAAACTTTTTTTATCAATATTTTTTTATTTTAACTATACTCGTTGTATTGCCCGCAATAGCAAGTGAGAAAATTTCTATTACATTGCCTTCTATTTCTGCACAAACATTCCACCAAAAAATTATAGAGGAAACTTTAGGAGCTGATGCTAATTACGATTTACAACCATTAAAACGAGCCGCCTTTGATTTTCAACATGGGAAATTTAGTTGTTTTATGGGCGGTAGTAAAAAAGCAATGAAAGACTATTATGCTATAGAAGTTATCGAAAGCATGCCTTTACTTGAATGGGGTATTGGCATTTACACCATTGTGGATAATAAAACTATTGATGATAAAAGCCAATTAGCAAATAAGTCAGCGGTTGTGGTTCGCGGGAATACTTTTTTAAAAAACCTAAAAAACAATTTTAATCTAGCAGAATTATCTATTGTTACCAGTGATCAACAAGCTATTGCCATGCTCAA
>Ga0209184_1001247_pt1 | contig 18012 bp, 18 predicted proteins | sample EN8Hudsemesocosm_2_FD_184627 | JGI IMG/M metagenome (GOLD analysis project Ga0209184, IMG submission 184627) | Methane-oxidizing microbial communities from mesocosms in the Hudson Canyon - EN8C Hudson Canyon (SPAdes) (version 2) | ecosystem: Environmental > Aquatic > Marine > Cold seeps | place... | reverse complement strand
TCAAAACAACCTGACATTTTTACAATATTGAAGATGGGATGCTTCAACCGGAAAGGACTCCGAAATTCTTCATGCACGTTGTCAGGGAATATTTAGGGCCAATTTAACCAAGGTCACTGGTCTTGCTGTAAACCAAGGCAAGCCAGATATATAATAAGAATCCGGTAACACTATGGTACACAAAACAATCAAGCAGCTGCTAATAGCGCTGGCTGCCCTGCCCTCAATGACGTCCTTGGCCACAGATACGCCCAGTACTGTTTACCCCGCTTTAAGCGATGACAGCTTTTCCATAGACGAACAATTGTTTGATGTGAAAGATTTTGATATTCCTGTGGTACTCACCGCCTCCCGTTTACGACAATCACAACTGGATGCACCTGCTTCGGTTACCGTGATCGAAAGCGACACCATTGCGGCCCTTGGTTTTAAAGACATTGAGGATATTTTTCGTTTAGTGCCGGGCATGTTGGTGGGCTATCACAGTGGCTTTGGCAACAAGACCCCTTCGGTGAGTTATCACGGCACACAGGCCGCTGAGCACAGGCGTTTGCAAGTTCTCATTGATGGACACTCGGTATTTAAACCGGGCCTTGCCCGAGTGGAGTGGACCGATATTCCTTTGGCCATCGAAGACATTGAACGCATTGAGATTATTCGCGGCCCCAATTCGGCTACCTATGGTGCCAACTCTTATTTGGGCACCATTAATATTCTCACTAAACATCCGCAAGACAGCGAAGGCATTAAATTAAAAGTGCGCAGCGGCAGCCAAAATGTATCCGACCACTACCTTAATTTTTCAGGCACGATTGGCAATACCAGCTTGCGCTGGACGGTGGCGCATAAAGAAGACAGCGGCTTCGATACCTTGACCGATGGTATCACAGACAATAGAGATTCTTTGGACTCAAGTTTTACAATGCTGCGAACCTTTACACCATTAAATGCCCAGGCGTCCATGGAGTGGCAGGCAGGATTTAAAACCGGCACTAACTTACAGCGCCAATTGCACACAGGTGAACTTGATTATAATAGCGAGGAAGATATTGATGCTCAAGACACCTTCATTTGGCATAAATTGAATTATGAGTTTTCAGCATCTCAGTTTTCTCATTTGCAAGTATACAGCCACAGCTTTATACGCACTCAGGAATGGGATGCCTGCCTTACCCAAGGTTTTGCCGACTATCTAGGTCAACCAGTGATATGTGGTGACTTTAATAAAAATCTGGATGAACAAAAAACTGAAATCGAACTTCAACACACATCCATTTGGAACAAGCAGTTAAGAACCGTGGCTGGCATGCGTTTTCGTCTTGATGAGTTCAGATCCGAAACCTATAACGGCGGTAGTAGTGACAATTTTAACGCTAGCCTTTTTAGTAATATGGAGTATAAGTTTGCTAATCGCTTTACCGCAAATATAGGAGCGATGTATGAAGACGATCAAATCAACGGTCATTTCTTTTCGCCCAGGGTAGCACTTAACATTGCCCTATCACCGCTACAAACCTTAAGGCTGATCTATTCCGAAGCAATTCGAGCCCCCGACCTATTTGAACAAAACGGCCAACTCATATTCATGATGCGTAATGTAGATAATGTAGGCTTGGTAGAATTACCAGCATTAGGCGAAGCTGAAACGAACATGCTTGGCAGTGAAAAGATTTACAGTAAAGAGATTAGCTATTTTGCCGTAATCCCCTCCATCTCTGCTCAGGTTGATATCAAATTATTTCATGAGGAGTTGAGCAGCTTAATTTCAGAATCACTCAACCATCAAACCCCCTTGACCAATGATAACAAGCTAGTGATGCAAGGCATCGAAGGCCAAATCACCGTTAATATAAACTCATCCAATAAAATTATGGCATCTGCAGCTTACATAGACAGCGATTACGACTTTCCTGGAAATAATGACAGCTATGATATAGAAACTCGGCTGTCGGCCGACCGTAGTGGCTCGTTAAGCTGGATACACGCCTTTCAGCAAAACACTCAATTTTCCAGCACTTTTTATCACGTGGAAAACTGGAATGCATTAAACAATAACAATGACGGTTTTACTTTTTCTAGGCTCGACTTGCACTTGGCTCACAGCCTAACCCTGGATAATCACTATCACCTAAATCTTGGTGCTACCCTGGAATACCGAGTTGATGATGACCCCACGTTATTTCCCAAGAATAGCTATGACGACAAAACACATTTTAATCTTACCGCTGAGTTAGCCTTTTAATTTAAAAGGCTGTCCGTCCCTGGGCATACACTGAAAATACTCCTGGCATTTTTAGCTATTGTTTTATTAGAGTCGCCCCTCCTTGGGTATACACTGAAAATGCTCCTGGCATTTTTCAGCATACTGCCCATCCCTGGGCATACACTGGAAATGCTCCCGGCATTTTTCAGCATACTGCCCATCCCTGGGCATAAAAAAACCCTGAAGGATTATCCTGCAGGGTTTTCTTTTAAGGCATTTCTGTAACGTCTATTTAACTATCTCATCGATAAGCACTTGGGCTTTCTTAGCACTCACCTCAATCACACCACTGTCCCCTTGTATATCACCGGGTTTAGTATTGCCCACTCCGCTTTTGCTGATGCGAGCGGTGATTATAATTTTTTCAAAGTTACTCATCTTGAGCGCCGGCATCATGGCCATGGAGTCATCCAATACCACCGTCACTGGCCACTTGTTATTGGTTAGGCGCTTAACCGCCAACGGCATAGGAGGGCCCGTCTCAGCCTTGGCTAGGATGAATAAATCGGCTTGCTCTGGCACTTGCGAGCGAATACTGTCTGCCAGGTCCACCGTCACAATAATACTGGCACTGGGTTTGGCAGCCATGTTTGCTTGCAAGGTTTCACGCTGTACTGGCGTCAGTTGGGACATGGCTTTGTCTATGCCCCCTTGAATGGCGACGGCATTTGGGTTGGTTGGCGGCATTAAACCCAATAGTCGCTGCCAATATTTAATGGCATTTAAAAAGTCCTTTTGATCAAAGGCTGCCACGCCCAGCAAACCTAGAGCAGTGGTTTCCTGTGGGTTTATTTCAAGCGTGGCTTCCAACAATGATTTGGTAGCCCCGTTCAGGTTACGGTCGTTGGCAAAAAATTGAGCCTGCGCCAACTGTGCCATGGCCACCGCCTGATCTTCTTTGGCGTCGTTGGGTAGATTAATTAATACACCGTTAAAGCCTTTCACCGCTTCTTTGTAGTTGCCCAACTCAAACTGTATACGGCCCACTAAATACCAGGATTCCACATCCTTAGGGTATTTTTGGGTTTTATCATTAAGGCGCTTCAGCAATTCCTGTGAATCTTCATTGCTAAATGCCACTGTGTTACTGCGTTGCAATAAGTCACGAATAGCCACTTCATTTTCAAAACCCAGGTGGCCATATAACAACACACTGCTTACCACCATGATCACGGACAATAACGGTGCCATCCAACGGCCCGATTTTTCGCTTTCACTTTGCACACCAGCATTTTGGGTATCGGTTAACATGTTACGCTTAATTTCCACCATCAGCGCAGCGTAGTCAGCATCGTTCACGCGACCGGCATTCTTCTCAATCTCCAGGTCTTCCAATTGGCTCTTATAAATATCCACATTGCTTTGCTCACGAATTAACTCGCCCCGTGATAAATGCAATACAAACGGAATAAAAATAAACACCAAGGCTACTGCCAGAAGCAATCCTACACCTAACCACAAACTCGACATCATTTATCCTCTGACTCTGATTGACTGCCCTTTGAGCCTTCATCAGAGCCTTTTAATAATTCTTCTATGCGCAAAGATTCTGCGGTATCAAAATCTTCATCGCCTACTGCCTCAGTATTTTGCTTACGGCGTTTAAACACCACAAAGGCAAACACTATTCCCGCCATACCCAGTAAAAAAAGTGGGCCATACCAGAGCGCAAAGGTACGGGCGTTCATCTTGGGTTTGTATAAAACAAACTCCCCGTAACGATTCACCATGAATTCAACAATCTCGTTTCCTTGTTTACCGTCTTTTACCTGCTGGTAAAGTTCACGGCGCAGGTCACTGGCAATCATGGCGTTACTGTCGGCCAGATTTTGATTTTGACACTTGGGGCAACGCAGTTCTTCGGCAAGCTTGCGAAATAGCTGAGCACGGTTTTGGTTTTCAATATCCGTGCCTTGCTTAAACGGGTATTCATGACCGTTTACTATGGCTAAAGCCTGAAACGAGAAAACACAACACATAATTAAAAAAATGGAACGCAGCATATTAATTTCCTGCCGTGGCGCTTAAGTTAACCCATATCTTTTTAAGCTCGGGCCAGTTATCAACCGTGATCGGCCCTTGGTGTTTGTGACGAATAATGCCGCTGGCATCCACAAAAAACGTTTCCGGTGCGCCGGTGACACCTAAGTCCATGGACAGCGTGCCGTTTTCATCATCCACCGAAAAAATATAAGGATTGCCTAGATCATCCAGCCACTTAAGGGCGGCAGTGTTATCATCTTTATAATTGATGCCCACGATGGAAACCCCTTTTTGGGCCAGCTCCACTAAAAACGGATGCTCCACTCGGCAACTAATGCACCAGGTACCCCACACATTCACTAGGTGAGCCTGACCCTTAATATCATTTACAGTCTTGGCCTGATTACTAACTAAGGTAGGTAAATTAAATTCAGGAAATTCTTTATCCACTAACGCAGAGGGAATATCTCTTGGATCAAGAAACAGCCCACGGTAAAGAAAAAAGCCCAGCATGATAAAAATACCAAAGGGTATAAACAGTGCCCAACGTTTCATATGTGTCCTTAATTTACTCTTCAACAAGCAGCAGCTATATAGCGTCACCTGCCAATCCAGCCGAAAATAAAAATATCTTAAAACTTGCCGCCCCTAGCCGGGTCTATTGTTATAGAGGTCGCCGTAAACCCATCCCTGGGGGCTTAATTCGGCATCCCTGCCTCAAACACCTCTGTAACAACAGGCCCAGCTAGGGGCATAATTTTTCTGGCTGCTAACTCAAACATTTATTGAGGTAGCCGCTAACTTAATTTAGCTTTGAGTACAGGGCTTTCATACTGAGGGTTTCTTTGGCATGGATGCCAAAGCCAAGCCCCCATGGATGGGTTCATGGCGACCTCAGTGTGAAAGCCCTGTACTCTAAGCAGGCAGAACTCTTAATCCAATTTAACCTGCCTACTCTTTAGGCTACTTTACCTTTCAAACGGTAGCGTTTATCACACACTGCCAATACACCACCCAGCCCCATAAGAATGGCACCCAACCACAGCCAGCGTACAAATGGCTTGTAGTGAATACGCACAGCCCAGGCATCATTGCTGAGGGGTTCGCCCAGTGCCACATATAAATCCCGGAATAATCCTGCATCTATGTCGGCTTCGGTCATCATATTGCGCTGCACTTTATAGTGACGCTTTTGAGGTTTCATAGTGGTGAACAATTTATCCCTATAAAACACTCGAATTTGCGCTTCATCGGCAATAAAGTTTGGCCCCTGCACTTTTTGAACGCCGTCAAATACGAAGTGGTAACCGGCGGCATCTACGGTTTGGCCAGCCGTTAAACGTACATCGTGCTCCTGGGTATAATTAGAGACGATACAAATTCCCATGGCCGTCACGGCCACGCCCACATGGGCCATGCACATGCCATAAAAACTTAAGGTTTGTTTTTTAAGGCCCGCCCATAAACCACTTCTGCCGTTGGCCTTACGGTAAATTTCAAGCAAGGTAGAGGTGATCACCCATGAACTTAACGCCACACCCAGGGCAATTTGCCAATTAAATTCATCCCCATAAGTAAGCGGGAAAATAAACGCCAATAGCACGCTCAATAAAGCGGCTGGCCATAACTGGGTCGCCAGCCACTTAGGGTCGGTTTGTTTCCAGCGACTGATCATACCCAGGCTAAGGAACAACATTAATACCGACATTAACGGCACAAAAAACAAGTTAAAGAAGGGCGCGCCCACACTGATTTTTTCCGAGAAAAAGAAATCGGCAATCATGGGATACAAGGTACCCAGCAACACAGTAGCCGCGGTAACCACCAATAAAACGTTGTTTAGTAACAAGAAGCTTTCTTTTGAAATCCAATTAAAACGGACTCTGGCAGTTACTGTAGGCGCCTTGATGGCATACAACAATAAAGAGCCGCCGATACTAATAATCAGCAGGGTCAAAATAAACATACCCCTACCCGGATCACTGGCGAAAGAATGCACGCTGTTTAATACACCAGAGCGCACCAGGAAGGTACCCAACAAACTTAAACTAAATGCAAAGATCGCCAGCAATACAGTCCAGCTTTTAAAGGCACCGCGTTTTTCGGTCACAGCTAAAGAGTGAATTAATGCAGTTCCCACTAACCAGGGCATGAAGGATGCGTTTTCCACCGGATCCCAAAACCACCAGCCGCCCCAGCCAAGTTCGTAATACGCCCACCAGCTTCCTAATGCGATGCCCACGGTAAGAAATGCCCAGGCCACTGTGGTCCAAGGACGTGACCAACGAGCCCAGGATGCGTCCAGTCGACCACTGAGTAATGCCGCAATGGCAAACGAGAAGGCAACCGAGAAACCCACGTAACCCATGTACAACATGGGTGGGTGCACAATCAAACCAAAATCTTGCAACAAGGGGTTTAAGTCGCGGCCATCCACTGGAAAGTTGGGCAACAGGCGATCAAATGGATTAGAGGTGAACAGCATGAACAACATGAAGCCCACACTGATCATGCCCATAACGGCCAAAGCACGGGCCAACATATCCAACGGTAAATTGCGGCTAAAGATGCTCACCGCCAAGCTCCATACGGCTAACAGCAACACCCATAATAAGAGTGAGCCTTCGTGCGCCCCCCACACCGCGCTGATTTTATACTGCACGGGTAAGTAGCTATTAGAATTGGTGGCAATATACGCTACCGAAAAATCGTCATTAACAAAACTGATGGCTAATGCCACAAATGAAATGAGCAAGAATGCAAACTGCCCCCATACTAGCGGACGACTCATGAGCATCCACTGCACTCGCCCGGTACTGGCGCCCGCCAAGGGCACCACGGCCTGCATCACGGCAAATGCCAGCGCTATAATTAACGCAAAATGACCTAACTCAGGTAACATTAATAAGACTCCGCTGGGCTTGTGTCGCTAGATTTGCCAGAAGCACCGTACTTTTTCTCAAGCTTTGCTTTTTCCATGGCGTCAGCCACTTCTGGAGGCATGTAATTTTCATCGTGTTTGGCCAGCACTTCGCTGGCGATAAACTCACCGCTTTCATTGATCTTGCCCATGGCCACTATGCCTTGGCCCTCACGGAACAAGTCCGGCAAAATACCAGTAAAGCTTAAGGTCACCGAGCTGTTACCATCACTCACATCAAAACGCACGGTTAAATCATCATCGGCCCGGCGCACGCTGCCTTCCACCACCATGCCACCGGCACGAATGGTTCGATGTTTAGGGGCTTCCCCTTCAGCAATTTGGCTAGGGGTATAAAACAGGTTGATGTTTTCTTTTAGGGCCACCAGCATCAGCGTCACTGCCAGAGAAATCCCCCCCAGCATGAACAATATAATCAGCAATTTCTGTTTTCTTTGCGGATGCATTACTTTTGCTCCCGGCGCAATTGGCGCTCGATATCTTTAATAATTTTTTTGCGGGTTAACACTGGGCTTATAAAATTGATGGCCACTATTACCGTCGCCAGGCCATAACTCAACCACACATATTGAGCGTGTCCACCCATGTATAGGAAGCTGCTAAAGTCATCAAAAAACATTATGACGCGCTCCCGTAAGCCTGGCGCTGCTTAAGACTGCTAATTGTCATTAAAGTTGCGCTCCCGTTGTCTTTTTATGCTCACTTAGTAACAGTTTTTTTACCCAGTTGGTTTTGCGCTCTTTAAACAGGATTTCATTACGGGTACGAGCAAATACCCATACTGCAAACCAACAATAAAAGCCCAGTATGGTGAGCATGAGCGGGATAAACATCTCAGGGGCCATTGTGGGTTTTTTAGTGAGAGTGATGGTGGCGGGCTGGTGCAGGGTATTCCACCACTCCACACTGTATTTAATCACCGGGATATTGATACTGCCCACAATGGACAATACCGCTGCCGCTTTATTGGCCATCTCGTCGTTTTCGATGGCGTTGTAAATGGCAATCACCCCAAAATACAAAAACAACAGAATAAGCATGGAGGTTAACCGAGCGTCCCATACCCACCAAGTGCCCCAGGTAGGTTTGCCCCAGATAGCGCCGGTTAATAACGATAATATGGCCAAACTGGCCCCTATGGGTGCTATCACCTTGCCCACCACAAAGGACATTTTCATCTTCCATACTAGGCCTACTAGGCCAGCCACCGCCATAATGATGTAAGCGCTCTGACTCAGCAAAGAGGCAGGCACATGAATATAGATAATACGAAAGCTATTGCCTTGCAGGTAATCGGCCGGCGCAAACGCTAAGCCCCAAACCACGCCAGTAAGCATCAAAATACTGCCCACGGCCATGAACCACTTGGACCAGCGAGTTGTGATCTCGTAAAACCACTTGGGTGAGCCCATCTTGTGATACAGGCGTTTAAGTCTTGTCCACATGTTGTTTAAACCTTAAATCTTAACGTGCTAACGAAATTCGTAATGCGGCAGCAGCGGCCACTGGGGCCACCACTAAAGTAAGCGCCAAATATGCCCCTAAAAAAGCCATGTGCCCTAGGTAGTCATTACCTTGCACACCAGCCTGCACCGAACTGGAGGCAAATATGAGTACCGGGATATATAAGGGCAAAATAAGCAGCGGCATTAACATGCCCCCCTTGCGCAGGCCCACGGTTAAGCCTGCCCCTATGGCCCCCAATAAACTCAAGATGGGGGTGGCCAATAATAAACTAAGAACTAACGGCATGAATCCCCCATTGGGTAGACCCAGCATCAACCCCAATAACGGCGCTATAAAAGCCAGAGGCAAACCCGCCACTAACCAGTGCACCAGTACTTTCACCAACACCATCAACATGGCGGGCTGGGGCATTAATAACATCTGCTCTAACGAGCCGTCTTCATAATCGCTCTTAAACATTAAATCCAGAGATAACAGGGTAGCCAACAAGGCCCCCACCCAGATAACACCGGCGGCGATAAGCCCTAACAACTGTGGGTCAGGACTCACCGCCAAAGGAAATAGGCTGGCCACCATCATGAAAAACATCAACGGATTCAACAAATCCCCGCGGCTGCGAAAGGCCAGCAACAGATCGCGTTTTAATAATGCCATCAACATAGGGGCATCTCACTTTCTTGCCCACCCAACATAAGGGTCTTCACCGGCACCCGTAAATCGTGATGGGTGGTGAGGATCACCAGTCCTCCCGCTTGGGCGTGATTAATCACCACTTGCTCCAGCTCGCTCACACCCTCTTTATCGATGGCGGTGAAGGGTTCGTCCAATATCCATAAGGGTTTATCTTCTAAAAATAACCGGGCCAGGGCCACCCTTCGCTGCTGGCCAGCCGACAAACCATGGGTAAGCAGGTCTTCATAGCCAGCTAAACCCACTTTTTTAAGGGCACCATAAATGTCCTGTTGACTGGCGGATGGGCTAAACCAAGCGAGGTTTTCTTCCGGGGATAGATTGCCTTTCACCCCCACCTGATGCCCCAAATAGAGAAGCTGGCTGCGAAAATCATAAACCTGCTGAGCCATGGGCTCCCCATGCCAAAACAGCTCTCCTTCAAAACCCGCAGATAGCCCCAGCAAAATACGCATTAGGCTACTTTTACCGGCGCCATTAGGCCCGGCAATGCGCACGATATCACCTGGGGAAAAATCAAAGTTTAAATCAGAGAACAGAACCCGCTCGTCGCGCTCGCAAAATAGCCCGCGGGCACTGAGCCAGGGGCCATTGCCTGTGGCATTTGGGCCTGTTGCGCTAGAGGGGGTGTCGGGGTTGTGCAAATTCTGCAGGGACAATTCCCCTTCTCCTTAATATTTCTATTCAAACCAGTGATTAAAGCTTCAATATTGAGCCATACGGCCGATAACTAACTATGGGCCTAATGGCGCGCATTATATACAAATAATGCACCTATAGGCCTGATTGTTAACAAAATTTCAATTTGAATACCCTAGAAAAACACGGTCACTATATCTACAAAAGACACCTTATGACCCTGTGATGAATAACATCAGACAAAAAGAATGAAAATAGATCCACGTATTATCACAGCTGCAATCTCCTCTGAGGTCACGCCAAATCCGGCAAGCCCCAAAGGCGAGGCTGTGCCCAGTGCGGAGATGGTTCGCTATCGGCAATTACAACAGCTTATAAACACTTGGGCCAAGGTGGAATCCAGCCAACTACTGGACTCTAATAAGACCCAGCAGGCCCTAGCAGCCCTGCTCCCTGCCACCAACAAGCAGAGCCCGGCAACCGGAAACCCCACTGTAGAACCCATAAAACCTGGCACTCAACCCTTACAATTGGCCCTGATAGAGTTAAAAACCGCCAAGGGCCTCATCAGCATTTTAAGTCCAAAGCTTTATGATAAAGGCACCATGCTGCTCATCTCTCAAAATGCCAAAGGGCAATGGCAACTGCAAACCAGCGCCCGGCAATTATCATTAACCGCCTTAAGCCACCAATACCGGGATTTAACGATACCACCCAATGCACTAAGGCTAGTTGATACCCATCAATCTCAACTTCAATTGGCCAACACCCAGAGCAAACCCTTGCCCACACCCTCATCCATGTTACATAGCGATCTACCACTGGATGTTAAACAGGTTAAAAAAGCCATGGACTTCAGTGGCCAGTTTTTAGAAAAAGATCTGCGCCACCCTCGTGCCCCGCGAGCCACCCCCGAAAAAAGCGCCGCCACATTCGATGTCAAACAGAGCCTGGAAAAAGTAGAGTCACAACTGCAAAAGTGGATTCAAGCCTTGCCGGTGAGTTTGAAAAAACAAGGCAGCAATGCCCAGGCTTCTCAGCCCGCCAGCCATCCCGTTAAACCAGACAACTCATTACCGTCAACCGCCCCTGAAGTTAGCGGGAAACAGCTAACTGCCCAAACCTCTAGCCAGGACGGCAAGGCATGGTTGATTCAACTGCAAAAACAATTGTTTAAGCAGTGGCAGTCGCAAGCCGCGTCCATCACCAAACCGCCTGTGGCACAAACAACAGCCAATAGCGGGAACGCCAAACAGGCGCTCACTTATACAGCCCAAACAGGGGCCAGAATGGATAACCCCTCGCCACTAAAAACAAACCTGGCAGCCTCCTTAGTCAACGGCCTCGATAACTTGGCCATAACTTCAGACCCTAAACACTCTTCAAAGAGCGCTGCCATCAAACCCGACCAGCTACTGGAATGGTTGCTGGCGCCTAAATTACCCGCCAGCCCCAAAGCGCTTTCGGTGTGGCCGGAAAACTTAAGTGCCCAACAGCAGGTTCACAAGTTGTTGCAAAACATGCTGAGCAACGCAGGTGAAAACCCCGCATCCCCGTCCAACGAGGGCACCGACAAACTATTACGCCAATTGCTGCAGGTAAGCCAAAGCCTGTCGCGCATTCAGGGTGAACAAATCAATAACCGCCTGGTGATGCAACAGCAGCCAGAAAATCTGCAACTTAATTTTTCATTGCCTTATTTACATCAGCAAGCCATGCATTGGTGTGAAATGGAGCTTTCACAAGACAACCAATCAGATTCAAGCAATAACACCATCCTGGGCTGGCACTTGGTATTGCGCTTTGCACAAGACACAGACGCCTCGTTTGCCATTGAAAGCCACCTAAGTGGCAACCAACTGCAATTAACATTATGGGCGCAACAAAGAGAAGCCTTGGCCAAGCTAAATCAGCATACCCACTTACTGCGCCATAAATTAACGGTGGCCGGATTTCAGGTGGAGAACATTCAAAGTAAACGGGGCACCCCCAGCAAAAACAACCGCCAGGTGCATCAATCCATGATCGACGTACACACGTAAGGGGAAAATATGAACACAGAAAAGGATCGGGCCCTGGCGTTGTTTTACGATGGCGGCCAGGCGCCGGTAATCAGCGATCAGCGAGTGGGCGAGGCTGCGCAAAAGCTCATTGAGCAAGCGCTGGAGATGGGCATTCCCATCTATGAAAATCCTCAGCTATTGGAGCAATTAAGTGAGCTGCAAACCGGGCAAAACATCCCCACCGAACTGTATCAGTTAATCGCCGAAATCCTAGCCTTTGCTTTTTTCATTCAAGGCAAGGCGCCAGATAATTACCAACCGGAGGGTTTTAGCACGGTTTGAAATGGGGCTTATACAGGGATTTGAAGTGATAAATTGAAGAACAGAAGCTGAGCCCGCCAATTTAAAATTGGCCAGACTCGCAAGGCAGGCTTTTTATTCCACCACTAACATATTGGCAGTGGCGGTATAGATATTCCAACAACCCTCACCCATGGCACCACGTTGGGTCAATTTAATATCACCAATGGCGTTGGCTCCCAAGCGATAGGCTTCGGCCTTCATATCCACCAGCAGAGTTTTCTCTAATGGCGCCTCACTGAAGGCGGTACTTTGACAGCGTTCGCTGCTTACCTGGCCCAATACCTGACTTTGCGCTGGGTTTTCACTGAGTACTTTTACCTTTTTATCGGACATACGTTTGTCGCGTAAACTTAAGTGGCTAAGATCATTGCCTTCCAACACACCAGGCATAGAACTGCAGGCTGTGACCAAGAACAATGGTACAAGCATTAAGGGGATTATTCGGGAGAGAGTGTTTTTCATTATTATTTTTTAGTAGCTGAGTTCACCTACTAGATTACCAGCGAAGGGGCGCACTGAATAGCTAGCGCCTTACCTCAAACCCGCTTAATTCGTGGTCAAAGCTGGCCACTTGTTGGGTTATCTCGCTCACTTTGGCTAATACAGGGCCTTTTTGGCACCACAGTAACAGTTGGCGTAACGATTCTGCCTCCCCTTGAGCCAGTATCTCAACCCTGTTATCCGGCAGGTTTTGCACCCAACCGCATAGGTTTAGCTTTTGGGCTTTCTTGGCGGTGGAGGCTCGAAAATAGACCCCCTGAACCTTACCTGATACCCAAATATGAACTGCTTCGTTTGCCAATGGGGCCGCCTCCATGGCGTATTGCTAGTCCCCCAGCATATGCCCAGCACAATAAAGCCGTCAACTGCCGTTGTAGGGCAAGCTCTGTAAACGAAACTCAGTAGCACCGGAACATGCCCTGATACTTAGGTACCACAGGCAAAAAGCCCCTGTCTATACACACTCGGTCTAGCGCGCCTCAAGGCGTGATTGGCATCACGTACCCTGCAAAATAAGCCACTGCCAAGCTTACTCTGATCAATTGCTGACATACCATACGACAAAATTACTAATGCTAGGTGTGCCCATGTTTAAGACCAGTTTTTTCCTTGCCCTGCTTCTTTCATTTTTTAGCCAGGTGAGCCAGGCGCAGCAAGTCTTGAATGTACTGAACTGGAGTGAGTACATAGACCCTGACGTGGTCAGTGATTTTGAGCAAAAGTACAATGCCAAGGTTAACTACACCGAATTTGAAAGTGTTGAACAATACACCACCGAATTTTTTGCCAAGGACGCACAGTTTGATGTGACCTTTCCTGGCTCAAGCATGCTAAACCTGTTGATTGAAAACAACCTCATCGACACCCTGGATAAAAGCCAACTGAGCCACTATAACAACCTGAGCAAGGATGTTATGAAAACCCTGGCCAACCACGATAAAGGCAATCAGCACAGTATTCCTTACATGTGGGGCACCACCGGGCTGGGAGTAAATACCAAGGCCCTTAAAAGACTGGGGTTAACCAATGTACAGGATTCTTGGTCGCTGATTTTTGATGAAAGCAACCGTAAAAAAATAAAATCCTGCGGCATGGCGCTATTGAACGAACGGGACGAGCTGTTTTCGGCGGCCCTCACTTACCTGGGCTACTCGGTTAATACCAGCAGTAAAGATGAATTACGCACCGCTGGCACCCTGTTAAAAGAAACCCTTACCGACGCTATTTACTTGCACACCTCCCAGCAATATACCGACCTGGCCTCTGGCAAGGTTTGCGTAATCGTGGGCTACTCGGGTGATGTGATTGGCAGCACAGAAGAGAATACCGACACCGCCTACTTCATTCCCCGCGAAGGCGCTCCAATGTGGGTAGACGTTATGACTATTTCAAAAAACAGCACCGAAAAAGCACTGGCCCATGCCTTTATTAATCACTTGCTGGATGCCAAAAGCGCGGCCAAAAATTCCAACTTCATCACCTACCCAACCCCTGTGGTGGCTGCCGAGCCTTTCTTGGAAGATGACATATTAAGTAACCCGATTATTTACCCTCCGCAAAACATCATGTCACGCCTGCAAGCGCAAGCACCGCAAACCCGCAAGGTGAGCAACATCAAACACCGCTTGTGGGTGAAGGCCATTTGCTCCGGTGGTAAGTGGTGTAGCGTACCCATGAAGTCTTTTTTCTAACCGCTCTAAACGATTTAATCCTGTTAGCTGCGGCTAACGGGATAATCAACTTGCTTGACCCAGAACAAGTTACCCTCCCCTGGCCAATGCTAATCTATAACCTTACACGAACAAGGTTATTGGTATGCTTCAGGCTCAGCAACACATTCAATGGGACGTGGAGCTCATTAAGCGCTACGACAAATCCGGCCCCAGATACACCTCTTACCCCACCGCCGTACAATTTAATGAAGGCTTCAACCAAGGCCATTATGAACAGGCGCGCATGGCCGGTAACAAAAGCCGTCAGCCGTTATCCCTTTACGTGCACATTCCGTTTTGCGCCCATGTTTGCTATTACTGCGCCTGTAATAAGGTGATTACCAAACGTCGCGAAAAAGCCCAACCCTATTTAGACCGTCTTTATAAAGAGATGGCCATACGCGCCAGCGGTTACCCTAAAGATCGCAAGGTTGAACAGCTGCATTGGGGCGGCGGCACCCCTACCTTTATATCCCACCAACAAATGAGTGAGCTCATGGCGAAAATGGCCGAGCACTTTACCCTAAGCGAAGATGACGACCGTGATTTCTCCATTGAAATCGACCCTAGGGAATTACAAGACGGCACCTTGGCTCACCTGAAAAAAATAGGTTTTAACCGGGTGAGCTTGGGGGTACAAGATTTTAACGAAAATGTACAAAAGGCAGTAAACCGGGTGCAGTCTTTGCAGCTCACGCGCAACACGTTACTGGAAGCCAAACAATTAGGGTTTCGCTCTATCAATATAGATCTAATTTACGGCCTACCTTTACAAAGCCGTGACAGCTTTCGGGACACCTTAAAAACCGTGCTGGAGCTAAGCCCGGACCGACTCTCTGTTTTTAACTATGCGCACCTGCCTCAGCGTTTTATGCCTCAACGCCGTATCAATGAACAAGATTTACCAGCCCCCGAGGAAAAATTGGCCATGCTGGAAGACAGCATCCAGTTATTAACTCAGGCCGGTTACCACTATGTGGGCATGGACCACTTTGCCAAACCTCAAGACAGCCTGGCGCAGGCGCAAATGGCAGAAAAGTTGCACCGGAATTTTCAAGGTTACACCACCCATGAAGACTGTGACCTAGTGGCCTTTGGTGTGTCCGCCATCAGCCAGGTTGGCGACACGTATTTTCAAAACAATGCCAATATTGATGCCTACCAGGACGCTTTGGACAGCGAAGAATTGCCCATAGTAAAAGGGCTGATTCTGAATGACGAAGACGTATTGCGCCGTGCGGTGATCAAGCAGCTTATCTGCCACTTCAAGTTGAATTACCAATGGCTCGAAGAGCGCTTTAATATTGATGCCAAATCGCACTTTTCAAAGGTTTTGGACAAGCTGGCCCCCTATGTTGAGGACGAGCTGGTTACCCTCAACGATACGGGCATTCAAGTGACTCGCAAGGGTGAATTGTTAATTCGCAGCATTTGCATGTTATTTGATGAATATTTGGTCAGCCCAAATCACCAAGTACGCTATAGTAAAGTCATATAAGGATATTTTAGGGAGTTGAAATGCAGCCTGCCTCGTCCCAAATCGCTGCACAAACAGCTGCATCGGCCACTATTTCAGGGCATTTATTTCGCGCCAGCCTCATCGCCAAACGTATGGCGCTGGCCGCTAAAAACTCCCGAGCCATGGTGTTGCGCGCCGGCACCAAGGCGGCGGGATTAAAAGTGATCAGTGACTACTTTGATGAACTGGCCGGTAAAACCATTAGGCTTTCCAACACCATTAATCAGTGCGCTATCTCCATATCACGTACCTCGGTACGTCAATGGCGCACCCAGACGTTTTTAGACAGACTCGCCAATAGTCAGTCACGACTGGCCCCAGATAAATCACAACAGCTTAATGCTGCCATGGAAAACCGGCACTTATTTTTAACGGATCAGCTGCATTCTTTGCGCAGTCAGTTAGCTGAACTTAAAGAGCAGTTGGCGGACATTCACCAATACATGCAATCAAGCAATGTGGTGGCAGTGACCTTTCGCTTGGAAGCTACCCAAACAGGTGAATTTCAGCCCATGCTAGAAAACATGGCCAGCACCATTGGCAAGCAAAGTAACGACATAAAGGCACATATTACCACCAGCCAAATTAAGCTATCGCACTTTCAAATTTAACCACTTAAAAAACATTCGCGCAGGTTAACAATAACAAACTAAAGGCACGTACATGGATGCACACAAACTCTTTGACGATGGTCACCAATGGTATGTATTTGGCCGCGACCCGGAAAAGCCAGAAAAAATACTGGATACCAACCAATATATGATTGTGGATGGCCAGCGCAGCATTTTACTTGACCCAGGTGGCATAGAAGTATTTTCAACCATGCTGGCTTCGGTGCTTAAATACGTGAACATAGAACACCTAACGGATTTGTTTGCCAGCCATCAAGACCCGGATATTATTTCGTCGTTGGGCATGTGGGATCAGGTTTTACCTAATTCTAGCCTGCACTGCTCCGGTATTTGGGAAGGTTTCATTCGCCACTTTGGCATGGATAACATCCAGTACAAACCCATCGCCGATTCAGGTGGCCACGTGACCCTTGAAAAAATTGAGCTGGATTTCATTCCCGCCCATTACATGCACAGTTCAGGCAATTTTAATGTGTATGACCCAAAATCGAAAATACTCTTCAGCGGTGATGTGGGTGCTGCTTTAGAGCCCCCTGGAACCCCTATGTTTGTGGAAGATTTTGACCGTCATGTTGAACACATGCGCTTCTTTCATCAACGCTGGATGCCCAGCAACGAGGCCAAGGCCCACTGGATAAAGCGCATTCGTAAACTGGACATAGACATTCTGGCCCCACAACACGGGCGCCTGTTCAAAGGCAAGGATGTGCAACGCTTCCTGGATTGGTTTGAGCAACTGGATGTGGGCAGCGCCATTAAATAGACCAGCCAGCCCTAATACTCCTTGTATTTAATGACTGCTTTCGACGGCCGAATACTGCAGATCAGACTTTTGAGCATACAACTGTTTACTCAAATGATTATTGAGCATACACTTGTATGCTCAATAATCGGGATCTGTCATGACATCAGACAACATACTGCGTAACGGCCAGTCTTGGCTGGCCCGCCAAATCACCAATCACGTAAGTTTTGGCGCTTATTTTGAGCCCCTTATCCAGCTGCTGCTACCCCAATGGCGTAGTGATCGCTTACGCAGCAAGATTGTTTCAATTCGCCAAGAATCCCATGACATGTATTCATTGGTGATCAAACCTCACAGAGGTTGGCAGACATTTACTGCCGGGCAACATTTAGAGCTCACCGTGGAGAAAGACGGCGCCTGGATGAGCCGCTTTTTTACCATATCCTCAAGCCCGGCTCACTTTAAAAAAAGTGGCTTGATTGAGCTCAGCATTCAAATTCAAGAAAAGGGTAAAATCACCCCTTGGTTAGTCGAAGCTTTGCGCCCCGGCAGCA
>Ga0209184_1001243_pt1 | contig 18083 bp, 11 predicted proteins | sample EN8Hudsemesocosm_2_FD_184627 | JGI IMG/M metagenome (GOLD analysis project Ga0209184, IMG submission 184627) | Methane-oxidizing microbial communities from mesocosms in the Hudson Canyon - EN8C Hudson Canyon (SPAdes) (version 2) | ecosystem: Environmental > Aquatic > Marine > Cold seeps | place... | reverse complement strand
TAAACGTTTTGCGTCGAGTTCTACTTGCTTTGACATTGGATACTCCTAACCTAATTATAAGTGCATGTTTTTTTGCGTGGTCTTTATCTATGCTCATCTAATCACTTTAAAGTTAGGCTGAGTAGTTACCCGAAAAGGGTAACGTCAAACACCGGGATCTATGTAAATATTCACCCTTCAGCATTTAGTATTGCTCGGTAATGAATTGTTTTTTATCAAGAAAATACACTCTTTGGAGGCCACAACATGCCAATATCTGACACTTTGCTAACATCAGAGCCCTGGTATGATTTACTGGCCAAACTGGTGGGGCATTGCAACGACAATGAGTTCCCGCACCAGCTCACTAAGGCCTGCCAGCTGCTTACCCATTACCAAAGCACCGTGATCATTGCTTACCCCAAAGGGCGCCTGCCAGTGCATATATATGACAACCTGCCAGCAGAACAAATATCATTGACCCTCACCCCTTATTTTGCAGGCTCCTACCTACTGGACCCTTATTACGAATTGGGTAAAAATCAAAGCCCAAATGGTATTTATCGTCTAAAGGATTTGGCCCCGGATCACTTTTATCAAAGCGAATATTTCCGCAATTATTACGCCCATACCCAGCTGTCCGATGAAACCGGTTTACTTATTAACATTAACCCTGATCTGTATGTAATTGTGTCTCTGGGTCACAGGGAAAACGATGAAGAGCTGATTAAGTTGCAACTTAAAAACCTGCAAACCAGTCACGCACTGCTAGTGGCTTTGTGTCAGAAATTTTGGCAAAAGAATGGTGTAGGCATGGAGCTCATATATGGTCAGCTTGATGAAGAGCAGCCCAAGTACGGCGCCTCGTTAGACAAGACGTTTTTAAACTTTGGTCGTGATTTTTTAAGTGATCGAGAGTGTGATGTGGTGCGGCTTATTTTAAAGGGGCACTCCAGTAAATCCATTGCCCGAGTATTGGACATCAGCCCGGATACGGTGAAGGTTCACAGGAAACGTTTTCATACAAAACTGGAAGTAAGCTCACAAGCTGAATTGTTTTCACTATTTTTAGACGCCATTTCTTTGGTGCCGCTTAACTCAGATGACGACCCGCTCACCTTTTATTTTGAGCAGCATCCGCGCCAGGGGATTCCTTAGATACTTACGTTTATATTGCCGTCCATGACTAAACAGGTAACACGGGTTATCGCCCTGCATTGAATGGCCCCCACCTTTATCCTTTCGTTTGGCCCCACTGCATCCCTGCGACAAAGGCCAAACAAAAGGATAAAGGTGCGAGCCAAATTAGATTTTAAAAACCTGCCCAAAAAGCAAAAAAAACACAGCCAAAGCAGAAACCAAGATCTAATAGAGTTCAGTGAAGTAGGCGGTGCATGGGCTTTTACAGACGGGACTCTGTGTAGCCCATGCACCACCTACTTTACTGGACTTAACCAAACCGTTTACCGATTCTATTGTTTAAAACTAACCAAGATTTTTAAACTCTTCACGTAATTTATCCTCAGATAATTCATAACGCCCAGCAATAAAATCAAAAAACGGCCCCCAGTGACAATCTTGCACCTCTACCATTTCTTTGGCTTGATGCAGGTTTTTATGCCCAGCCTCACCCGGCACCCGTACGCTGCCACCGGGTATGGGTTTGGTGTTTTTTATCGCCCCCACATAATCATCCGAGCGTTGCTTGGCTGCCGCCAACGAGCCAAACACCGCCGGGTTAATGCACATAAAGTAACTGCCGCCTACGCTTGCCCCCACTTCTTCCCCTGTGGTGGCGGCTTTTTCAAAATCTTCAATGGTGGGTAAATGGGTAGAAGGCACCCCTAGCGGGTTGATGATAGAGGTCATCATCTCGTTCCACATGTTAAGCGCATAAACTCTGGGGGTTTCTATTTGGCCGGCACAGGAATAATCCCACAGGCGCCCATAACCCTCTATGGGTTTGGCATAGGGCCGCGCATCGTCACTGGTTTTTCCGGTTACCGGGTCTATGCACCACTGGCCTTTCATGGGTTTGTCTTGCAATACCGCCTCGGCGATATCTGCATCGTAAAACTCACCAAACTTTATGGAGGTCCACACCGGTGCTTGTTCACCGCTGGGGGCAATGGCATCAAACGGCGGGCAGGATAATTTGTTTTCCATGCCCCCAAACGGGGCCGCCAAGGGCACGGTATTATTAGAAGCCATGGCCATCATGTCGTTTTGATATGCCTTATAGACATAAGCCGAAAAACTGCCCCCGTCAAAATGGTTGCCGCCATACACAATGGCAATGCCACTGGTGCGGGCTTTCTCAATGGCAATGTCGGCCATGACGTTTAACGCGTAATAACCGGATGAGCGATTGCCATCTACAACCGCCCACGAAGGCCCTTCGTTCACCACCTGCGGAATAGCCTTAATATCCAGCCCGCCCCCTTGCAAACAAAGATCCAGGCATTCATACACCCCCAAGCCTTGATTTAACTTACCCTGGCGATGGGCAAAACAAATGGCGTCGGCCACGTAATGGGCGTGTATGTCGCTGGCCCCAGCGGCCATCCATACCCGCTTAATGGCGTATTCTAAAAAGTGAATATTCTCTTTACGGGTTTGCATGGCTGTCATAACGGAGCCCTCGCTAAATTATTATTAGATGGTGGCGGTAGAGGAAGCTACATTTTCAAGCGAAGACAGTTGGTCTTGCTCTAGGCGGCGTTCTAACCAGATAAAAATGATGCAGCCCAATGCAATGGCAACCCCTGAAAAACCATAGGCGGCCAGGTGACCAAACTCATCCAGCAGCACACCAAATACCCCTGGCCCGACACCGGCACCCAATGCCAACGCCGAGGCAATTAACGAGGCGTTTCTACCAGAAACATCGGCATCGCTGATGATGCCAAACAGGTAAGACAGGGTGAAATAATAGGCGGCCGGGAAAATAGCCATGAACAACCCAAACTTAAGGGCGGTAATGGGCTCCAATAATAAACCCAAAGATAAAATGGTGATCACCACACCAGCAATCACAGGCAAGCAACGGCCAAAGCGGTCGGCCAATATAGCGGCGGCAAATGGCCCCGCCGCTGACGACACTAAACCCAAGCCCAATAACTGGCCCACCAGTACCGAGTCTAATACATCGTGCACCAGTATTTCGGTAAAGGCCCATACACCCGCAAACCCGGCAAAAAACACCACCAACGCCCCTAAGCCAATAAATACCAACCCTTTGTTTACAGGGACATCCGATGAGGCAGGTTTGTGTTCACGACCCTGCGCAGGAATCCTGAAACTTGCCAGGGTGAGTAATAAAATGGTGCCCGCTAATACCAGCAACATGCCGGGCAAACCAAAGTCTTCGATAACCAGGGCAGGCAATACCAATAACAATATGGCGGGGATTACTTGCTCGGGAATTAACTTAATGGCAAAACGACGGTCTTTGTCTTCCATGTCTGACACCAGTGTGACGCTTAAGGCATAAACCATGGCTGCCCCTAACCCCGACAGCATAATGCCCCCCACAACCCCTTCAAAGGTGTTGTTAAACAAGACACTAATTAAAAGCCCCACCACCATGATGCCGCCGCCCAAAAACGTTAGAGTGCGCCAGCTAATTCGGCGAATCCAAATAACCGAGGTTAAGGTGGCGAGAAAATAGGCCCCATAATAATAGGACGCCACCAGGCCGGTTTGTGCCTCATCGAGCGCCAGGTGCTGCGCAATCACCCCCAGCAACAAGGGCAACACGGCGAACACTTTTACCCCAGACGTGCCCAAAGAGCAGGCCGCCACTAGGCTGGATAGGCTGTTGAGTTTTTGCGGGTGTTGATTCATTTTTATTGTCCCCTAAAGGTGCATCTTTTTAGTATAGGTTATTCAACTGATCTCAGTTTACGCACCCAAGCCTTGCGCCCACATACCCTCAACAGGTTAATAACCATTACGGGGTATGTTCTCTTTTGCCCTTAAAGGGGATAACACTCGCATGAAACTTAATAACCTACGCCAGGATTATCAGGGCCAGTTAGACCTGAGTGATCTACACGCTAATCCCTTTACTATGTTTGATCACTGGTTTAACGATGCCCGTGGGGCAAAGCTGCTAGAGCCCAATGCCATGGTGCTGGCCACGGTAGATGGACAAGGGTGCCCGGCACAACGCAATGTGTTGTTAAAGCACTACGACAACAAGGGTTTTGTCTTTTTTACCAATTTAAAAAGCAGCAAAGCTCAACACATTCAACACAATGCACAGGTAAGTTTATTGTTTTCCTGGTTAGGGTTAGAGCGCCAGTTAATAGTGACAGGAGAAGCCATTCCCTTATCGCGTCTAAAAACTCTGGGGTATTTTTTACAACGGCCCCGCAACAGCCAATTGGGTGCGTGGGTGTCCCACCAAAGTAAAGTGATTCGTTCACGTAATGTGCTGGAAAATAAATTTAAACAAATAAAAACGACCTTTACCCAGGGGCAGGTGCCGCTGCCGCACTTTTGGGGCGGCTATTGTGTGTGCCCTAGACAATTTGAATTTTGGCAAGGGGCCGAGAGCCGCCTGCATGATCGCTTTCAATATAAAATGGATCACCAACAACAATGGAACATTCGGCGACTAGCGCCTTAAAGCATTTTTTAAATCACTGTAAATTAATATTAAAACACGCCACACACAGGACCTATTCCATGATGAAACTAGAAACTCAAACCCTCACCACCAACGGTGAACGTTTATGGCAGTCACTGGAAGAAATGGCAAAAATTGGCGCTGGGCTGAATGGCGGCTGTAACCGCCAGGCCCTGACCGATTTAGATAAACAAGGTCGTGACTTATTTATTACCTGGTGTAAAAAAATAGGCTGCACCATCACCATAGACAGCATGGGCAATATTTTTGCGCGCCGTGCAGGTACTAATAATGACTTACCACCCGTGATCACAGGCAGCCATTTAGACACCCAACCCACGGGGGGAAAATACGACGGAGTATACGGCGTATTGGCAGGCCTTGAAGTACTGGCTACCTTGCACGAACACGAGATAAAAACCCAGCACCCCATTGAAGTGGTGGTATGGACCAATGAAGAAGGGGCGCGTTTCTCACCGGCCATGATAGGCTCGGGAGTATGGGCAGGGGTATTTGATGAAACCTATGGCCACAGTAGAGCCGACAGTGAAGGCAACACCATTGGGCAAGAGCTTGACCGCATTGGCTACAAAGGCAGCCAACCCGCAAAAGCAAAACCCATAAAGGCCGCCTTTGAACTGCACATTGAACAAGGCCCCATTTTAGAAATAGAGAAAAAACAAATTGGCGTGGTGTCGGGTGTGCAAGGCATGCGCTGGTACGATTTGATTTTAGAGGGCCAACCTTGTCATGCCGGCCCCACACCCATGACGGTACGTATTGACCCCATGATGGCCATAGGCCCAATTACCCAGCGCCTGTATCAATTGGCTGAAAAGTTCGCCCCCTGGGCGCGAGTTACTTTTGGGGATATTAGCGCGCAACCCGCTGCGCGCAATACGGTGCCCGAACGCATTACCCTGGCAGTAGACCTAAGGCACCCGCAACAAGACGTGTTGCAGGAAATGGATAAAGCCTTTCGTACCATAGTGAATCAGGAAGCTCACAAATATAAATTGGCCAGCTGTATTCGTGACGAGTGGGATTCACCCGCAGTGCAGTTTAACCAAGGCTGTATTAACGCAGTGAAAGACGCGGTAGAGGATTTAGGCTATTCCAACATGGAGCTGTTTAGTGGCGCCGGACACGACTCGGTTTACGTGAGTCAGGTGGCGCCTACTAGTATGATTTTTATTCCCTGTGAAAACGGTATTTCACATAATGAAGCTGAAAACGTATTGCCTGAGGATGTTACGGCGGGTGGTAACGTGTTACTGCATGCTATTTTGAATAGCGCCATAAAAATCTAGTGTTTTAGCCCAGGTAATCAATTTAGCATGGACGCCTTGATGCCTACTCAGAGGAGGCTAAATACCACCTCCATTACGAAATACCTTGGGCGGCATTTTAACATGGTTTTTAAAGGCTCTTGAAAAACTAGAGCTAGAAGCGTAAAACAGTCTGTCTGCAATATACTGAATAGAAAAACTACTATCTATTAAGTAATCTTTGGCTAATTGCATGCGTGTCTCATTCACTAATTCATTAAAGCAGCTTCCTTCTTCTTCAAGTCGGCGTCGTAAGGTACGTTGAGAAACCGATAAAGCACGACAAATACTTATTACCGTTGGCAATTCCTCATTCATATCCGCCAATAAAAACTGCTTTACCTTATGGGTATAAGAGTCAAGTCCACCTGACAACTTTTCAACACGTTTAAACCTATTCAAGACAATATTAATAGCGCTTTGATTATAAAAAGGGTTTTCTCGATAGTTTATAGATAATGGAAATAGCATTTCGTCATCATCTTGATTATATTCAATTTGACAGCCAAAATACGCCACAAGACTTGGGTGTTCAGAGCCTTTAGAATGTCTAAATTTTAACAGTTGAGGTCGCTCCTCTCTTTGATTGAGTCTGCGAACGTTGGCTAAAATATGGGTAAATAAAAATTGACTATAAAACCGATGTAATTTCGGCCGAGTTACAGACTTCAATTGCATAATACAATGGGACTCTGAGGTGGTTATTAAAAATGGGCCTATGTCCCCAGTTAAGGCCGTATACCTATTAAAATTCATATAATAGCCATGACAATTTTTACTACTCACAACCGCCAAGCCCACTATCCCCCAATCATTAACAGTAAGACTCGCCGCCAATTTTAAAGGGAAATCACCAGGCACTTTTTTATTATATAGAGTTTCAATAAACCCATAGAAAATTTCAAATGAAACCTCATTACCAACCTCAAATATTTTCTCTCTAGAAGTTCCGCACTTATACAAAGCAACGTCAATATCAACCCCTGTATTTTTTAACGCTGAAAACGATCGTTTAAATAAATTTGAAACGATAATTCTAACTTCCATATTATGGTCTGATTTATCGCCAACCATTCCTCCCCTCCTTGTTTCCATTAGTGCCCATATTACTTGAGGTGCAACCCATGGATAGCCAACATTGCTAGGCTACCTATCATTTTATTAGAACTATCCTATCAATTTTCCCATAAATTAAACCACCAATATTTCTGATATTACTAAAAATATATCTAAGTAATAAAGGAAAAATCGCCTATTCATAACTAGGCCGACAATGGACACAAACTGGCCACCCAAGGACATATTAGGCGGGCAAATTAGTCTATATTCCCTGACCAATTAAAATGCATAGTTTTCAAACAATGAAATTACTATTTTTTGTAAAGTCACTAAATAATATAATTTACAGTCTAAACAGAAGTTTCGACTAAAATATTTTATATATCAGAAATCAAGTCAACTAAAAGTTCTTTTAAACCATTTTAAATATAAAGCGAATACAAAATAAATTTATTACCACAAATTTCATCACAACTAAATTCAACATACTTATAACATTAGGTAAGGTAAATAGCACATGGAAGTAACAGATAGATCAGCGAATATAACAAGGGTTTCAGCTGATTTCATTAATAGCCAGGGCCGGCCCAATTTCAAAAATAAAAGTGATGAACTAAAGGCTCTTATAGGCCTCAAGGAAAGTGAATCACGACGAATCCTGGCCTTAACCTATTGTCAGTATATAGACTCAAAAATTTATAAAAATAACGAAATTGGTGGTGATCACTGCCCCCATAACCATTCAACATTATATTATGAGAAGGCTTCAACTGACATCACCAGTACCATAACCCCCAATAAACATAGTTTAGAGGTGTATTGTTCTCTGGAAAACTTCTTAAAAGTCCTTGATATTGTTTTGTGTCGACTAGCTGATACATTGAATTTTGATAAAAAAGAAATTGGCACACTATACAAATTTATTGATAACAACATCCCTCTATCGGTAGCGCAACTTATAGACAGCCAAAAATCTCGATTCGATGATCATTCATCCGTACAGAATAGCATTGAGATCATGAGTGATAGTGCTCTAATTCCTCTCAACATTATGGCTTCTCTGTCATTAAACCCAAGTGAAAATTTTTATGAAATTATGGGTTTTTCATACGCATCTATTGGCTTGCTAAAACACCTTATCGAAGAACACTCAATAAACCCTACTACCATCAATATAATTGATTCTATTCACACTGAATTAAATAGCTTTATGAAGAGTTACGACAACCCTACTCTAAACAGTATTTCTATAGGCATGGATATTTTTTCGTTTTGCATCTCCAACACCACCTCGGTTGAACCCCCGACAAATTTGGAGGTATCGAACAGGTGCCATGAAATTCTAATGGAGAATGCCTCTTATGCGGTTATGCACCATAAAAACACTAAGCTGGGTGGTCGACTTATTTCAGAGTGGTTCTCAGAGGCAAACATAGATATAGATGGCTTTCTTCATGCCTTAATCGAGTCACCATGGATAAATAAAGCCTGCATTGATGAAAGCACTTTCTTCACTAATTTATTGTCTCCCTGCGGAAGAATGTCTGGTGTTTTTACAGATAAAGATACAACTACTATCAAGAGAAGAATAAGCAATATTATAGAGGGAAATAGCAATTCAAACCCAGCCACTCCTCATAATTTAGCGAATGATTTTCAACTATTTCAATCCAGCTATTTAGCGAAGCTAGAGAAACATGCCATACCCAGTAAGTATCAACCTGGCAATTATCGTTCATCCTTTCACTATATGACTAACATTGCTCAACATCCTGTTGGCGCCAGTGTATCTACTCAGCTAATAGACTCTATTTTCAGTAAAAACCCCGTCGCGATACATAGTCCTTCGGACTTGGAACTTTCGAATATGCTTGTTTATAGCCAATTTGGGTTCGAGAAAATAATTGAAAAATCTTATTTCGAATCCATGGCAACACCTGAGGTATCACTTAATGAATTGGCAATAGGTAGGGAGCAACTTAGAGTTTTACATTTGTATTATGCACCATTTGCATTGATTGATGGGGTATGGCTTAAAAACGTTTCACAAGATCGCTATAAAACTGCACTAAATAGTGGCCTATTCAACATATTTATCGATGAATTTGGTGGTGCCAACTTTAAGAACAACCATGCTAATGTTTATCGAAAACTCATGATAGAGCTGGGAATTGATCGTGATTTCACCAATTTAAATGGACTCATGGACTGCGCTGAGTTACCCGATGACACCTTTAAAATGCCCTGTTTTGTCACCGCTATTAGCCTTAATACCCAGAATTATTTTCCGGAGCTATTGGGGCTAAACCTTGCAATAGAATTAGCTGGTTTGGGGCGCTACAACGAAGAGATCATAGATTTACTGGAAAAGCATGGTATCAACGCTATGTTTTGGCGACTTCATGTGTCTGCAGATAATTTCTCATCGGGTCATTCTAGACAAAGCCTACAAATGGTTACCGATTACATGGATGAAATTGAAAACTCTTACGGCAGCGAGGCCGGAAAGGTAATTTGGTTAAGAGTGGTTCGCGGCTATCTACACATGCGAAACTTATTTCATGATCTACATGGGATCATTATTCCCAAAATCAATAATAAAAGCCTTCACGAAGGCCACCGAATAACCGTCTAAACCCGTTATTGGCTAAGCCTCTTATTTGCTAAAGTATGGATGTATAAGTCCAACTTCTGCAACAGAATTTAGTCCGTCAGGGCTAATTTTTAAAATTATAAGATAGTATCAATCCATGACTAATCAGACTTAATTATTGCCGAAATATGCAAAAAATAGGTCTGATTAGTTTCAAATAATAAGAGAGATTAATTATGGCAAAAATGCCTAAAAGACGCCTTGAAAAATACAGAGCATTGGATAAGGAAGCACTTAATTTTGTTAATGAACGTATGACTCGATTTATTTCCCGTGCATCAAAGGCAGGGGTTACTTTTGATACCGCAGGCTATTACCCTCAGAGTGGATTTTTCCAAGCGCCCCATAAACAAGACCTTAGTGACGTTGACATCTCCATAGTAGGTTCGCCTTTAGACTTAGGAGTTATTGGTTGTGTGGGCACCCGTCACGGCCCGGAAGGAATACGTGAAATGAGTCATCGCACCGGCGGTATGATGCATGAACGCAGTGCAGAAGTGCCGTTAGAGATGTGCAACATCATTGATTATGGTGACGTTAGTTGGACGGCCACCCATTTAGCGGCTCGTTTAGACGACATTGCCTGTGTTTTTGAAAAACTGGGCAAAGCTGGCGTCTCCACACTAAATTGTGGTGGGGAACACACTACATCCTATGGCGTGTTAAAGGGCCTCTCAAAAGCATATGACGACGAAGCCTTCTCCCTAATACACATAGACGCCCACTGCGATACTATGGCCAGTTGGGGGGGCGATGTAGTCAATGACGGTTCGGTTTTCAGGCAAGCAGTCTTACAAGGTTTTATTGACCCAGAAAAAACCGTGCAAATCGGCATGCATGGCCGATGTGACTTTTTGTGGGATTTTTCGCGGGCAACCGACATGTTAATCATTACCGCCGATGAGGTGTTTGAAAACGGTGTGTCTTATGTGATGGATAAAATTCGCGAACGTATTGGCGTGCAAGACAAAACCTATTTTTCTTTTGACGTTGACGGTTTGTGCTCCACTGAAATGATGGCAACCGCCGGCCCTGAGCCTTTTGGTTTGACTCCACGCCAAGTGAGGGACATAATTTATCGAAGCCGCGAGTTTAACATTATAGGAGCAGACATGGTTGAGTTTAATCCAAACCGTGACCCTAATCAGGGAGACACTATGTTAGCCACAGGCTTATTTTGGGAGTTATGCTCTATGCTTTCACATGTTCGCCATCGTAACAATGGCGGCATAGACAACCCAACTATTTGGACCTAACGGCCTACCGCTTCACACAGGGCATCCTAAATTGTTGATGCCCTTTACAGGTACGCTTCCACCTTTTTTATTCACCCGGAATAAAATGCACTTTACCCACAAACTCATCACCCTCCTTACAATCGATTAGCAGCTTAAAATCTTCATCAGCCCGGGGCATGGGTAACTGATGGGTAATGAGTTTATCCAGTTTTGATTGAACCCAGGGATCCATCAATACATTTAAGATTGTCTTTTCAGTGATTAAAGTTCACATCAAAATGCGCAGTGACTTTTTTATACCCCCAACATAATGCGCTTTCGGTATGCATTTGCCACCTCAGCGCCTCCCCTTCGTGGGCCGAATAACCAAAAATCATTAAGGTGCCGTAATGACGAGTGGCGTCTAAACACCTTTGTTGATAATAGGGGTAACCACAGCAGTCAAAGCTAAAATCTCCCCCTCGATCTTGAGGAGTGAGCGCCTTTACCTGGTCAAGCCAATCGTCATCTTCCGGGTTTACATAGTGACCGGCTTCGGAAATCTACCCACCCAAAGCATCCATCCCACCCAAATTTTAGGCAAAAAAAAGGGAAGCAATGCTTCCCAAAAAAACAAATGAAATTTAAGCCAGGTGTTAGCTCACCTGTTCACGAATCAATTTTTTATTCACCTTCCCTATGCTGGTTTTAGCAATCTCGGTTACCACGTTAACGTGTTCAGGAATGGCCCACTTAGTCAGCTGACCGCTATCTACAAACTGCGATAAATGTTGTTTTATAGTTTGGCTTTCCAGACTTTCTCCATTTACCGGCACAATTAGCGCAACAGGGCGCTCCCCCCATTTTTCATCCGGTATGCCCACTACCGCCACTTCGGCCACTTGTGAATGCTGGCTTATAAAATTTTCCAACTCCAAAGATGAAATCCATTCACCACCGGTTTTAATGACATCCTTAATGCGGTCTTTAATTTCTAATACCCCATGGGCATCTATGGATGCTACGTCACCGGTGTGTAGCCAGCCGCCGGCCCATAACTCTTGGCCTTTTTCTGCCTCCTTTACATACCCTTGGGTTAACCAGGGTGCGCGTACTACCACTTCGCCCATGGCATCGCCGTCGTGGGGCACATCTTCGCCGTTAGGATCTACAATCTTTAAATCCACCATGCCCACCGGAATGCCTGTTTTAATGCGCTGGGGCATCTGGTCATTCATATTCAGCTCACGTTCATTCACACTCAACGACGTGGTACTCAACAGCGGGCAGGTCTCCGACATACCGTAACCTGTGTGAAATAGAATACCTTTATCAGCCATTTGTTGTGCCAAGGCTATGGTGGGTGCACTGCCACCGGTTAATAACTTCCAACCCGTCATGTCGGTGTTATTGGCTTCTTCACAATTTAAAATCATTTGTAATACCGTAGGCACCCCGTGAGAAAAAGTAACCCCCTCTTCACGGTACAGTTTCACCATTTTGTTGGGTTCATAACGCCCTGGGTATACTTGCTTCACACCCAACATAGTGGCGATGTACGGCACCCCCCAAGCATGCACATGAAACATAGGCGTCATGGGCATGTACACATCATCCGAGCGCAACAAAGGCTGGCCTTCATACAAACCCAGTGTCGCCGCACCATTTAAGGTGTGCAGTACCAACTGGCGGTGGGTGAAATACACGCCTTTAGGATTGCCCGTAGTACCAGTTGTATAAAAGGTGGTGGCCACCGAATTTTCATCGAAGTCTGGGAAGTCATACTGGCCGCTGGCAGTGCTCATTAGGTTTTCATATTCACCCTGCGTTTTAAGCTGGGTGGACACCGGAGTGTCGCCATCGGTTAACTGAATTACGCCGCGCAGAGTGGGAATGTGTGGCAATACTTGTTCGGCCTCCTCAATAAAATCATCGTGTACCAGTACAAAATCATCTTCGGCATGATTCATGGTATAAGCAATTTGTTCACTGCTTAATCGAATGTTCACATGGTGCAATACCGCGCCAATCATAGGCACCGCAAAGTAAGCCTCTAAGTAGCGATGGCTATCCCAATCCATTACCGCCACGGTATCGCCACCTTTAATACCGGCCTTGGTTAATACGTTGGCCAGTTTGCAAATACGCTCATACAAGGTGATGTAGTTGTAACGAATCACATCCGAATACACAATTTCCTGGTTGGGCTGATAACGCTTGCCCGACAGTAACAAACTTTTAATTAGTAATGGGTATTGATGGGCATTATCAACCGACTCAATTATTTTTGTTTTCATGTTTATCCCCTAAGCTAGACAAGGTTTGGTAAGCGTGTGGAAAATACTGTTTAAACCCGGCCGGGTTACCCACCCTGCCGGATTCACCTGTTATGCTGGCCTATCTAGGCCGATTTGATTTTTTCATTTAGGTTGGCCATGGCCGCATCACAGGGTTGCGTGACCGTGTAATAGCCAGCTTGTGATTTTGGCTTGTCTTTTAAAAACACAAAAGCCAGTGCCGGCAGCAGGGTTAATGCACCCACCATGTTTAGTAAAAACATAAAGGTTAATAAAATGCCCATGTCGGCCTGAAACTTAATGGGTGACAAGGTCCAGGTAGCCACACCTATGGCCAGGGTTAAGCCGGTAAACGACACTGCTTTACCCGTGGTTTTTAAGGTTTCAAGATACGCTGCCTTTAACGGCTTGCCCATTTGTAAATAGGTGGTTAAACGGCTGTATATATAAATACCGTAATCCACACCCACCCCAACACCCAATGCAATCACAGGTAAGGTGGCCACTTTCACGCCAATGCCCATCACCGCCATTAACGCCTGACACAACAAAGACGTTAATGCTAAAGGCAACAAAATACACAGCACGGCTTTAAACGAGCGGAACATCAAGAAACACATGAAGGCCACAATGGCATACACATAGGCCAGTATTTCGTATTGTGCTAAATCAATCACCTCATTGGTGGCCGCTTCGTGGGCCGCATTGCCACTGCCTAAGCGAAACCAAATATCTGCATCGTCTTGTTTGGCAGAAAATTCACGCACCACACTCACCACTTGCAACAACGTTTCCTGGCGGTGATCGGTAAGTTCCAGGTTAATCTGTTGTTGATTACAGTTGGTGCTAGAGGCGGTGGTGGTAAATCCCGAATAAGCAATGGCACGGCTTAATACCCGTTCGTCACGAGGTAACGACATAAGTTTAAGATTGCCTTCGTTGCCCAGGTAGCGGTTAAGCTTGGCGCGAGTAGCCGGTGATGTCACCGATTTTACGCCCTGGGTGTTTTGTAACTGCCAGCCCAAACGGTCGGTTAAATCTATGGCTTTAAACGTTTCACACTGCCCTTCTGGTGTGCCTACAAACACGGTCATTAAATCGGTGCTGGTGGTGAAGTTGCCAGTAATGTAGTTGTTGTCTAAGTTGTAGCGGGAGTCGGCCCGTAATTCTGGTGCGCCTTTATCCAGGTCACCAATTTTTAAATCCTGGCTGTACCAGCTGCCTACCCCTACCAGTACTAACGCACTCACAATGGCTATGCGCGCTCCCTTGGCTTGGGCAAAGCTAGATAAAAAGTTCCATAACGCAGATTCCTGGTTGAGTTTCTTTTCAGCGTGGTTAACACCTGCTTTAGTCACCCCCACATAAGACATTAATACCGGTAACAAAAACAGGTTGGTCATAATCACAAGGGCTACACCAATACTGGCCACCATGGCTAAATCTTTAATGCCGCCAATATCAATCACAAACAAGGTAGCAAAGCCAATGCCGTCACTTAATAACGCCAATAAACCCGCCTTATGCAAATGATGAAAAGTCACTTTAGATGCATTTAAGTGACTTGCGCCCCTGGCCGACTCGTGAGCAATGGCATTGATCATCTGCACACCATGGCTCACCGCAATGGCAAACACTAAAAATGGCACCAATACTGAAAACACTCCTAGGCCATAACCCATTAAATGCAAAATTCCCAACTGCCATACCACCGCCACCACAGAGCACAGCAATGGAATGAAAGTCGACTTTAAACAGCGGGAATAATTAAACAGCAAGATCGCGGTGATCAGAAACGCCGCCAGGAAAAATAAGGCAATCTGGCTAAAACCCTCTACCAGATCGGCCACTTTTTTAACGTCTCCAATGACATGCAGGCTTAGGTTTTCGGTTTGATACTTGTCACGCAGCTGCTCCAACTGGTTGGAGAATTCGTTAAAGTCCATGGGCTCACGGGTGGTGGGGTTAACCGGCAATACTTCAAAGTCAATCATGCTGGCTTTAAAATCATTAGAGACATAACTGCCCACTAAGGCTGCACGAAAAACATTGGTGCGAATTAAATCCATGGAGGCGGCTGTGTCATTAAAGGTGGCGTTATCAATCACCGGGCCACTGCCATAACCTTCTGGGGTAATGGCAAACCACAACATGCTAGGTGCCCACAGTGAATTCACACTGCTGGTATCTACCCCATCCAGTAACGACAACTCATCACTTATTTTTTGCAACGTGAGCAAGTGCTGATAATCAAATATGGTGCCTTCCTTGCGAGCCACCGCCACGCGAATCACACTGCCAGCTGCACTGCTGTTATTCCCCATAAACTCTTGGGCGGTTTTTACAAACTCATGACTGCCTGGGATTAAACGCTCCAAACGGGTATCCGGTTGTACTTGGCTTGCTTGCCAGCCCAAATAACAGGTGGCCAACAAACTGAATAACATAATGGCTAAACGGTGACGAAACACCGCCTGAGTTAACCCGGAGAACTTAATATCGTTATTATTCATGATCTGTTACCTCTGACAGGTTAATGGTTTGTACACCGCCTAAACCCACTAAAATTATATCGCCCTGCTTATTCACTAATGCATTGCTAAGCGGTAAACCGTTGTCACGCTGCATCTTGGTCAGCGAAGTAAGGTCTTTTGACAGGTGCAACATAATGCCGTCAGCCCCTACAATGAACGCCGAGCCGTCTTTTAAGAACGTACCGCCGGACAAGCCCGCTTGTGTATGGGTATTTAATTCATTCCAGCTGGCACCACCATTGGTGCTGGTAAATAATATGCCCCCCACTCCGGACAGTATTAAACGGTCTAACCCATCACTGCCGCGCTTGGCCAAAATTCCATGAAACGAGCCTTCATGATCGGTTTGCAGGGCTTTAAAGCTATCGCCGCCATCTAAGGAGCGAAATAACAAACCCGCTTCAGAGGCCACATAAAAGACATCGTCGCTGGGATTCGCCATGGCAAACAAATGCCATTCGTCTTCGTTGTCGCAGTGCTCCTGCCACGCCTGCCATGTTCGGCCACCGTTCATGGTGTGGTACAGCTTGTTAAAAACCCCCACCGCAAACCCTTCGCGAATATTTTTAAAATACACATCTAATAGCGGACCTCGAATATCGGCATCACGATCATCAAACTGTTTATGCCAATTAAGGCCGCCATCGTTGCTATGTAAAATTACCGCGTCTTCACCCACTGCCCAGCCTTTTTTAGCATTGATAAAAAACACAGAGTTTAGTTGAGATTGAACGGCCACATTAGCTTGTATCCAACTGGCACCCTGGTCGTTTGAAAATAAAATATGACCACGTTCACCCACCACCACCAAACGACTACCGGCTTGAGTCACGTCTAGTAACAATGATTGCTGGGCCAAGACCACGGGCAGTACATCAGTGTCCAGTGGGTCTGTGTATTGTGCCTGGGCAGTGGCTGCCCCCAGACTTAGGGTGAGCACCGTTAACGTGGCTACAGCATGGCTGCGCAAACGTTGTTGAAGTGGAGTTTTATTTATTTTCATTTAGTAACCTACACACGTTGAAACGGACCAACGGGTGCCCTTTATATGACCGAAAGAAAAATTTAATAGCGCACCAGCTTTCGTTAAGCTGTTTAAAGCGATTCGATCTCAATACAACATTTAGCCAGGCTAAACCTGCAATACTGAATCGAATGTCCTTTGTTTTAATATTAAATGCTGATGCAAGGGTTGCCCCTTGCATCACCCGGTTAAGCTAAACCGGGCGGTGATACTTGCGGTTAGCGACCACGGCGACGCAGTGCACTGGAGGTGTAGTAAGATGACTTAGGCGGCGCCTGAGAGAAATCCGTTCCCTTACGTCCCTTACCTAAAGAAGTGAAGGCCAGGTAGTAACCGTTTTTCTTCAGGTCAACGTGAACATAAGAGCCACCACCGGTAAGCGGCATTTCAGAGGCCACAACCGGGAAGCTAAAGCCCACACGCCACAGGTTACCGTTACCGTCGTACTTGTCGGTTACCATTACGTTCCAGGTATCTTCATCAATGTAGAAGCGACGCTTGGCATAAATATGACGCTGACCTTCTTTAAGGTTGGCTTCCACTACCCAAACGCGGTGTAACTCGTAACGCAACACATCTGAGTTAATGAAGCCCGGGGTTAACGCCGCTTTAGAGGTACGCGGAGAGTTCACTTCGTTGTTGTTGTAAGGGATGTACATCTCTTGCTTGCCAATCAACTTAAAGTCATAACGCTCTGGGGAGCCACTGAACATTTCGTAATCGTCAAATACATTCAAGGCACGGTCGGGTGTATCAAACCCTAAGTTAGGGGCACGACGTACACGGCGCTCACCTGGGTCATAGGTCCAGGCCTTGCGAGGGTTGTCGGCAAAGTTAATGTTGTCCATGGCCAAGATGCCTTCACCTGCATCACGGGATGGATGAGACATGGTAGACGAGTATTTCCACAACACGCCTTTTTCGCGATCTTTACTGGACACTTTAGGGTCGTGGTAAGTGTGGTGTACGTTTAAACTAAAACCGTACTCCAGGTTTGAGCCATCGTTATACACAATGTCTTCCCCTTGTTCGGCCACACGATAAATACCGGTATAGCGCAACAGGTGATTCCAGATAACTTCGTAACCGTTAGTGGGAATTGGAAAAGGAATGGCCGCCCATACGCCTTCTACCGCATCACCACCGCGAATAAGTTTTGCGGTCTTGGCATCTTTGGCGATATTTTTATACAAGGCATCCGGGTAAGCCGCGGTACGACGAGATGGATACACGTTCATTTTAAACGTGTCTGGGTAGGCCTTAAACATGGCCTTAGCGGCTTCAGGCAATTGCTGTTGGTAGTTAGCCATGTTGGCCGCAGTAATCGTAAACTGAACTTTGTCGTTGGCGTGGGGGTTA
>Ga0209184_1001242_pt1 | contig 18083 bp, 18 predicted proteins | sample EN8Hudsemesocosm_2_FD_184627 | JGI IMG/M metagenome (GOLD analysis project Ga0209184, IMG submission 184627) | Methane-oxidizing microbial communities from mesocosms in the Hudson Canyon - EN8C Hudson Canyon (SPAdes) (version 2) | ecosystem: Environmental > Aquatic > Marine > Cold seeps | place... | reverse complement strand
AAACCACGAATAGTGAACTTATTCGCTCAAAAACCAACTTCCAACTTCTTTTTTTCAAAAAATAAAGAAATTGGAATGTTAGTAATTTTATGTTTCAGCAGAACTCAGAGTTTTGCAAGAAGCTCTAAGGTTTAAGTTTTAAGTAATTACTCAGCGTAAAATGATGGGTTCCGCTCTGAAGCCCTCTCCTGCTGGAGAGGGTTGGGTGAGGAGGAATTTAATAATTCTCTTTTGCGAAATGTTTTCTTTTTTATTGCTAAAAGTAAAAAGAATAAGAAAAAACGTTTATTTTAACTTTTTGGCTTGCTTGGGTAAATTACAGAATAAAGCGGTATTAATAAGGCTAAAAATAGCGTCATTAATACAATGTTTTGTATTGCTTGTGTTTTTTTATCTGACCAAATTAGGTATTGATATATTACAGAGTCTAAATAGTCAATGGCAAAAAATAATTGATTACTGCTTATGTTTTTTATTAATGCTCGGTTTTTATTTTTATAAAGAATAACAAGTTTAGCATGCTGGGTTAATAGCTTTAGAAGCTTATTCTGTTGATGTTGGGGAGCTATCTCGGTGAAAGGAAGAGTCTTACTAGACACAATACTTTGTAGGTGAGACAGTTGTTGTTTTTCTGATGGACTTAATGATCGGTTGCTTTTTAGCTCGTGTATTAATTTGTTAGCAAACAATTTCGAACTGGTATAAATCGCATTATTCGATTTGAACGTTTCAATTGAATCAATTTTTTCATTAAGCCGTAGAGTGACCTTATTGAGGGCGGTAATGATATTTCCGTTTTTAAGTGCTTTGGTTCTATCTTCTAATAAACTGAAGTCATGTTGAATACTTTCAATTTTTAGCGTTAGTTCTGTGAGTTGATCATAATTGTTGTTTATTTCTAATGAATGCAACAGTATTGACTGGTTTATCTGTAAGTTTAATTGGCTGGCCTGTTTAGATAATAACTGAAGCTTATTTTCTAAATCAGGAGTGTTAATAGTATTACTGTAGGTAATAAGGGCTAATAAGCCTATTGCTAAAAAACTAAAAACCACTGGTCGTGAAGTATTGTTTAAATTCATTGTGTTAACTTTCCTGTTAATGTTTTAAGGAAACTAACGATTAACTTAACTTCATTATCGGGTAGTTCTATACCTAATTGATAGTAAGACATTTTTTCTACAGCAGACTCTAAGGTTTTAACCTTTCCATCATGAAAGTAAGGTCCTGTTATTTCAATATTGCGTAATCCTGGTACTTTAAATACATTCTTATCTGTCTCTTTTTGTGTGACTTGATAGCGACCCAAGTCTGCTTTGGTCGGGTTTCCTCTATCTGCAATATAGTCATGCATAATACCTATTTTAGAAAACATATTGCCGCCTGCATTAACACCTTGGTGGCAAGCGATACAGCCATAGTTGATAAATAATTGGTAGCCTTGTTTTTCTGTTGCATTGATTGCATCCTTTTGACCTTTTAAAAACAAGTCAAAACGAGAATTGGGAGTTAATAAGCTACGTTCATAACTTGCAATAGCATTTTTGATAGTGTTTTTTGTAATACCTGATAATGGATATAGTGCAGCAAACTTTTCTAGGTATCTAGGATGGCTATTTAATTTAGTGATCACTTGAGGCCAAGAGGAATTCATTTCTATTGGACTATTGATGGGCCCATCAATCTGATCTTCTAAAGTGTTAGCTCTACCATCCCAGAATTGTTTGAAGTTAAGCGAGCTATTTAAAACCGTCGGAGAGTTGATTGTTCCCGTTTGATTAAAAATCCCCGAGGAAACTTCAAGACCATCGACACCTCCATTATGTAAGTTATGACACGATGCACAGGAAACAGAATTGTTTTTTGAAAGACGTGTATCAAAAAATAATAATTTACCTAAAGCGACAACTTCTTCATTCTGACTGTGTGTATCAGGAATAGCTGTAATACGGTGATTATTATTTAACGTATATATATTTTGCTTGGCTGAATGGGATGGAGGAGGGCTTAAAAGTACATTGCTTTGTAGAAATATAAAATAGCCGCTGAAAAAGCAGAGGAAGATAACTGTAGTTCTAAGCAACATAATTAACACCCTCAAAAACTTACGAGTTTAAGAGCAGAATGATTTGATTTCAATAGACAAGGAAATATAAATATCACAAATTTAGAGGGATTCTTCATATTAGTTAGAATGGCTAGACTAACTTAATCTGGGCTTCTTTTATAAAATCCATATTTATCGGTGACATAAGTTAAATAAACAGTAAAATAGAGGGAATTTAAATTTTCTTTTCCTTTTTATTAATGAATACACAAAAAATTGGTTTTATCGGTGGTGGTAATATGGCATCGAGTTTAATTAATGGATTAATTACGAGTGGACACTCTGCTAGTCAGATATGGGTGTCAGATACCAATCCTGATACATTACAGTCTTTGGCAGAAAACTTAAAAGTTAATATTACCGATAATAATGATGAACTAGTTAAAGAGGTTGATGTTGTTGTTTTAGCTGTTAAGCCTCAAGTTATGCGGCAAGTAACAGAAAATATACAAAACAGATCTAATAAAGAACAATTATTTGTTTCTATTGCCGCAGGTATTTCACAAGCAAGTCTTGCTGAGTGGTTAGGAAATGATGTGGCTATTGTACGATGTATGCCAAACACACCTGCACTCGTTATGACAGGGGCAACAGCTTTACATGCTAATAGTGTGGTAAGTCATGAACAAAAAGATTTAGCTGAAAATATTTTACGCGCGGTTGGTATTTCTTTATGGGTTGAAAAAGAAAGTGAACTGGATGCTGTGACAGCAGTCTCTGGAAGTGGCCCTGCTTATTACTTTTTATTAATGGAAGCAATGGAAGAGGCGGCTTTGCAGCTGGGTTTATGTGAAAAAACAGCCAGACTGTTAATTCAGCAAACAGCTTTAGGAGCGGCTAAAATAGCGCTAGAGTCTGATGATACTCCCAGTGAATTAAGGCTAAAAGTGACCTCTCCGGGTGGTACAACAGAACAAGCACTTAATACTTTTAATGATGGAGGGTTTACCCCTTTGGTTTCTAAAGCATTACATGCGGCTCGTGATCGATCAATAGAAATGTCAAAAGAACTAGGAGAAAAATAATGGATACAAGTTATATGACTAATCCTGTGGTGTTTTTAATTGATACAGTGGTTTCTCTCTATATATTAGCGATTATTTTACGATTCTTATTTCAGTGGACGCGCGCTGATTTCTACAATCCCATTTCTCAGTTTTTAGTTAAAATAACTCATCCACCTCTAAAGCTATTGCGTCGATTTATACCTGCTATTGGTAAAATAGACACTTCATCACTTGTATTGGCGATTGGCTTGCAAATGGTCGCTGATTTTACAATTCTGGCTTTACAAGGAGAAATTGTTGGGGCGGCAGTCTTAATTTTGTATGCATTTAAACAAATTGTAGAATTAGTGCTTAATATCTTTGTTTTTGCTGTTTTTGCTAGGGCAATTCTAAGTTGGTTTGATCCTGGTAACTACAATCCAGCAAGCTCTCTTTTACAGAGTTTGACTGAACCATTATTAGGCTTATGTAGAAAAGTAATTCCTGATTTGGGAGGAATTGATTTATCGCCCCTAGTGGCTTTAGTCTTTTTACAATTAGCAAAAATGATGGTTTTACCTCCATTGAGTCAATTAGCTTTGCTATTAGGCTGATTTTAGCTATCTTTAATTTAAGGGCATTTCTATTAATTTATGCTCAGCCAGAACTAATAGAAACGCTCTAAATATATTATTTACATAAAACTAAGACTTTATACGTATGCTGTTTTTCAAAAAAAATATTACTCTAATTTGTATGGTTCTAGCACTAGCTGGACAGATAACAAATGCAAATGCTGAGAAGAAAATGTATCGATGGGTTGATGATAATGGTAAGGTCTTTTTTTCGGACCAGGTGCAGCCTAAGGATGTTAAACACCGAAGAGAGTCTTTAAACCAAAATGCACGTGTGATTGAGGTTGTTGAAAAAGAAAAAACAAAAGCAGAACGAGAATTGGTTAAACGGTTGGTTTTGTTAAGAAAACAGCAAGAAGCTATTATTAATAAACAAAAATCACATGATAAAGTTTTATTAAGTACTTATCGTAGTGTTAAGGATATGGAAGTTGCGTTAAGAGGGCAGATGCTTGCATTTGACAGTAAAAGAAAAGTTGTTCGAGGCAACTTAAATAGACTGGAACTTCAATTATTACAAAAGCAAAGAAAAGCCGCGCAATATGAGCGAGATGGTCGAAGCATTCCTGCTAATTTAATAACAGATATTGCAACCAGTAAGGCTCAAATTGATAGCACTTATATGGAAATTTCTAATCAGTTTCAGAAAAAGAAAAGAATTAGACAGGAGTTTGAAAATGATATTTCACGGTTTGCTTACTTAATTAATATAAATAGGGAAGATGATAACTCTGGTTATTTAAATGTAAAGCATAAAGCAGCGAATGAGTTAGGTTTGTTTATTTGTGAAACATCTGCACGGTGTGATAGAGCATGGGTAAGTGCTAAGCAGTTTATCCGTATTAATTCAACGGTAGCTATTGATATAGAAACAGATACGCTTATTATGAGTCATAAACCTTATAGAGATAATGATTTAAGTTTATCTATTTCTAAAATGAATGAAGAGGATGGCAGTCAGCAATTATTTCTTGATATTAGATGTCGTAAATCATCACTAGGTGGTGAGTTATGTAGAAGCAAGCGAGTTAAGGATATTCGACATTCTTTTAATGATTTTATTAAGTCTACTTTACCTGCTAGTGAGAATTTAGAATAGGGAAGAGAATGCTTCTACCCTATTTGAATAACCTGAAAATATTTAACGGCTAACTAATAATGTTCCGACACCTGTATCTGTAAATAGCTCAAGTAAAACGGCATGATCAACCCGACCATCAATAATATGTACGCTAGAAACGCCTCCCTTTAAAGCATCTGTCGCACATTGAGTCTTTGGAATCATACCGCCTTCAATCGTACCATCAGCAATTAGGTCATCTATATCTGAGATAGAAAGACCGGTTAGTAGGTTTTTATTTTTATCTAAAATACCTGCTGTATTGGTAAGTAATAATAGTTTTTCTGCTTTGAGTACTTCTGCAACTTTACCTGCAACCAAGTCGGCATTAATATTGTAAGAATGGCCATCTTCACCAACGCCAATAGGAGCGATAACGGGAATAAAGTCACTATTGCAAAGCATGTCTACCACTGCAGGGTCAATGCTGCTGACTTCACCTACATGGCCTAAATCAATGATTTCAGATGCTTTTGATGCAGCTGAAGAACTCTTGAAATTGATTTTTCTGGCATGAATAAAATCACCATCTTTACCCGTTAAACCAATCGCTTTACCACCATGCAGATTGATTAGACTTACTATTTCTTTGTTAACTTGGCCACCTAAAACCATCTCAACGACATCCATGGTTTCACTATCAGTCACTCGCATACCATCAATAAATTGAGTGCTGATATTAAGGCGATCCAATAGCTTGCCAATTTGAGGGCCGCCACCATGAACTACGATTGGGTTAATACCAACCAGTTTCATAAGTACGATATCTCTAGCAAAACTATGCTTAAGCTCATCATCAACCATGGCATTACCACCAAATTTGACAACAACTGTTTTACTTTTAAATTTCTTTATATAAGGTAAAGCCTCAATAAGGACGTGGGCTATGTTGCGTGATGTATTTTCTGTCATGAGGCTGGGTAAAATTCTCTTAGCTATTGTAGGGCGGACTTTAGTCCGCCATAACGGTCGTTATGTTAAATGATAGCGGACTGAAGTCCGCCCTACAGTATTCTATACTCTTATCTTGTTTTTACCTGAGTTTGTGTCAATAGCTACGTTTCTTTAAACCCCTTCAGAGGGAGAGGGCTGAAGCTTATGGCTAATCAGGGTTGCTTATGCTTTAGAACGGCACTTTTATATCAGGTTTAATTTGAGTGATCAAGTCTTTAAATTGAGACTGGATACGGCTTAATGCTTCCGTTGTATCTGCTTCAAACCGAAGAGCTAAGGCTGGCATTGTGTTAGATGCTCTTACAAGCCCCCAGCCATCAGAAAAGTCAGCTCGCAATCCATCAAGGGTAATTATTTCTGCATCTTTGAAATTTGCTTTAGCAAGCAACTGTTTCATTAAGGCAACGCTTTCCTCTTCTGCTAAATCTATATAAATTTCTGGGGTGCTAACACTCTCTGGAATATCAGTAAAAACCTCTGCGCTATCGCGTTTGTCATCAGATAAAATGCCAATAAGACGAGCGGCTGAGTATAAGGCATCATCAAAACCAAACCAACGGTCATTAAAGAATATATGACCACTCATTTCACCGGCTAATGCAGCTCCCGTTTCTTTTATTTTAGTTTTCATAAAAGAGTGACCTGTTTTCCACATTAGAGAGCGGCCGCCTTGTTTAGCAATGTAGTCTTTAAGATGATGAGAAGATTTTACGTCATAAATAATTTCTGATCCTGGTTTATTCTTTAATACATCTTTAGCAAAAAGCATCAGCAGTCTATCTGGCCAGATTATTTTTCCATTTGAGTCAATAACACCTATTCTGTCGCCATCTCCATCAAAGGCAATACCAATATCTGCTTCGTAATGTTGAACACCGGCAATTAAATTTTGTAAATTATCAGGGTTACTTGGATCTGGGTGATGATTAGGAAAGGTGCCATCAATATCACAAAATAATTCAAAAATTTCACAGCCTAATGTTTTTAATAAAGTGGGTGCAAGTTCTCCAGCCGCTCCATTACCACAGTCAACAACCACCTTCATTGGGCGAACTAAATGAGTATCTTCAGCAATGGTTCCTATGTATTCATTTTTGAACATATCATTTTTATCAATTGAACCCGGTGTTCCAACAGCGTAATTTTCTTGCTCTATACGCTGTTTTATTTGTTGGATTCGATCGCCAGCAAGTGTTTCTCCATCAATTATTATTTTTAGACCATTGTATTCAGCAGGATTGTGACTAGCTGTTACAACAACTGCTGATTTCCCTTCAGTATGTTGAGCAACAAAATAAACCAGCGGAGAAGGTACTAAGCCAATATCAAGTACATTAACACCTATTGAAATAATACCTTTTGCTAAGGATTCTGCAAAAGCTTTACTAGATAATCGACCATCTCTTCCTATAACAATGGTATTAATCTGTTTTTCTTTAGCTTCGGTGGCTACAGCTTTACCAATATTAAAAACAATATCTTTAGTTAATGTTTTTTCTGCAATGCCTCGAATATCATAGGCTCTATAGATTGAAGCTGTTTTTTCTTTTGTTAACGGTGCTGTAGCAGGCTGAGTTGTAAGTTCAGGATCTTTTACTGGTGTGGATGTTACTACTGACAGGTCAGGAAAATCTACATTTGCAGTATTAGGCATAGAAACAGGGTTGCTTGGCATAGGGACACTATTACCAGCTGCAAGCATATCTTCGTCTATATCAAGAAAACTAACACCTTCAGGTTCATCAAAGAAGTCATCTGAGCTAGTTTCTTCGTCTATTAGTTGGCTAGGGAAGTCTGTACCACCATGATCTAGGACACGTTTAAACTGAACCATGGTAGATATCAAGGTTTTCATTTCAGTAAAGTGAACAGGGTAACTACCAACAGTTTTTCCTGAAAATAAGTCTTTAATCGCTTTTAGAATAGTCCCTAAATCTTGTCTTAGTACATTAGTAATGTTGCGATAGGCAATAAAAAATGACACGCAAATCATTAGAGCCGGAATAAGGATGACCGCGGCAATAATAGATAAGGAGGAAACACTTGTTGTGTTTTCAGGTTTGTAGTGAATAGACCAAGACGTGTGAGGAACTTTAATTTGATTTTCTAAATCAGTATTCTTAGCTAAGTTTTTTGTTTTAGCTAGAGAAGCATTTTGTTGTTTTAGTTCAATAAGACTATTATTTAGGTGAACTGAGTTTATAGTTGATTGAAGAAAATCAAATTTAAGACTGGCGAGAATAACACCCACAGCTACATTATCTTTAATAATAGCGGCAGTTATCGCGAGGTGTCTGTTCTCTCCGCCACCTTGAATAACCGCGAGTTGTTTTTTTGATACGGTTTCTTGAACCATAATAAGGTCGGCATTACCCATATGAGGAATGTCTGATTTATCTAGCTCAGTTATAGTTGTGGGTAGGATTCTAATCTTCATTGCACTTGGCATAAACTGCTCAAGCATTGTTGCTGTCGCAGTCATTTGTCGAGGGTCGCCCATCTCAACAGCGTCTATGACCTCAGGTGCTGTAGCCATTTTTGAAACGGTTGCTTGTAAAGTATCTACTTGGGAAGAAATACTTAAAGAAAGGCCTTTGACTAATGCATCAGTTGCTTGTTGTTTTGCTTGCTTAATATCAGACTGAGAAACCCAGTACATGCCTCCTCCAGCAATTAGAGACATAAGTACAGTAACAACAGATAATATACCGAAAATACGGATCATTCTATTCCCTCGCTAAAAATATTAGTGGCGTCCAGTATGACCGAAACCACCATCACCACGATGGCTGTCGTCAAACTCAGTGACCTGTTCAAATTCTGCTTGAATCACAGGCACAAAGACCATTTGGGCAATACGTTCGCCAATCTCAACGGTAAATTCAGTATTACCTCTATTCCAACAAGAGACAAAAACCTGGCCTTGATAGTCAGAATCGATCAAACCGACCAAATTCCCAAGAACTATGCCGTGCTTATGTCCTAAACCTGAGCGAGGAAGAAGCACAGCGGCCATTGATGGGTCTGCTATATGTATTGCTAAACCGGTAGGGATGAGAAGAGTCTCACCTGGTTTTAATAATGTAGATTGATCTAGGCAGGCGCGTAGATCTAAACCTGCTGAACCTGTTGTTGCATAGTCTGGTAATGCAATCTCATTGCCTAGCCGGTTATCTAATATTTTAAGTTGTACTTTTTTCATTCATTTTCTCTACAATTAAGCTAATTAGCTGTTCAGCCAATTGTTTTTTATTGGTCATTTTGAGTGATTTATTGCCTGAGGGCCAATAAACTTGGAGTGCGTTTTCATCTGAGTCAAACCCACCTTGTTGTTTGCCTACCCAGTTTGCAGCAATCATATCTACATTTTTTCTTACTAATTTATCTTTTGCGTAGCGCTCTAAGTCATTAGTTTCAGCTGCAAAACCGACTACAAAACCTGGTCTTTTAGTTAAAGAGGCAACATCAGCCAAAATATCTTTAGTTTTCTGTAATTTTATAACACTATCATCATCTTGCTTTTTTATTTTTGAGGTGCTTAAACTAGCTGGGCTGTAATCAGCAACAGCGGCTGCACCAATATATATATCATTGTTCGCGGCTCTGGAAATAACAGCATGATGCATTTGCGCTGCTGTTTCTACGTTTACGCACTGTATATTGCTCGGTATTGGTAAAATTACTGGGCCACTGATTAAGGTAACATTTGCTCCATATTTTTCTGCCGCCTCAGCTAAAGCATAGCCCATTTTGCCAGAACTACGATTAGAAATGTAACGAACTGGGTCCAAAGGTTCTCTTGTTGGACCTGCACTAATAAGGATATTAATATTGTGTAAGTTTTGTTGTTGAGAGCGGGCTAGTAAAGCAAGGCAAATATCTTTCGCCTCAGTCATTCTACCAAACCCTGTTTCTCCACAAGCTTGGCTACCTTGTTCGGGGCCGATAAATTTAATGCCATGAGTCGTTAATCGCTGAATGTTTTCTTGAGTAACGGTTTTATTCCACATGGCTTGGTTCATTGCAGGTGCAATATAAACGGGGCAAGTAGCCGCTAAATAAAGCGTAGAAAGTAGATCGTCAGCTAATCCGTGACTAAATTTAGCAATTATATTTGCAGTAGCTGGCGCGATTATAATTAAATCAGCCCAGCGAGCAAGATTAATATGCCCCATTGCATTTTCTTCTTCTGCATTAAGTAATTGAGTGGCTACAGGGTTACCGGACAATGCTTGAAAGGTGAGTGCTGAGACAAACTTCAGAGCTGATGAGGTCATAACAACTCTAACTTCACAATTTTGTTTACGTAACAGACGGACTAGTTCCGCTGATTTGTATGCAGCGATACCCCCGCAAACAGCTAATAATATTCGTTTATTCATTGTTTTATCCATAACCGACAATTATGGCAAATTTACGCAAACTCTTCTATGCTTAAATTTTTAGACCAAGGAGCTATAGCTAATGACTATTAAGGATTGGCCGGCAGAAGAACGTCCGCGAGAGAAACTATTAGAACAAGGCTCTGAGGTATTAACAGATGCAGAGTTATTAGCTATTTTTTTACGCACAGGGATAGCAGGTAAAACAGCGGTTGATTTAGCGCAAGATTTGTTAATGCAGTTTGGTTCCTTACAAGCTTTGTTAGAAGCTGATCAAACAAAATTTTGCCAAGGAAAGGGTCTGGGAAGTGCAAAATATGCTCAGCTTCAAGCTGTTTTAGAAATGGCTAAGCGGCATTATGTAGAAATTTTGCAACGAGGAAGTGCTTTAACCAGTCCAGAAGCAACAAGAGCCTATTTGAGTGCTCAATTACGAAATTATAGTTATGAGGTGTTTGCTTGTTTGTTTTTAGACAATCAACATCGTGTTATTGTTTTTGAAGAGTTATTTCAAGGAACTATTGATGGAGCCAGTGTTTATCCTAGAGAGGTAGCAAAAAAAGCACTGGCTCATAATGCTGCAGCTGTTATTTTTGCACATAATCATCCTTCAGGTGTCAGTGAACCTAGTCAGGCTGATAAGCATATTACTGAAAAGTTAAAACAGGCTTTGTTACTATTTGATATTCGTGTACTGGATCATTTTATTATTGGGGATGGGGCGCCATACTCTTTTGCAGAGCATGGTTTGTTGTAGCTGTTTCTTATGTTTCGTTGATGTTTGTAGAGCGGACTTCAGTCCGCTATAAAGGCAGTTTATGTCGGGTATTGCGGACTGAAGTCCGCTCTACAATTCATAAGTTGTGGAGTGATGAGATCCAAATTATATTTTAGTTAATATAGTTTCAGCTTCAGCATATTTAGCGCCACAAACTTCAGTCACTTCTTTGGGTAAGCTTGGTCCTGGTGCTGTTTTGTCCCAATCTAGAGTTTCTAAATAATCACGAATATATTGTTTATCAAAGCTAGGAGGGCTAATGCCTACTTGGTATTTGTCTGCTGGCCAAAACCTAGATGAATCTGGCGTCAATGCTTCATCAATCAGATATAAAGTCCCATCATCGTCTAAACCAAATTCAAATTTGGTGTCAGCAATAATAATTCCTTTTTCTTTGGCAAATGTAGCGGCTTCTGTATAAAGTGCTATGCTAACTTGTTTGATTTTTTCAGCTATTTCTTCACCTAATAACGGAATGGTTTGTGCAAAAGAAATATTTTCATCATGATCCCCGACAGCAGCTTTAGATGAAGGTGTGTAGATTGCTTCAGGTAATTGCTGTGCTTGTTGTAAACCTTTAGGTAAGGTAATACCACATACAGCACCTGAATTTTGATAATCCTTCCAACCTGAACCGATAAGATAACCTCTAACAATGGCTTCAACAGGTAAGGGTTTTAGGCGTTTAACAATAATTGCACGTCCGCTTACTTGAGCACGTTCTTCTTTGTTAGGAATAACATCTTCTAAGGTAAGGTCTGCTAAATGATTCGGAATCACATGTTTAGTTTTTTCAAACCAAAAATTAGATACACTGGTTAAAACACGACCTTTACCTGGAATGGGATCAGGAAGAACCACATCAAAAGCAGATAATCTATCTGTTGTTACAATAAGCAGGTGCTTATCATCAATTTCATAGATATCTCTAACTTTGCCACGAGAAAGTAAGTTTAAGTTTGAAATTGATGATTCAAAAAGGGCTGCAGGAGCATTCATAAAAAACGGGTTAATAAATTAGGAAAGAATGAATGACATTATTTTATCATTAAAAAGCTAGATAGACGAAAGTCCAAGCATCGAGAGGTGTTAAAATATAAGGCAAAAATAAATAGAGATTAGAAAAGGAATAGATAAATGAGTTGGCTAGGTAAAGTTGTAGGGGGAGCCTTTGGCTTCTTAATGGGCGGGCCGTTAGGTGCTATTTTGGGTGCGTCTGTAGGTCATCAGTTTGATGAAGGCTTGCAAGGAATAGATGATGAAGAAGGCTTGAACCCTGGCGACCAGCATCGAGTACAAATGGCTTTTTTTACTGCAACTTTCTCGGTAATGGGGCATATAGCAAAAGCTGATGGGCGTGTTACTGCCGATGAAATTAATTTAGCCAAAAGAGTAATGGATGAGCTGGCTTTATCCGGTGATATGAGAAAAACAGCGATTAATCTATTTGAGCAAGGAAAGTCGGCAGATTTTCCATTAGATGATGTGCTGGATCAATTTCGTAGAGAGTGTCATAGAAGAACGCATCTTATTGGTATGTTTTTAGAGCTTCAAATTCAGGCGGCTTATGCTGATGGCTCATTAGATCAAGCAGAAGAAAGTGTATTACATAGAATTTGTGAGCATCTAGGTATTTCAAGGTTTGAATATCAACGGATAAAATTACAATTTCAAGCTCAGCAACGGTTTTATAGTCATAGTCAACAGCAGCAGGATAGTAACCGTTTAGATGATGCTTATGCGGTACTAGGGGTTGATAAATCAGCAACCGATGCCGAGGTTAAAAAATCTTATAGAAGATTAATGAGTCAACATCATCCTGATAAATTAGTGGCAAAAGGCTTGCCTGAAGAAATGATGACAATTGCCAAGGAAAAGACTCAGAAAATAAGAAAGGCTTATGAAGTAATAAAGGAAAGTAGGTGATTGAGCTCTTAACAGCAGAGACGTTATTGCTAACGTCTCTGCTGAATAGAAATTAACGAAACATATCCTTGTTAACAGCTTTAACCATTGCAATTTTTGATGTAATCAAACCTCTGTCAACTTGTTCTTTTAAATTTTGATCTAAGGTTTGCATGCCATCTTTTTTACCTGTTTGAATGGCAGAATACATTTGAGCAACTTTAGCTTCTCTGATTAAATTTCGGATAGCAGGTGTTCCAACCATAATTTCATGAGCAGCAATTCGGCCTCCACCCACTTTTTTAAGTAAGGTTTGAGATATAACGGCTTGTAATGATTCTGAAAGCATGGAACGAATCATATCTTTTTCTGCAGCGGGAAAAACATCAATAATACGGTCAATAGTTTTGGCAGCTGATGTGGTATGCAATGTACCAAAGACTAAATGACCAGTTTCTGCGGCAGATAAAGCTAAACGGATGGTTTCTAAATCTCGCATTTCCCCGACCAGAATAATATCTGGATCTTCCCTCAGTGCAGAACGCAATGCGGCATTAAAACTTTGAGTGTCTCTATGTACTTCTCGTTGATTGATTAAGCACTTTTTACTTTCGTGAACAAATTCGATAGGGTCTTCAACAGTTAAAATATGCGCATAATCATTTGCATTAACATGATCGACCATTGCCGCTAAGGTGGTTGATTTACCTGAACCCGTTGGCCCTGTTACTAACACTAGGCCACGAGGTTTTTTACAAAGTTCTTCAAAGAACTTAGGCGCGTTTAATGTTTCTAAAGATAGGACTTCTGAGGGAATTGTTCTGAAAACCGCGGCAGCTCCTCGTTCTTGATTAAAAGCATTTACACGAAAACGAGCAACGCCAGGTAAATCGAAAGAGAAATCAGTTTCTAAAAACTCTTCATAATCCTTACGCTGTTTATCATTCATAATGTCATAAATCAGCGCATGGACTTCTTTATGATCTAAATCAGGAATATTAATTCTACGAATATCCCCATCCACCCTGATCATTGGGGGAAGCCCCGCAGAAAGGTGTAAATCTGATGCTTTATTTTTAACTGAGAAGGTTAATAATTCAGCGATATCCATAGAAGTCTCCACAATATTAAATTTAAATTATGTTTATAAACATAGTTCAAGTCTTTGTGTTTTTAAAGGACTGGGGTTTAATAGAGACAATTAAAATTTAGTTTTTTGGGTTATGAGTCAGATAAAACAACGCTTATTAAAAATAAAATCTCAAATTCGTCATGCAGAGTTTGCGACGGGACGAGAAAAAGGTTCTGTGCAGTTGTTGGCAGTGAGTAAAACCAAACCAGCATCAGATATTGTTATTGCCTATCAAGCAGGGCAACGACTCTTTGGAGAAAGTTACTTACAAGAGGCATTGCAAAAGCAACAAGCATTAGCTGGTTTTGATATTACCTGGCATTTTATTGGCCCTATACAATCAAATAAAACTAAAGCTATAGCAACTAATTTTAGCTGGGTACACAGTGTAGATCGATTGAAAATTGCTAAACGCTTAAGTGAGCAGCGGCCAGATTATTTACCTGCATTAAATATTTGTTTGCAAGTTAATATTAGTCATGAAGAAACAAAAGCAGGTGTTACTCTTGAACAATTACCCACTTTGATTGATGAAGTTAGGCAACTACCTAATATTTGTTTACGTGGCGTTATGGCTATTCCCGAGCCAAATACTGAATTTGAGCGTCAATGCCAGCCTTATCGATCGCTTTATCAAGCTGTTAAGTCTTTAGATTTAATAGAGTTGGATTGTTTTTCTTTTGGAATGACAGGTGATTTAAAAGCCGCTATAGCGGAAGGCTCAACAATAGTGAGAATTGGAACAGCTTTGTTTGGTGAAAGATCTTATAAATAAATTTATATGGCTATGACACAAACTCAGGTTAAAACAAGATGAGAGTTTAGAATGCTGTAGAGCGGACTTCAGTCCGCTATCATTTAATATAACGACCTTTATGGCGGACTAAAGTCCGCCCTACAATAGGTAACCTTATAGTCTTTAGATTTATACCGCGACCAATAGGTCCCTCCTACTTGGTTTCCTCTATTAAGATAGATATTTGAGAAATAATGGTTTCTAATTGCTGAAATAAGCCAATAATAAAATCAATAGCTAATGGCTGAGAAAGCATTAACTTAATCCCCATACCAAATAGCAATAAGGCAATTAATGGACGTAATACATTATCAGGTAGTTTTTTCCCAATTAAGCTGCCAAGATAAATTGCAGGAACGCCCCCCACTAATAAACCCATTAGCAGGCTGAAATCAACACTACCAAAGTGTAAATGTCCTAAGCCAGCAATAGCAGTTAAGGGAACGGCATGAGCTATATCAGTCCCGACAATAGCAATAGATGATTTACGAGGATAAAGTAAAAAAAGAAAAGCTGAACCAATAGCTCCAGCACCCACGGAAGAAAGCGTTACTACACAGCCTAAAATACAACCTGCAAATACGGTAATTAAAGGTCTGTAAGCTCTAACAAAATTAACTAAGGAACTATCACCATGATTGGAATGGATAAAATTCAGTAAGCGGCTTTTAATAATAATGATAAAGGACGTTAAAATCAGCATTACGCTGAGAGTCAGCATAATGATGTTATCAAAATTAACCCCAGCCTTTTTTAGGTGCTCTAAAAGTAAAATGGTAATAATTGAACAAGGAATACTGCCTGAGCCTAAAAGAAAAACCACTTTCCAATCAACGGTACGGTTTTTATGGTGAAAATAGATACCACTGCATTTAGTTAATGCGGCATACAATAAGTCTGTCCCAACAGCAATGGCAGGTGATATGCCAAAGCCTAAAACTAGGATGGGTGTCATTAATGACCCGCCTCCCACGCCCGTTAATCCAATAACTAAACCAACTAAAGCGCCCGCTGCGATATGAAAAAGTTCCACAATAAATAAGCTGTATCTGTAAAAAAGAGAGCAAATATAACGGAAGTTGTATATATTTAAAAGTGATTTAAAAATATATTGTTATTCCAAAAAGAGATAATAATGAAGTTGCAACAATTACGATACTTACTGGAAATTGAAAAACAAAACTTAAATATATCTAAAGCAGCTGTTGTTTTGTGTACTTCTCAATCAGGCGTTAGCAAACAAATCAAGTTATTAGAGGATGAGCTTGGAGTCGAGTTATTTGAACGTAATAGTAGAAAACTAACGGCATTAACAATAGCTGGAGAGCATATTGTTGTCTTGGCTAAAAAAGTTTTAAATAAAGTTGATGATATTAAGCAAGTAGCTGCAGAATTTACTAATGAGCCAAAATCTATAAGTATTGCAACCACTCATACCCAGGCGCGCTATGTGTTACCTGTTATCGTAGAAAGATTTTTAAGTTTAAACCCTAATATTAACTTAAACCTACAACAAGGGACTCCCGAACAAGTTGCAACTTTATTGGAAAATAATGAAGTAGATATTGCCATAGCAACAGAAGTATTAGCCGATAGAGAAGCTTTAGTTGCTTTACCATGCTATCAATGGAGTCGGAGCATTATTGTTAAGAAAGACCATGCCTTAGCAGGAAAGAATAAATTAACGATGGCAGATATAGTGAAATATCCCATTATTACTTATGTCCAAGGGTTTACTGGACGCTATAAACAAGATGAGGTGTTTAAGCAGTACCAGATGGAGCCCAATATAGTGTTAACAGCAGTAGATGCTGATGTTATAAAAACCTATGTTCGCTTAGGGTTGGGTATAGGAATTATTGCTAATATGGCTTTTAGCCCAGAACAGGATAGTGATTTGCATGTTTTAAGTGTTGAGCATTTGTTTGGTATTAGTACCAGCCAAATTGCGATAAAAAAGGATCGAAATATAAAACCTTATGTATATTCTTTTATAGAAATGTTTGCACCACATTTAACACAAATATTAATTAAGCAGGCTATTGAATGTAGTGATTTAAAAGCAAGGCAGAAAATGTTTTTAGATATTTCACTCCCCACTTTTTAAAGTTGGGTATTGTAAAAACATAGATCCCTGATTCCCGCCTAGGATGATTAAAAACCAATGGGTAATGGGTCGAATTTGTAGGTGTTCTGTATAATTTGGTTTTATGACCTGTTATCAAGAAGTAAGTTGCCCAAAGTGCAACAGTATAAAAATCCCAAAATCTGGGATGAATGGTTACGGAAAACAACGTTACTATTGTCGTAATTCAGAGTGTAAAACTAAAACATTTACCTGATTACCCATAAGCCTCAGCCAATTTCAGTAATTTCCCTGGCATAGGTGGTGTACGAACTGCTATATATCCAAATCGAGGTATCATGTTCTCTAATTGAAACCGTCTATTATGCCGATAACAAAATTCAGCTAAATAACGAGGGGCATGTTTTGGATTGATAGAATGATAGGTTCCCGTTATTGCATTTTTTACATTACCCAGCATGGTATTAACCCAAGCGAACTCTTTTTTAGAAACACTTTCGTGCCCTCCACCTGTCACGATGCTCAGATGATAACAACCTGCTTCTTTAACCGCAGAAAAACAGGGGAGGCCATCAGAGATAACGGTACTCTCTGGTTTTATATGCCGTTTCGCCCATCTAGATATTTCATTCAGGCGAAAGCCTTTCACAACATTAAAATTCATTGCAACAGGGTGACCTTGTTCATTAACTGAAACGGCAGCTACAAAAGGAACCTTATTAGCTGATCCACGACCTCTCTTACCCCCCATGTCGCTCACCGCCCAAATAGGCATCATCTAGCTGGATAATTCCAGTTAACGGTTTACTGTCATCACGTTCTTTCATAACCTGCATTATTTTGTGCTTCATTGACCACGCTGTATTATAAGAAACACCAATTTGGCGTTTCAAAGATAATGCAGAAATACCCGTTTTAGCTTGAGTAATCAAATGAATAGCTAAAAACCAGTGAGGTAATGGAAGTTTAGTTTGCTCAAAAATGGTCTGGCTCGTCACTGATGTTTGGTGATGACATTGATAGCACTGATATAAACGCCGAGTGTTTAGGATGCAGTGTTTCTTACTGCCACAATCACGGCTTTCTCATAAAAAATTAACTTGCCTAAGTGTAGAAATGAAGGTATCTGGAGAGTCTATAAATTTTTCAATACTGGCTTGAAAGTTTTGAATTTTAGGGGTGGACTCTCGTAATAAATTCAT
>Ga0209184_1001237_pt1 | contig 18172 bp, 8 predicted proteins | sample EN8Hudsemesocosm_2_FD_184627 | JGI IMG/M metagenome (GOLD analysis project Ga0209184, IMG submission 184627) | Methane-oxidizing microbial communities from mesocosms in the Hudson Canyon - EN8C Hudson Canyon (SPAdes) (version 2) | ecosystem: Environmental > Aquatic > Marine > Cold seeps | place... | reverse complement strand
AAAATTAATGACATTGAGTTACGAGAGAGCAATATTCGGGATTATGGCGCTACAAATAAAGCTGAATTCTTGGCTGTTGCGTCGGAGTACTTTTTTGAGAGACCAAAGATGATGGCGTTGAAGCATCCCGTGCTTTTTCAGTCACTGTCGAAGCTTTATCGGCAAGATGTCATGCGCATTGCCGAGGACGTACAGCCAAGACGAAAAGCGCCTTGCCCTTGCGGAAGTGGCAGGCGCTATAAGCATTGTTGCATGGAAAAGGCCTGAAGGCTTGCTGGCATTGGAGCGCAGCAAAGCGATGAGCATTCTTAGCCACGTCAGATACAAAATGTTTTTTCCATTACCTCTAAAGTGCTTTTGGTGTTGTCGGGGTCGTGGTGCGTTGGTACCCAAGCTGGGCGTTCATGGCGGTAGATTTGACCCAATCCGAAGCCATCATCGCGCTGGATGTCAGCCGCGGTGTGTGCCGGGTCCGAGATGTCATTTGAGTTGAAGGGGTGAACGCGTTCTTTCCAGTGTTTTTGCTCTGGTACGAATGTGACACATTGGCTAAGTGCCTGCACAAATGAAAATCCTTCATATTGAATGGCATCAATAATTAGGTTGGTGAGTTGTTTGGGGTCTCCAAAATAGCCTCTGCTGATAAAGCCTGCTCCCGCGCCTAGCGCTAAACTCGCGGGCTGAAGTGCTGGTATGCCGGTGCCGTGGGGAGTGAGTTTGCTGTGATCCCAATCTGACGGGGTGGTGGGTGAGGCTTGGCCCTTCGTCATGCCATACACTTCGTTGTCCATCGCGATATAAGTGAAGTTGATGTTACGGCGACAGGCGTGAAGGAAGTGATTTCCCCCAATCGAGAAACCGTCGCCATCGCCGCCAACCGCAATGACAGTTAGGTCGGGTCGCGCGACTTTAAGTCCGGCTGCAACAGGTAACGCTCTACCATGTACGCCGTGAAAACCAAAAAGCCTTGTATACGCGGGTAGGCGAGAAGAACACCCGATACCAGAAATAACCGCGACGTTTTCGGGCATTAGTTTTAATTCGGCTAGAGCACGCGTGAGCGCCGCTAATACCGAATAATGGCCGCAACCCGCGCACCAAATAGGGCTAACGCTAGACTTATAGTCTTTTGGTTTTCTCGTGACTGTGGTGTCAGACAGCGGTATTTTCGTATCGGTTGAATTAGCAGTTGGCGACATGTTCTATCTCCTGTGCAGGCGATTCTGTTTGCATTAGTGAATCGATAATGTGAGAGGGGCGAATCGGCAGTGGTCCGGCAATGGACAGGCTTTTAGCACTACATGGAAAATCGATATGTGAGCGTAACCACGCCATAAATTGTGCGCCGTGGCTTTGCTCAACCACGACAATGTGCTCAGCACCTTGAAGTGCTGCAAGGATTGCGTCGACTTGCAGCGGGGCGAGAAGCCGCAACGCGATGACCTTGCACGGTGTGCCGCTCGCGGTTAGCCGTCCAGCCGCTTCCTTAGCGACGGAAGATACAGAGCCCCAGCAAATAATCACATGACTGCCTTCTCCATTGATCTCTGCCCAGTATTCGCCATAGTCGTAGTCGCTTAGCTTGTGGGCGCGTTTAGATAGTTGGCTGGCGTGCATTTCGCTTGCTGCAGAGGGCGTGCCGTGCGCGTTATGTTCAAGTCCATCTGCGACATACATCATGTCTTCATCCCCCGGAATTGACATGGGGGAGATGCCACTTTCGGTTAACGCATAGCGGTCATAAGGCGCGTCTGAGTGGGGTGCAGTTAAGCGTTCGGGTTGAAGCTGCCAGAGATCGGGTTGAGTAATGCTGGCGTCTGATTGCGCGAGCGATTGGTCAGATAGAGTGATAACGGGCACTTGTAAATGTTCCGCTAGGAATACTGACCAGCCAGTGGTGAACGCGCTGTCTGCGATAGATAACATCGCGGTAACAAGGTGTGGCGCGTCGCCGTGGAGTCCATGTAAAGCGATGTTCAAATCAGATTGTTCAGATTTCGTCGGAATACCTGTCGAGGGTCCGCCTCGCATCACATTAACGATGACTAAAGGGGTTTCGCTGGCGACCGCTAGCCCGATAGACTCACTCATTAATGCTAAGCCTGGGCCTGATGTCGCCGTGAGAGAAGGAATTCCGCCAAACGACGCTCCAATAATCATGTTGATGGATGCGAGTTCATCCTCGGCTTGAATCAAGCTGCCGCCTAACTCTTCAATGTTGGGCGCTAGCCATTCCAGTACGCCCGATGCCGGCGTGATGGGATACGCAGCGACAAATCGAATGCCTGCTTTTAGGGCACCATAGCCGCAGGCTTCGCTTCCATTTACGAGCCAGTTGGGGCCTTTTTGTGTCGCATCTGATAGCGCTATATCTAGCCGATCGGGTGCCGAAATTGCGCAGTTCCAACCCGTCTCTAACCATTGTTTTGCTTGCTCTAGAAGGCTGGGTTTTTCTTTGAAATGATCGTTTAGTACGGTACGAATGACAGATTTTTCTATCCCTAGGTAACAAGCCAATAGACCCGCTGTGACGATGTTCTCTCCACCGTCAGAGGTTTCGCTTGCTAACTTTTCTAGTGGGATATGGATAACCTGAGCGCCTGACTTCTCCACAAAGTCGGGGACGCCCGCGTCGTTCTTTCCAATGACTACGAGGCTGTTTTTATCAAGAGGCACTTCGGCACTGAAGCGATCTACATGGTCGGTATCAAGTAATACTAGGAGTTTGTAGGTATCGTCAGCAGACAACACTTGTTGAGTTGAAAAGCGCAGTAGGCTTAACGATTCTCCTCCTCTTATCTGGGGTCCAAATGAGCGCTGTGCTAGCCCGAAATAGCCTGACTTGGTGCAAGCTGTTAGTAGTAGCTGGCCCGTCGTGATAACGCCCGTACCACCATAACCTGCAATCGCAATAGAAACTGATGCACTAGACATAAATCCTCCTCCTTTTATATAACCATTACATAGCCGATTGGGGCTATAGATGAGGTAGATCAATTAATAATCGAATAGAGCGGAGTTCAACGGATTTAGTTTTACTGTGCTTTGGTTGGTTAACTTAGTTTCTCTGAAGCGTCCTGATTATCTGGCCAGATCGCGATAGTGAGTTATCGATATGCTCAGTTAGCCTTCGCAGTGGGTATCGGCAATTTGCAGAGGCGATGCTGAGAGATGATGATCAAAAAGAATCAACGTTTATTCATTACTAAATTACTGAATTAGTCCGAATACGAACTAATCGCTGATGAGGGTGCGTGTTTCGTTCGAACCTGCATCGGAGCATAAATTAGAATGGAAAAGAGTGTGACGCGGGTACTGAAAAAGTACCAATTCGTACAAGCAGGATACAAATACTTTTTGTAGATTACGCCTAGGGTTGTCGACAACCCAAATAATAAATATAAATTTTCTAAGAGTCTGACTTCCTATGAGCGAATCATTGTTCGAAAACGACACAAAGGTGCCACTGAGTGCATTGAAACTTTTTTTATGCGTGAGCGCTTGTAAGATCTCGCGTCTTTGACAAGGTCAATAAAGTGCATGACACGAAGGCTTGCCCTAAGCTCTATATTTGGAAAAATAGCCGCCTGTATATTGGGACAGGTTACCTCCCATTTCGAAACTATACGCTTGCCTGGAGCCAGTTGCTGGTAAGTATTCAGGGTGATATGCGTGTTCAACTAGAGGACGGTACAGAAGTTACGACACGCTCGTGTATGGTTAAAGCTGGAACAGAGGTGAACAAAGCGCGCATTGACACGAGCAATGCGGTCATCGCGATTTATTACTTTAACCCTATATCGCAACATTTTTTTATTCTTGAGAATGAGATGATTCACGCTAGAAAAGGCGTGAGTTATCAGCATCCGAATGAAGCTCATCTCATCTATCGACTACATCTTATTCTGAATGAAACATTATCGAGTAGCCAAGTGGACCGTGTGTGTCAGGAGGCCGTAGTCCCAGCTCACCTCCGTCAGTCGAACCTTAAAGAGTTCGACCCCAGAATAGTAGAAACTATACAGAACCTACGAAAGACTGTTAGAGAGCCTATTTCTGTGAGGGAGTATGCCGCTGACGTGTACCTGTCCGAGTCGCGGTTTAACAAACTTTTTAAGGAGCAGATAGGGATACCTCTTACTAAGTATCGACTGCAGCTTCGATTGTCCGTTGGCATTATTCTATTGGCGGCGGGGTATAGCGTTACGGAGGCGGCGTTCGAATCAGGGTTTTCGAGCACAGCGCACTTCTCCAGATGCTTTAGCGAAATGATAGGTATCCAACCATCTATTACATTTCTAAAACCTCCCTTTATGACTGCGTTTATTGCTGAGGATGTGCTCGCTGCGGTGACCGCCAAGGTTACGTGCAAATCCATTTGCTAGTTGCACTATTTGGCTGTGCGATATGCAGTGTGACGTGGTTCGCTTTGGAGCGCCGATTCGTGAAAGCACGATACATTTCTCTTTCGTATATTTATTTCAGGATTGTCGACAACCCTAGAAAATAAATATAACTGATCAAAGAGGTTGATCTCATGAACAAATCTATTTTAGAAAAAATGGTAGTAGGCACGAGCGCTTTGCTGTTTTCATTGAGTGCGTTTAGTTTTACACCTGACCCGACGCCTGACCCAGACCCTGAGCCGGAACCGTGTCAAGGAGAGTGTGATTTCACGAGAGGGCCGGCCCCCACTTCAAGCTACTTAGAAGCGAGTAGTGGGCCTTATTCGGTAGATACTGTTGGGGTGTCTCGCTCTGTTAGCGGTTTTGGCGGAGGGACTATTTATTACCCTACTAGCACGAGTGGGACGATGGGAGCGATAGCGATCGTGCCTGGATTTCTCGCCGGCGAGTCGTCTATTTCTTGGTGGGGCCCGCGCCTAGCATCACACGGTTTTGTTGTTATTACGATCGCAACAAACTCTACCTTCGATCAGCCCGCAAGTCGCTCAACGCAGTTAAGTAGAGCCTTGGATTATGTGGTTAGCCAAAGTAATTCAAATAGCAGTCCAATCTCAGGTAAAGTCGACAGTACTCGCCTTGGTGCCATGGGTTGGTCTATGGGTGGAGGCGGTGCGTTAAGACTCGCTTCTGGTAATCGTTTAGCTGCAGCCATTCCATTAGCACCTTGGAATACAGGAAGTAATAGTTTCAATCAAATTGATACGCCAACGCTGATCTTTGCTTGCGAGAACGACACTACCGCTCGGGTGGGTACGCATGCGTCACCATTTTACAATCGTATTCCAGCGTCGACCGATAAAGCGTATCTTGAAATTAACAATGGCAGCCACTCTTGTGCGAATGGCGGTGGTTCAAATGGGGGGCTTCTAGGTAAATATGGTGTCTCTTGGATGAAGCGATTTATTGATGAAGACACGCGCTACAGTCAGTTTTTATGTGGTCCAAATCATGAAGCTAACAGCGCAATATCTGAATACAGAGAAACATGTAACTATTAAGATCGAAAAAAGGTCGTGAGTAGAGCCGTTACGTCATGATTTATTTGGCTGATATTGTCCTGTTTTCTTAGGTACTTTCGCCTCCCGGTATGTTTTTACCGGGATTTTTTCTGTTTGATGGAATGGATATTTCGTCTCAGTATCTGGTTACGCACTTTGGCTTAACGCGGGTGTGCAAAGCATCAGGCCGACAAAGTAATGTGATGAAGTTGAGTGATAAATAATGAAAAGTAAGGTCTTAATTACGCTGGCTATTACGGGAGGGCTACTTGTCGTGACCTCTTATTTCCTAACGGCGACTGATACATCACCCGAGATGACACACCTTGCATCTCCGCAGGCGCAAGATCGTAAGGTCGTGGCAAAACAAAATACCATTGCCTCCGTATGGCAATGGGAGACGCCGCTAACCCCACAAAAAGTAGCAGCAAATACCAACGCTAAAAGCGTTTATGATGTCGGCGCCGACGCAGAATTTCCTTTTACTCAGGCGTCTGTTTACGAAGCGCTTAGTCGCGTAAAGTTAGATGAACGTGGCGATATTGTTATTGATGACGATGCCTTAATGGCGCTCAACGATACGTTTGAACATAGTGATGTGCAGCTCGATGACAAGGCGTTGACGGAATTGCAATCTCTTATTCAAATAGGCTTGCCAGGCCTGGCTGGCGAACAAACCGCACAACTTGTCGCGGATTACTATCAGTACATAGGGGCAAAAAATGAGTTTAACTCTCTGTATGAGTCAAGCAGTCAAGATCAAGATATAGAAGGTTATGAAGCGCAATATAGTGAGCTGGTTGCGTTGCGAGAGCTCTATTTGGGAGCACAGGTGGCGGATGATTTGTTTGCTGTGTCTGACGCAAATGCTCGCTATATGTTTGAGAGTATGAAACTTGAAATGAATACCAGTATGAGTGAGGAAGACAAGGCGCAAGAGCAAGCAAAAATTGTTGCGTTGCATGCCGAGTCGACGACTAATGTAAGTAATTGGAATGCGCGATATCAGGCATTTTCGGATGATAAAAGTTATATCGTTGATTCCTCTTTAAGTGAGGCTGAAAAACGCAACCAGCTCTCCACTTTGATGCACGAACACTTCACTGTTGAAGAGTTAGACGCCGTCAGTCATCTTCCGCTAGACATGCTTTAAGGGACGGGCATTTGGTTTTGACAGAATGGGTTTGAGTAGTCGGAAGTTTGTACTAGTTATCGTTGTTGCGTTAACACTATCTGTGCATTGGGTGCTTCATCGCCAGCCTTTAGGTTCTCATGCTGATGCGCCTGTCTGGACTCAGCCCACTTCTCTTAGTTCTCTTTTTCTGAACCCGATATCCATCAATGAATTTCAGTTTGACTACGAGTCAGCCGAGCAGATTCTGTTAGCGTTAGAACAAAACAGCCAAGGGGAGCTAATCCTCAATCACTATTCTGCTTCGGTGCTAGAGGCAGCGCTTAGCTCACTACCCGATAATTTGAGCAGCGCGGACTTGCAGCGCGTTGAATTGTTGATCATTAAAGGTTTACCCGGTCGAGCAGGGCCTCAGCTAGCGAATCTAGTATCAAATTATTATGCCTATCAGGTCGCGCTGGACAAGACACAAGCCTTAAGTGATGGTGATAGCCGGGAGTTACGGTTTGAGCAGTCGGTTTTGCTACAAGAACAGTTTTTTGGCGAGGACGTAAAACAGCGCCTGTTTGGAAAACGAAACCGTTTGAATCGTTATCTATTTGCTCGCAAGCGAATCAATGAAGATCGGCTTCTAGATGCCATGCAAAAGAAGAAAGAGCTATCCATTCTAAAGCGTCAGTTTACCTCCGATGATAATTGAACTAGGCCAGAGAAAAGAAAGGCCGTCAGCAATTAGAAGATTTTTGCCGCAGTGGTGGCGATGCTTATTGGCACTTTTATCGGGTCTGTTGCTGGCTCTTCCTTTTTTGGAATCCTACCTATTCGGCATTGCTTGGGTGGCACTTGTTCCTTTTTTAATGGCGATAAACGGTGTCAGTTTGTTTCGCAGCTACGTCTTGGGACTCGTAACCGGAATGGGTTTCTGTATCAGTGCGGGATACTGGATAGTTGACTTCCTGATGCTATCGAAAGGTTATAGTTTCAGTTTGAGTGTGCTGTGGTCGTTGATATTTTGGTTCTATTGCGCGCACTTACATGCACTAGCAGCGCTATGCTTTAGTTGGTTGAGAAGGAAGAGCGAGCTTCACGATTTTTTGTTATTCCCTCTCGTCATGACTGTGTTTTATGCTGCCTTTCCAATGTTGTTTCCTGTCCGATTAGGCGATAGCCAAAGCCTCTTTATCTTTGCGATTCAAGCGATAGAGTTTACCGGTGTGTATGGTTTGGATGCGGTTATTGCGTTAAGTAATATCATGCTTTTTCGCATGATAAGTTGCGCACCAAGTGGTCAACCGAAAAAGGCTTTTTTTCCCTGGGTACTTGGCTTAATCGTGTTATTAGTTTGGTTTGGCTACGGGATCTTTTCAACGTGTTACTGGGACGAGCATACAAATAAACTACAAACGATACGGACCGGAATCGTGCAAGCAAATGAAGCCCCTAGTCTTGAAAAATCAAAACCTCTGTACGGATATAGTCGGGCGTATTCGCCGGAGATGGCGATGACGGAAAGACTTAGTGCGGATGGGGCAGAGTTAGTGATTTGGCCTGAGGCTAAATACAAAGGCTATTTGGATCAGGCGCATGTCGCCGAGTCTTACCAACACCAACTAAACGCGTTGAATACTCGTCTCGTGTTTCAAGATATACAACACGCCGACTCTAATCCGCTCACGACAGATACGTTGCAATATAATACCGCTGTCATGGTGAGTCAGAGAGGGAATGAAATAGGTCAGTATCAAAAAATGAAGCGCATACCATTCGGTGAGTATGTGCCTTTTGTTAGTGGCGTTCCCGTGCTGAAAGGGTGGGTAGAACGCTTTTTCGGCAGGTTTCTTAATGAAATGGAGGCAGGCGCGGCACACAAAGTTTTTGACGATCAAGGCTTATCAGTTGTTCCGTTAATTTGCTATGAGATAATGTTTCCGGAGTTTGTTGCTGATGCTGTGAGTCATCTTGATTTACGCTGGAATAGCGCCAATATTTTGGTATCCTTATCTAGCAATGGCTGGTTTGGCCGAACACGTCAGCCATACCAGCACGTGAATGCCTCGGTTCTGAGGGCGGTTGAAAACAGGCTTCCATTGATACATGCCGTAAATAATGGTCCGTCGATCGTTGCGTTGCCAAGTGGTCGTGTCATTTTTACTTCAGGTTATCATCAGGCGGGAGGTTATGTGGTTGACGTTCCTTATTCGCACAGCACACAAAGAACATACTTTAGCCGTCATCCGAATCAGTTTTTATATAGTGTTTACGGGCTCCTGTTGTCGGTGTTCATCTATTCTTGTTGGAAGCGGCGAGTAGCTCGATTTACGTCAGAATAATACTGATTAGGAAAATCAGTTATTGCACTATTAGAGAGGAGGCCCGATAGATCATTGTTCTGAGCGTTAGTTTGTCATGTTAGTTGCTTTCTATGCTGCTAACCTTGAGCTCTCCTTAAGTACTCTACCGGCAAGGTATCGAGTATAATTTGGTAATTATCATCGTTAGCTGTTGTTAGTCTTTATCGCTAAATAGCTGCATATCCCTGCGTTCATCCTAACCTAGCTTTTTTAAGGACTCTTCATGTCTCGTGTTGAAATTAGTTTCCCTGAAACGTTCCATTTCTCTACCCAGCTAGCGGTAAGAGTAGGGGATATCAATTATGGCAATCATTTGGGGCATGACCGAATGATTACCATGATGCACGAAGCGAGAATTCTATTTTTTCTATCCTTAGGTTATTCCGAATTTGATATCGAAGGGGTTGGCTCTTTGATTGGTGATTTGGCGATTAGTTACCGAAATGAAGCGTTCTATGGTGACTTGTTAGAGTTCAGAATTTCCGTGCAGGAGCTTTCTAAGAAAAGCTGTCATTTCTACTATCATATCGCCAGACTCGACAAAAGCGGAAGCAGCTCTGAGCTAATCGCCATTGCAAAAACTGGCATTGTATTTTTTGATTATGGTTTGCGTAAGAGTGCAGAAATTCCAGCTGCGTTTATTGAGAAACTGGTTAGCCAAGCTAACCATTCAGGTAGCTAACTACTGCACTTCGGATGAGTAATTGACCTGCCTTGATAGGTGCTTTTTCGTGGTGTCCATACAAGCCTTTTTGGCCCTTCTATATGGCAGTTTTTCGACTGATTTTCAGTGGGCTGTAAAAAAAAGTGACACATTTCTCAAAAATTATACGTAGGTCTCAAACGTAAATGCCCATCACTGTTTTGAAGTGAGCCGAGTCACAGTAGCGTCTGCTTCACGTTCTAAGAGTGTCTCCATCTGTGTACTATTTCGCAGTTTTTATAAAAACAATAAATTGCAACGAATCAGTTTGAAAAAACAATAATCAGAATCCGCACAGTGCATGGAGTAGTAAGATGGCCGACGTTAATGGAAACAATCGCAGCAACATAATCATTACTGGACTAGACGATGACGCAATCGACGCGGGTCGGGGTAATGACATTGTCATAAGTGGAGCTGGAGATGACACCATCAACGGTGGTGCGGGTCGAGACATTATTATTTCGGGGACTGGCGACGATACCATTAATGGCGGGTCTGGCTCAGATACTATTATTTCTGGGTCTGGTGACGATACAGTTGAAGGCGGCTCGGGCAACGACATTATTATTTCGGGGTCTGGCGACGATACGGTAAGTGGCGGAACCGGGAATGATTTAATTCTGACGGGCAGTGGTGACGATATTGTCAGTGGCGATGCGGGCCATGATGTTATCGACTCTGGCTCAGGCAATGATACGGTTTCTGGTGGTTCCGGTAACGATTATATCGTTACCGGCTCGGGTGATGATACGGCCTCTGGTGATAGCGGGAATGATACGCTTATAACCGGAACTGGGGACGATTTAGTTCAAGGTAATGCTGGCCACGATATTCTAATTACGGGGTCTGGTAACGACACAATTAATGCGGGTGATGGTAACGACATCGTTCTTAGTGGCGATGGCGCGGATACAATCGATGCGGGCGCGGGGCACGATGTTGTGCTATCTGGTGCTGGTGATGACTCAGTTGCTGGCGGAGACGGTGATGATGTTATTTTGGCGGGTTATGGCAATGATACCGTCGATGGCGGCGATGGCCATGATTGGATCCACGCAGGTTCTGGTGATGACACGATTACGGGTGGCGCAGGTTATGACTGTATTGATGGCGGCAACGGTTTTGATATCGCTATTTTTTCTGGAAACCGAAGCGACTATCAGGTCCTAGAAACAGGGACGAATGAGTACCAAGTAACACACCTGGTAACGGGTGACATCGATCACTTAGAAAGTATCGAGCTCTTACGTTTTGATGACCAAGACTACACGCCTGGAAATAATGGTCCAGTAGCCGTATCTGATTCGGCGACGACGGATGAAGATACGGTTGTAAATATCGATGTTCTTTCAAATGACTCAGATGTTGATGGCGACGTGCTCATCGTCACCACCGCATCAGCAGCGAACGGCTCGGTCTCGATTAACGTCGATGGCACTTTAGACTACACCCCGAATGCTAATTTCAATGGCACCGACACCATCAGCTATGAAATCAGTGATGGTAACGGCGGTACTGACACAGCTTCTGTAACCGTGACAGTCAATGCCGTGAATGACGGCCCTGTGGCGGCAAGTGACGTGGCGACGACCGATGAAGATACAGCGGTTTCAATCGATGTTTTAGGCAACGATTCTGATTTGGACGGCGACGCACTAAGCGTTACGGCGGCATCTGCTGCCAATGGTTCGGTCTCAATCAATGTCGATGGCACTTTAGACTACACGCCAAAAGCTAACTTCAATGGCACCGACACCATCAGCTATGAAATCAGTGACGGCAATGGCGGTTCCGATACGGCAACAGTCACCGTGACCGTCAACGCGGTGAATGACGGTCCTGTGGCAGCCAGTGATGTGGCGGTGACGGACGAAGACACAGCTGTTTCCATCGATGTCTTGAGCAATGATTCTGACCTGGATGGCGATGTGCTAAACATTACCACCGCGTCGGCAGCGAACGGTACCGTCAGCATCAACGTCGATGGCACCTTAGATTACACGCCGAACGCCAATTTCAATGGCACGGACACCATTAGCTACGAAATTAGCGATAGTAATGGTGGAACGGATACAGCCTCTGTGACCGTGACCGTCAATGCCGTGAATGATGGACCGGTTGCCGCAGATGATGCGGTTTCAACGGACGAAGATACCGCGGTAAATATCGAGGTTCTTTCAAATGACACAGACGTTGATGGCGATGCCTTAACGGTTACTGCTGCGTCAGCAACGAACGGTTCGGTCTCGATCAATGTCGACGGCACACTCGACTACACGCCGAACGCTAACTTCAATGGCACCGACACCATCAGCTATGAAACCAGCGATGGCAACGGCGGTAGCGATACGGCGACCGTGACGGTCACGGTGAATGCTGTGAACGACGGCCCGGTTGCCGCGGATGATGCGGTTTCAACGGACGAAGATACGGCTGTAAATATTGATGTCTTGAGTAATGATTCTGATTTGGATGGCGATGCGCTAACTATCAGCACCGCATCAGCAGCGAACGGTACCGTCAGCATCAACGTCGATGGCACCTTAGACTACACGCCGAATGCCAACTTCAATGGCACCGACACCATTAGCTACGAAATTAGCGATGGCAATGGCGGTACCGATACCGCGACAGTGACAGTGACGGTGAATGCTGTGAACGACGGCCCTGTGGCAGCCAGTGATGTGGCGACGACGGATGAAGATACGGCTGTAAACATTGATGTCTTGAGCAATGATTCTGACGTTGATGGCGATACCTTGAGTGTTGTTTCAGCCTCTGCCACAAATGGTTCGGTCTCGATTAACGTCGACGGCACCTTAGATTACACGCCAAATGCTAACTTCAATGGCACCGACACCATCAGCTATGAAATTAGCGATGGTAATGGTGGTACCGATACAGCCTCTGTGACCGTGACCGTCAATGCCGTGAATGATGGCCCTGTGGCAGCCAGTGATGCAGCGACGACGGATGAAGATACGGCTGTAAATATCGATGTTCTTGGCAACGATTCTGACGTTGATGGCGATACCTTGAGTGTTGTTTCAGCCTCTGCTTCGAACGGTTCTGTCTCCATCAACGTGGACGGCACTTTAGACTACACGCCGAACGCGAACTTCAATGGCACCGACACCATCAGCTACGAAATCAGTGATGGTAATGGTGGTACCGACACCGCTTCTGTAGCCGTGACAGTCAATGCCGTGAATGATGGACCGGTTGCCGCCGATGATGTGATTTCAACGGACGAAGATACCGCTGTAAATATCGACGTTCTTTCAAATGACTCGGACGTTGATGGCGATGCCTTATCGGTTACTGCTGCGTCAGCAACGAATGGCTCGGTCTCAATCAATGTCGACGGCACACTCGACTACACCCCAAATGCCAACTTCAATGGCACCGACACCATTAGCTATGAAGTGAGTGATGGCAATGGCGGTAGCGATACCGCGACCGTGACGGTCACCGTCAATGCGGTGAATGATGGACCGGTTGCTGCCGATGATACGACCTCAACAGACGAAGATACGGCTGTAAATATTGACGTTCTTTCAAACGACTCAGATGTTGATGGCGACGTGCTAACCGTTACCACCGCATCAGCAACGAACGGTTCTGTCTCAATCAATGTCGATGGCACGCTCGAATACACGCCGAACGCTAACTTCAATGGCACCGACACCATTAGCTACGAAATCAGCGACGGTAATGGTGGTGCCGACACAGCTTCTGTAACCGTGATAGTCAATGCCGTGAATGATGGACCGGTTGCCGCGGATGATGCCGTTTCAACGGACGAAGACACAGCGGTTTCCATCGATGTTTTAGGCAACGATTCTGATTTGGACGGCGACGCGCTAACCGTCACCAACGCTTCAGCAGCGAACGGTTCGGTCTCGATTAACCTCGACGGCACCTTAGACTACACGCCAAACGCGAACTTCAATGGCACCGACACCATTAGCTACGAAATCAGCGACGGCAATGGCGGTACGGATACGGCAACAGTCACAGTGACCGTCAACGCGGTGAATGACGGCCCGGTTGCCGGCAATGATGCCGTTTCAACGGACGAAGATACCTCGGTTTCGATTGACGTATTGAGCAACGATTCCGATCTCGACGGTGATAGCCTTTCGGTCACTTCAGCGTCTGCTGGCAATGGGGCTGTCTCGATCAACGTCGATGGCACTTTAGACTACACGCCGAATGCTAACTTCAATGGTACCGACACCATTAGCTATGAAATTAGCGATGGCAATGGCGGCACTGATACAGCGACAGTCACAGTGACGGTCAATGCCGTGAATGATGGCCCTGTGGCAGCAAGTGATGTGGCGACGACAGACGAAGATACGGCTGTAAATATCGATGTCCTCGGTAACGATTCTGATCTTGACGGTGACGCACTCACCGTCACCACGGCATCAGCAGCGAACGGTACCGTCAGCATCAATGTCGATGGCACGCTCGACTACACGCCAAATGCCAATTTCAATGGCACGGACACCATCAGCTACGAAATCAGCGATGGCAATGGCGGTTCCGATACGGCAACAGTCACCTTGACCGTCAACGCGGTGAACGACGGCCCGGTTGCCGCAAGCGATGCAGCGACGACCGATGAGGATACCGTTGTAAATATCGATGTTCTTTCAAATGACTCAGACGTTGATGGCGACGCCTTAACGGTTACTGCAGCGTCAGCAACGAATGGTTCAGTCTCGATCAATGCCGATGGCACACTCGACTACACGCCGAATGCTAACTTCAATGGCACCGACACCATTAGTTATGAAATCAGCGATGGCAACGGCGGTAGCGATACGGCGACCGTGACGGTCACGGTGAATGCTGTGAACGACGGCCCGGTTGCCGCGGATGATGCGGTTTCAACGGACGAAGATACTTCGGTTTCGATTGATGTATTGAGCAACGATTCTGACGTTGATGGCGATACCTTGGGTGTTGTTTCAGCCTCTGCCACAAACGGTTCTGTCTCGATCAATGCGGATGGCACTCTCGATTACACCCCGAACGCTAACTTCAATGGCACCGACACCATCAGCTACGAAATCAGTGACGGCAACGGTGGAACCGATACGGCAACAGTCACCGTGACAGTTAATGCCGTGAATGATGGCCCGGCTGCCTCCGATGATGCTGTCTCAACTGACGAAGACACTGCGGTTTCCATCGATGTATTGAGCAACGACTCAGATCTCGACGGTGACTCACTCACCGTCACCACTGCATCAGCAGGGAACGGCTCAGTCTCAATCAATGTTGATGGCACCTTAGATTATACGCCGAACGCCAATTTCAATGGCACGGACACCATTAGCTACGAAATTAGCGATGGTAATGGTGGTACTGATACAGCCTCTGTGACCGTGACCGTCAATGCCGTGAATGATGGACCGGTTGCCGCAGATGATGCGGTTTCAACGGACGAAGATACGGCTGTAAATATTGATGTCTTGAGTAATGATTCTGATTTGGATGGCGATGCGCTAACTATCAGCACCGCATCAGCAGCGAACGGTACCGTCAGCATCAATGTCGACGGCACGCTCGACTACACGCCCAATGCTAACTTCAATGGCACCGATACGATTAGCTACGAAATCAGTGATGGCAATGGCGGTTCCGATACGGCCTCTGTGACCGTGACAGTGAACGCGGTGAATGATGGCCCCGTGGCAGCCAGTGATGTTGCGACGGCAGATGAAGATACGGCTGTAAATATCGATGTCTTGAGCAACGATTCTGATGTTGATGGTGACGTCTTAACGGTCACCACCGCATCAGCAAGTAACGGCTCGGTCTCGATCAATGTCGATGGCACTTTAGACTACACCCCGAACGCGAACTTCAATGGTACCGACACGATTAGCTATGAAATTAGCGATGGCAATGGGGGTACCGATACGGCGACCGTGACGGTTACCGTCAGTGCGGTGAATGATGGCCCCGTGTCAGTAAGCGATGTCGCGACGACAGATGAAGATACGTCTGTAAATATCGACGTTCTTTCAAATGACTCAGACGTTGATGGCGATGGGCTAACTATCAGCACCGCATCAGCAGCGAATGGTACCGTCAGCATCAATGTCGACGGCACCTTAGATTACACGCCAAATGCCAACTTCAATGGCACCGACACCATTAGCTACGAAATCAGCGATGGCAACGGCGGTACTGATATTGCGACAGTTACCGTCACGGTGAATGCCGTGAATGACGGTCCTGTGGCAGCCAGTGATGTGGCGGCGACGGACGAAGATACTGCTGTCACGATTGATGTATTGAGCAATGATTCTGACGTTGATGGCGATACCTTGAGTGTTGTTTCAGCCTCTGCCACAAACGGTTCGGTCTCGATTAACGTCGACGGCACCTTAGACTACACGCCAAACGCGAACTTCAATGGCACCGACACCATCAGCTACGAAATCAGTGACGGTAACGGTGGAACCGATACGGCAACAGTCACTGTCACAGTCAACGCGGTGAACGACGGCCCGGTTGCCGCAAGCGATGCAGCGACAACCGATGAGGATACCGTTGTAAATATCGACGTTCTTTCAAATGACTCAGACGTTGATGGCGACGCCTTAACGGTTACTGCTGCGTCAGCAGGGAATGGCTCAGTCTCAATCAATGTGGATGGCACTTTAGATTACACGCCGAACGCCAACTTCAATGGCACGGACACGATTAGCTACGAAATCAGCGATGGGAATGGCGGTGCTGATACCGCGACAGTAACAGTAACAGTCAATGCCGTGAACAATGGGCCGGTTGCTGCGGATGACGCCGTGAGCACTGACGAAGGAACAGTTGTTACGGTTGATGTGCTGAGCAATGATTCTGACCTCGATGGCGATTCACTCACCGTTACGACGGCGTCAGCGGCGAATGGCTCGGTCTCGATCAATGTTGACGGCATACTCGAGTACACGCCAAATTCAAGCTTCAACGGCACGGACACTATTAGTTATGAAATTAGCGATGGTAATGGCGGCTCAGATAGCGCAATCGTAACGGTCACGGTTAACTCTGTGAATACGGCGCCATCTGTGATGAACGAAAGTGTCACTTTCAATGAAGACCAAGTGATTGCAATTAATGTTCTCGCAAACGATAGAGACATCGATGGAGATGCACTTTCTGTTAGCTCAGCGTCGGCGACAAATGGCTCTGTGGTGATTAACGCTAACGGAACGCTTTCGTATACACCTAATGCAAACTTTAACGGTTCTGACACGATCACTTATGAGGTTAGCGATGGTCAAGGCGGTATCTCAACAGCGACCGTAAGTGTCACCGTTAATGCGGTAAATGATAACCCGAATGCTGAAGCTGATGCGGTAGTGACTAACGTCAATACCGAGATAGTAATTAATGCACTAGCGAATGATAGCGATGTTGATGGCGATTCATTGCTCATCACGGAAGCGTCTGCATCTAATGGCACTGTCGTCATTGATGAAAATGGTGCTTTGGTTTATACACCGAATGAAGGATTTGATGGGACTGACAGTATCACTTATGAGGTGAGCGACGGGCAGGGCGGAACGAGCACTGCGATGGTCGACGTTCTGGTCAATAACCTACCGTTAGCGGAAGACGATGCGGTCACTACTGAAGAGGATACGCCGGTCACAATAGATGTGTTGGCAAATGATTTAGACCTTGATGGCGATGCCTTATCTATTGTCTCCGCCTCCGCAACGAATGGCTCCGTGGTTATCAATACCGATGGGACGATAACGTATCTTCCGTCTGCTGATTTCAATGGCGCTGACACAATAAACTATGAAGTGAGTGATGGAAATGGTGGCGTAAGCCAAGCATCTGTTGCGGTGACTGTTAATGCTGAAAACGATGCGCCAGTCTCCAACAATGATGCAGTGACACTCAATACAAATACCTCTGTTACGGTTGATGTACTCGCTAATGATACGGACTCGGATGGAGACGTCCTGTCGGTTACGTCGGCCGTTGCGAATAACGGAACTGTTGTTGTTAACCCTGATGGAACGTTGACCTATACGCCAAATGCGAATTTTTATGGCAGTGATAGCATTACCTATCAAGTTAGCGACGGCAATGGCGGGACGAGTGCTGCCACCGTAGATGTGTTGGTCAACAGTCAGCCTTCAGCGGCTGGCGATAGCTTGGTGACCAATGAAGATACCGCGATGACGATTAATGTATTGGCCAACGATAGCGATCTGGACGGAGATACGTTGTCGGTGACTACAGCAGTGGCGGCTAACGGCTCAGTTTCAATTAACCCTAACGGGACATTGAGCTATACGCCAGATGCAAACTTTAGTGGCAGCGACGTCATTAACTATGAAATCGCTGATGGCAACGGGGGCACAAGCTCGGCAACGGTGACAGTGACTGTTAATGCAGTGAATGATGCGCCGGTTGCTGTTAATGACATTGTGACAACGGTTGAAGATACCGCGATTAGTATCGATGTGTTGAGCAACGATTTG
>Ga0209184_1001234_pt1 | contig 18227 bp, 14 predicted proteins | sample EN8Hudsemesocosm_2_FD_184627 | JGI IMG/M metagenome (GOLD analysis project Ga0209184, IMG submission 184627) | Methane-oxidizing microbial communities from mesocosms in the Hudson Canyon - EN8C Hudson Canyon (SPAdes) (version 2) | ecosystem: Environmental > Aquatic > Marine > Cold seeps | place... | reverse complement strand
AAAATGGTACCGGAGGACGGACTTGAACCGTCACGCTCGAAAGCAACGGATTTTGAATCCGTCATGTCTACCAATTCCATCACTCCGGCGACACAGTGACTTCAGTAATGAGCTGAAGAGATTGGCATTATACGAGATATCTTTGCTTGTGCAATAGTTTTTCTCGGCACAATGACTATTTGCTGTTTATTTATTCAATTTATGTTCTGGTTGATACGCTTTAAGGAAAAGACCAACTGCTTTATCAATGTGTTGATGAATATCTTCGTCTGATATTTGATCATTTGGTAGCAGGAGCATTTTAAAATGTAAACGCCCTTTTACCATTTCTATTAGCATTTGTGTGGCATAAAAAGGATCATCTATTAAGAGTATTCCCTCTTTATCAAGTTGCATCAAGTAATCAGTAAGTGGCTTTGTACATTTGAGTGGACCTTCTTCATACATTAGCGCACCTACTTCAGGTAATTTTGGTACCACTTGAATAACTAAACGAAATAGAGAAACTAAAGTATCTGACACGACACCTTTAACTAAACGAAAGCACATTTCGTTTAGTGCGTTACTGGGCGATAATTCAGTAGTATTAATTGATGCGATTATGGCAGCATGAATAGTGACTTGCTGCTCTATTACTGAAATCAACAGACCTTGTTTATTGCCAAATTCATTATAAATAGAGCGACGCGAGCCGCCGGCCTCAGAAATAATCATTTCAAGCGAGGTTTCATCATAACCATGTTTAAGAAATAGTTTTTGTGCAGCAGTAAGTATTAATTGTCCGCGCGAGCTTAATTCATTTACACTTGGTTTTTCGCAACTTGCCATTATTTCATTAACTCTTTTCTAACTATTGGTTGACTTTGGTACTACATAGTACCAAAATATATGGTACTTAACAGTACCAATTTACTTTTTAGCATTTACTACCTTAAATAAAGAGTAGCTCTCATCACTGGAATCATTATGCGCTTATTATTAACACTCCTCTTAACTACCTTTTTAATAAGTTGTAGTGAGCAAGCAGTTAAAACCGAAAAAGTAATCAGGCCAATAGCTTGGACAAAAGTAACGGAGTCAAGCTTGCAGCAATTGCGAACATTATCGGGCATTGTAGCCCCCGTTGAAGCAACAAGTTTAAGCTTTGAAGTAATAGGGAAAGTGCAAACTGTTGATGTAAAACTTGGCGATACTGTTCAAAAGGGGCAAATGTTAGCTCAATTGAATCATCGTAGCTTTGAATTATCTTCACAATCTGCTCAAGCCCAATTAGATAAAGTAAATTCTGCTATGGTTGAAGCAAAAAATGGCTATACTCGCTATAGCCAATTGATAAAACAAGGCTTAGTGTCTCAATCAGGTTTTGATAATGCAAAAGCCAATTATGAATCGAGTAAAAGTGCTGTAGGGGTTGCTCAAGCTCAATTAGATATCGCCAAAAAGAATTTGCAAGACAGCACGTTAATTGCGCCATACAACGGCATTATTACTAAGCGTTTAATAGAGCCTTCTCAGCAAATTGGTGCTGGACAAGCCGCCTTTGAAATTGAGGGTAAACACGGTTTAGAAGTAAACGTTATGGTACCTGAAACACTGATAAGAGAATTACAGCACAACACCATTATTCCCGTACGATTTCCAGTATTAACCCAAACAAAAGCTTTCGGCCGTATAGCAGAAATAGGAACAAGAGCAGAAGCCGCTAATGCTTTTCCTGTAACTGTGGTATTACAAGAAGAAAATCCGTTGTTAAGAGCAGGAATGACTGCTGAAGTTGACTTTGCTTTTGAAGGAGTAGGACAAACAGGCTATCAAGGTGTCACCATAAGCGTGCCTTTTACAGCACTTCGAGCAGGTATAAATCAAAAAAGCTATGTGTTCGTATATGATCCAAAAAGACACGTTGTTAATCAACGCCAAGTGCAAACAGAAAATGTGCTCAACAATATTGCCTTTATTTCTTTGGGTTTAAAAAAAGGTGAAATAATTGCCACTGCTGGTGTCGCATTTTTACGAGATGGCCAAAAGGTAACCTTGTTAGACAAAACTACTCAGCGTTTTAATTAAGAGCAACAACATGAATATCACAAAGATCGCCTTTCAATACCGTAAAACCGTATTTTTTATCATTGCTCTGTTATTAATCAATGGTGTATTTGCTTATTTCACCTTACCCTCACAAGAAGATCCAACCATCACAATAAGAGAAGCTGTTGTTACAACTTCTTTCCCAGGTATGGCACCGGAACGAGTCGAACAACTAATAACTAAAAAACTTGAAGAAGAAATACGAAAAGTCCCCGAAGTAACAGAAATAAGATCACTTTCAACAACAGGAACATCAACAATTCATGTCGAAATTCATGACCGGTATTTTAATCTTGACGATATTTGGCAGGATGTTCGCAATAAAGTAAATGCCGCGCATAGTAAAATGCCAAACAGCACTAGCCCTCCCTTTGTGAATACTGAATTTGGCGATGTTTCAGTAGTAACCCTAGCTTTAACTGCTGATGGTTTTGACATGAGTGCAATGTACGATATTGCCCAACATATTCGAGATTCCTTATATGCGGTTGAAGGCACAAAGAAAATTGAAATTTTAGGGCAATTAAAAGAACGTATTTTTCTTGAAGCTTCAAACGCAAAACTGTCGCAACTGGGGATTTCTCCTCAAGCATTGATCAACGAACTACAAAAGCAAAATATTATTCGTTCAGGTGGTGTTGTAGACACAGGCGCTAAAAGCTTTATTGTCGAGCCATCTGGTAACTTTGGCAGCGTATCTGATATTGCCAATACTTATATCAACATACCAAATACAGAAGACTTTATCGCTTTAAAAGATGCGGTTAGTATAAAACGAGATTATATCGACCCTCCTGATAAACTTGCCTATTTCAATGGCAAACCTGCAATTTTCTTTGCCATTGCGATGTTGCCTCAATACAACATCTTAAAATATGCCCCGCGAGTTAAAGCTAAGTTTGAGAAAATTACCAATAGTTTGCCTATCGGTTACCAACTAGATATTGCCACCTATCAAGCTGATCAAGTAGAGAAAACTGTTCGCGGTGTATCTATCAGTGTATTGCAAACTTTGGCAATCGTTCTTGTAGTAGTCGTTTTATTTTTGGGTGTAAGAACTGGCTTAATTGTTGGGGCTATTATTCCTTTTGTTATGTTAGCAACCCTCGCAATAATGCTCTTTTTTGATATGAAACTAGAGCGCATGAGTTTAGCTACCTTGATCATATCTCTAGGATTGTTAGTTGATAATGGCATTGTTATCGCAGAAGATTTCAAACGTAGAATTGAACATGGCATTAGTCGTTATGATGCCATGTTACAAGGCTGTCAGGAACTTGCAATACCACTATTAAGTTCTTCTATCACTACCATTTTATTTTTCTTACCGCTAATGTTAGCTGAACATGTTGCTGGTGAATTTACTCGGTCAATCTCGCTGGTTATTTTAATTACCTTAATGACCAGTTGGATACTTGCTTTATGTGTAACACCTATTCTTTGTTACTACTTTATAAAACCTTCTAAAATTGAAGAACAAAATGACTCTGCGTTAAGTAAATTATATGCAGGATATGAAAAGTTTTTGCATGGGGTGTTAAAGCATAGAACACTATTTATCGGTTTAATTTTGGTATTATTTATTGGCTCTATTGCTTCAATGAAGTATGTGGCTAAACAATTTTTCCCTGAATCAGATCGTACTCAAATATTAATGTATATTGATTTGCCAAACGGCACTTCATCACGTGAAACTAACCGTCAAATGAAAGAAATTTTCAAGTGGTTGGATAATAAAGAAAAGTTCAGCTTTATTGAAAACTATTCAGGGTATGTAGGCTTTAACGGTCCTCGATTTGTTTTATCACTTAACCCTGAAGACCCAGCCCAAAACAAAGGCTTTGCTGTGCTTAATGTAGTTGAAGGCACTAACGTTACCAAAAAAGTACTGGAGCTAGATAGACAACTTGAAGCAAGATTTCCTAATATTTCAGCGCGAGTTAAAAAAATGTTCTTAGGACCATCGGATGCGAAAACTATAAAAATTCAGGTTAAAGGCCCTGACAAAAACGTCATCTACAAAAAAGCTCAACAAATTATGGACTTACTTCATCAAGTCCCTAACACAATTAATATACGCAATGATTGGGAAAATTTAATTGTTAAAATTGATGTGCAAATTGATCAGCATCGCGCGAAAAGAGCTGGCTTAACATCCACTGAAATTGCAGATGCACTACAAACCTACTTTTCTGGTGCCCAAATATCCGAGTATAGAGAGGAAGATGAGATTATTCCGATTATACTCCGTGCACATGAGGCTGAACGAAATAACATAGACAGATTGCGTACGCTAAATGTTTATTCTGAAAAAACAGGTAAAGCCGTTCCGCTATTTCAAGTCGCAACTTTTGCCCCTGTGAACCAGTTTTCAGTAATACATCATGAGGATATGTTCCGTACTATTAGCATTGAAGCTCGCAATAACGACATGGCAGCCGAAGATCTGCAGCTAGTTATTGATGAAAGAATTCAAGCATTAGCTGCCGATTTACCGATTAATCATGAAATCCTTTACAGTGGCGCAATTGAAGAATCTAAAGCCGCCCAAAAAGCGTTAGGTGCAAGTATGCCAATGGTAATAGGCTTTATATTAATATTACTTGTTGCCCAATTTAACTCTTTCAGGCAGGCCGCAATAATAACCCTAACCATGCCATTGTCTTTTATTGGTGCTGTTATCGGTTTATTAGTGATGCAAGCTCCTTTTGGTTTTATGGTAACACTAGGTTTATATAGCTTGGCGGGCATTATCATCAACAATGCCATCGTTCTTATTGATCGAATCAAAATCGAAATTGACAGTGGTAAAACCCAATATCAAGCGCTTGTTGATGCTTGTTTAACACGATTACGCCCAATTGCCATGACAACAATTACTACAGTGATGGGCTTACTGCCACTGATCATTAGTAAAGACCCATTATTCTACGGCATGGCAAATGTTATTGCTTTTGGTTTAGGTATCGGCACCATATTAACTCTCGGCGTGGTACCCGTACTTTACTCGTCATTTTATAAAGTTAAAGCGAGTTAATAAAAATTCGTTGGTGAATATCTATATCCACTTAAACTTTAGCTGCGTCTTTGTTAGACTACGACAAATTTTTCTGAGCATATACCAAGTTGATTAAGTTATGACTTTAACTTCTGATAATGAATTTCCCCGTGCTGGTTTCCGTCGCCGTTTCGGCTCTTGGATTTATGATGTTCTTATTGCTTTTGCTGTTTATATGGTGGCAGGAGCGGTATCATTTTTATTGATATACCTAGGTTATTATATTGGTTTGTATAACATGCAAGGCTATGAACATTTTTCAGATACTATTTCACATACCTATTGGTTAAAGTGGCCAAATGAATTTTGGAAACTTGCTTGGGTAGGTTTTTTCTTTGTTTTCTTTTGGGAAAAAAGTGGTCAAACTTTGGGGATGAAAGCATGGAGGTTACGTTTACAAAATCAAGACGGTACGCGCATCACTAAAACGACTGGCTTAAAACGCTTATTACCTACCTTACTTGGATTAGGTAATTTAACAGTGATATTTGATCGTAAAAATAAACTTAGTTTACAAGATAGGTTAACTAACACAGAAGTCGTTGTTTTATCATTAGAAGCAAACAAAGGTAGGTTATAGACATTTTCGAATAGTAAGTGACGAGTTCTTAGTTTCGAGTTTCGAAGACACCATGCTAAGCATGTACGGGCTTAAAAACTCGCTACTATTATTGCTCGCAACCGTTTTGGTTATGTTGTCTTCTTGTTCATGAAATACCAAGCGGCGCTAATAAACAATATACTAGGTGAAATTGCCCCTATAATGGGCGGAAATTGATAAACCAAACTTAAAGAGCCGAGCACTTCATTACAAACAAAGAATAGAATTCCTGTCACCACACCCATCATTATTCTAGCCCCCATAGAAACAGAACGAAGTGGCCCAAAAATAAATGACAAAGCAACCAATAGCATTACCGCAACTGTTACGGGTTGAATTAGTTTTCTCCAAAAGGCAAGTTGATAACGGCTAGAATCTTGTTCATTCGCTTTTAAGTAGTCTAAATAATCCAGTAAACCACGTATCGATAATGACTCAGGTTTGACAGTTACCACACCTAATTTTTTCGGTGTTAATGAAGATTTTAAAACTTGCAAGGGGAGTTTTTCAGTGATAATTCGTTTATCAACTAGTTTTGTTTCAACAACATCAGTCAAAAGCCAAGCGTTATTTTGATAAATAGCCGATTCTGCACTCAACCAGCTATCAAGTTTTAGTTCATCATTAAAACGATATAACTGAATTTTTTTCAGCTGTCCTTGCTCTAATACTTCGCCAATGTTAAGAAAATAATCACCATCTTTTGCCCAGACACCATTTTTGGCTGAGATCAAACTACCACCAGAAATGGCCTGTGCTCTAATTTCTCTCGCTGTTGCCTCGCCATTAGGAGCCAACCATTCACCCACAGACATAGAGACTAAAATAAGTATCGTTGCTGTTTTCATAACAGATTTAATAATATCTAAACGTGATAGCCCAGCAGCTTGCATTACCACCAATTCACTATTACTCGCTAACATACCAATACCAATTAAACCGCCAATTAATGCTGACATTGGAAAAAAGATTTCAATGTCTCTTGGTACTGAATAAAGCACATAAAGCGCAGCATGAGACAAATCATAATTACCTCGACCAACCGCACGCATTTGTTCTACAAATTTAATGATACCGCTAACGCTAACAAAAACCGCTAAAGTTAAAAAGGTAGTGGATGCGACAATACGGCCGATATAAACATCTAATATCTTCATTATGTTTGGCCACTAGTATTATTAGCACTGGCAACATTACGCTTTAAACTAGGTAGTTTTGCTTTGAATTGTCTACCACTGCTACGTTCTTTCATTAATAGAATAACACCTAAAAATAGGGCACTAATATGTATAGGCCAAAGCCCTATAACTGCTGGCAAAGCTTGTCGTTCAACACCTGACCTCATTGCAGTTAATAATAAAAAATAACCCAAAAATAGCATTAACGCTGGCAGCATTTTTGCAAACTTACCTTGCCTAGGATTAACTACGCTTAATGGAACAGCAATAAAAGTTAAAATAATACAGGCAAGAGGAAAAGCTATTCTCCATTGAATAGTGGCGCCATATTCAGCTGCTGATTTAACATCAGTTGAATTAAATAATTGTTGGGTTGGTAAAGCACTAAGTTTTCGATGCTTTTGCTCTACTTCTTGATCTTGAATTTGAATATAATATTTATCAAAAGTAACTGACTGAAACTCTCCGTTAGCTGCATCTTTGTGATAGCGCATTCCTTCAGATAGTACCAAACGTTGAGAGCCTGAATCATCTTCAAAGACTTGCCCTTTCTTTGCATAAACTAAACTAGAGTTGATTATGCTATCTTCAGAATGGCTTTCATCGGGTAACTGAGCTACAAATACTTTATCAAAACTATTATCATCACGATTTTTATCATGAATAAAAACGACTGCTTTTTCATTACCAGTTTTTTGAAAACGTCCCTCTATAAGAGAGCTTAGACCTGAATCTGCTGCAAGTTTATCTTTTACTTGGTATTGATATTCTGACGCCATTGGCGCTAAGTACAAAGTAAAAATGCCGGTAAAAATGGCGGTAACAAAAGCAAGAACTAAAGTCACCCGTACTACATACCATTCACTTACACCACAAGCATGTAGCACTGTCATTTCGTTATCAGCATATATGCGACCATAAGCTAACAAAATGCCTAAAAAGAGACTTAATGGCAACATCATACCAGCTAAATCAGGAACTTTAAGCGCAATAAATATCATCACCATTTGTCCTGGAATGCTACCTTCTGAAGCATCACCCAAAACTCGAACAAATTTTTGACTAATAAAAATGGTCATCAACACAAAAAATACCGCTAGTTGCGTTTTTGCCACTTCTTTTAATAAATAACGAAAAATGATCACAAAAAGATCCCATTAAAACTGTGTTTTTTCTGACAATCGACTAGTTTTTCAAGTAAACTTGCCGTTTTCATAACTAAACTATATAGTCAACAGATAAGCTTAATTGATATATGCAGCTATAATTATAGCCCTTAGCGGCATCACTTGAATAGATAAGAGTGCAATTTTTTATTAATTTTAGCAAGTTATAGTCTCATTAAATGTGAAAGGAGAACTCATGGAGTTCGGTATAAAAAGCGGTAGCCCAGAAAAGCAGCGTAGTGCCTGTATTGTTGTCGGTGTATTTGAACCTCGCCGCCTTAGCTCAACAGCAGAACAACTTGATGAAATTAGTGAAGGCTACATTAGCAACCTTTTGCGTAAAGGCGATTTAGAAGGTAAATCAGGGCAGATGTTATTATTGCATCACGTTCCCAATATTCTTAGTGAACGAGTTTTACTTGTTGGCTGTGGTAAAGAGCGTGAATTAGACGAGCGCCAATATCGCCAAATTATAAAAAAAACCATTAATACCTTAAATGAAACTGGCTCTATGGAAGCTGTATGCTTCTTAGCAGAATTACACGTTAAGGGTCGTGATACTTATTGGAAAGTTCGTCAAGCGGTAGAAGCAACCCAAGATGGTCTATACAGTTTTAATAGTTTAAAAACTCACAAAGAAGAACCTCGCCGACCCTTACGTAAAATTGTTTTTAACGTACCGACTCGTCGCGAATTACCTATTGGTGAACGTGCAATCAGTCATGCATTGGCTATTTCTGAGGGTATTAGTACCTGTAAAAATGTGGCGAATATGCCACCAAACATTTGTAACCCTGCTTATTTAGCTGAACAAGCTAAAATTTTAGCAAATGATTACGACAAGGTGTCAACTACTATTGTCGGTGAACGAGAAATGGAAGAGTTAGGTATGGGATCATATCTAGCTGTTGGCCGTGGCTCAATAAATGAATCATTAATGAGCATTATGACTTATAACGGCATTGATGATGACTCTAAACCACTTGTTTTAGTTGGTAAAGGCCTTACTTTTGATAGTGGCGGGATTTCATTAAAACCCGGCGCCGGCATGGATGAAATGAAATATGATATGGGTGGTGCTGCTGGTGTCTTAGGTGCTATGCACGCTTTAGCTGAGTTAGATTTACCTATCAATGTAATCGGCGTTTTAGCGGGTTGTGAAAATATGCCGAGCAGCAATGCTTACCGTCCAGGTGATATCTTAACCACGATGTCAGGCCAAACAGTTGAAGTGCTAAATACTGATGCTGAAGGCAGGTTGGTATTATGTGATGCTTTAACTTATGTTGAGCGTTTCGACCCAGAAGCCGTAATTGACGTAGCTACACTAACAGGTGCTTGTGTTGTTGCATTAGGTAAACATGCTACTGGTTTATTAAGCTCTCATAACCCACTTGCTCATGAATTATTAAACGCTTCAGATCAAAGTGGCGATAGAGCATGGCGCTTACCTTTGTGGGATGATTATCAAGAACAGTTGGAAAGCCCATTTGCTGATATGTCAAATTTGGGTGGTAAAGGTGCGGGCACTATTACTGCTGCGTGCTTCTTAGCTCGTTTTACTAAAAAATATCACTGGGCGCATTTAGATATAGCAGGTACTGCATGGCGTAGTGGTGGTAAAGACAAGGGCTCAACAGGTCGTCCTGTTAGTATGTTAACGCAGTTTATGCTTAACCGTGCAGGGCAAGAGCAAGGCGAGTAAATTTACACCATGCAGACTCAGGTTATGTTTTACCTTCTTGATGACGAGAAGGCAAAGAATGAAAGCGCTGATATAAGCAAGAACGATGATGCTAAAGATACTAGCTCAGCGTTTTATCATGCCTGCTTGCAAGCAAGTCATTTTTATCGCCAAAATCAGCGCGTATTTATTTACACGCAAGACAAGCAAAGTGCTGAACACATTGATGAATTACTGTGGGCTTTTGATAGTGACAGTTTTGTTCCCCATAACTTATCTGGAGAAGGGCCCAAACAGGGTGCGGCAGTAGAAATTAGTAACCAAGCACCACGAGGTCGTAGGCCCGTATTAATTAATTTAACTAGCACAGTGCCTGAATTCGCTAATCAATTTCAATTTATAGTTGATTTTGTACCTAGCGATGAATCACTAAAACAACAAGCCCGTGAACGTTTTAAGACGTGTCGCCAATGGGGCTTTAAAGTAGACAACCAAGCGGTGGTAGAGCCGTAATAATGGTGTTGTACTGTTGTGCGACACTATACTTTTTGTCGGGATAAGAGATTATGCTCCGAGCATGCTCTAATTCAGTTGCATCCATGTAACGCTAATCCCGACCGACAATTTTAAAATTTATTTTATTTCGAGAACATGATGGAAAAAACTTTCAACCCAACCGACATTGAACAATCTTTATATACTAGCTGGGAAGAGCAAGGTTACTTTAGCCCTACAGGTGAAGGCGACAGCTACAGCATTGCAATTCCACCGCCAAATGTCACAGGCTCTTTGCACATGGGTCATGCTTTTCAGCAAACCATCATGGATACTTTAATTCGTTACCAACGTATGCAAGGTAAGAATACTTTATGGCAAACGGGTTGTGATCACGCAGGTATTGCTACCCAAATGGTGGTTGAACGTAAAATAGCGGCTGAAGAAGATAAAACACGCCATGATTATGGTCGTGACGCTTTTATCGACAAAATTTGGCAGTGGAAAGAAGAGTCTGGCGGCACAATTGGTAAACAGATGCGCCGCTTAGGTAACTCTATTGACTGGACACGCGAACGTTTCACCATGGACGAAGGCATGTCTGAAGCCGTACAAGAAGTTTTTGTGCGTTTATTTGAAGATGACCTCATTTATCGTGGCAAGCGCCTAGTGAATTGGGATCCAAAATTCCATACCGCCATTTCTGATTTAGAAGTAGAAAACAAAGATAAAAAAGGCCACATGTGGCATTTACGTTATCCTCTTGCTGATGGCGCCAAAACCGCTGAAGGCCTTGATTACTTAGAGGTAGCCACCACTCGTCCAGAAACCATGTTAGGTGATACTGGTATTGCGGTTAACCCTGAAGATCCTCGTTATCAAGATCTAATCGGTAAAAAAGTATTATTGCCGTTAGTTAATCGTTTAATTCCGATTGTTGGTGATGATCATGCAGACATGGAAAAAGGCACAGGTTGTGTGAAGATTACTCCTGCCCATGACTTTAATGATAATGAAGTGGGTAAACGTCATGCCTTGCCACAAATTAATATTTTAGATAAAAATGCTGCTATTTTAGCTGCTGCAGAAGTTTATGATACTAAAGGTGAGCTTTGTGATGCATACAGCACTGAGTTACCAAGTGAATTTGCAGGCATGGACAGATTTGTTGCCCGTAAAGCTATTGTTGCCAAATTTGAAGAGTTAGGCTTATTAGTTGAAGTAAAAGATCACGACTTAGTTGCCCCTTATGGTGATAGATCGGGCGTGATCATTGAACCATTATTAACCGATCAATGGTATGTGCGTGTTGAAAAACTTGCAGGCCCTGCGGTAGATGCTGTAAAAGACGGTCAAATTGAGTTTGTTCCTAAGCAATATGAAAACCTTTATTTCTCTTGGATGAAAGACATTCAAGACTGGTGTATTTCACGTCAACTTTGGTGGGGACATCGTATTCCAGCTTGGTATGACGAAAGTGGTAAAGTTTATGTAGGCCGCACAGAAACGGAAGTTCGCGCTAATAACAGTATCGCTAACGATATAGTACTTAAACAAGATGACGATGTGCTTGATACTTGGTTCTCTTCTGCCCTTTGGACTTTTTCAACCTTAGGTTGGCCAAATCAAACTGATGATTTAAAAACATTCCATCCTACTGATGTATTGGTAACTGGTTTTGATATTATCTTTTTCTGGGTTGCTCGCATGATCATGATGACCATGCATTTTAACAAAGATGAAAACGGCAAAGCACAAATTCCCTTTAAAAAGATTTACATGACCGGTCTTATTCGTGATGAAAATGGCGATAAAATGAGTAAATCAAAAGGTAACGTTATCGACCCATTAGATATGATTGATGGTATTGACCTTGATAGTTTACTAGAAAAGCGTACTGGCAACATGATGCAGCCAAAGCTTGCCAAAAAGATTGAAAAATTGACTAAAAAGGAATTCCCAAACGGCATTGAAGCTCACGGCACAGATGCCTTGCGTTTCACATTAACGTCCGTTGCCACCACAGGTCGTGACATTAGTTGGGACATGAAGCGCCTTGAAGGTTACCGTAACTTTACCAACAAGATATGGAATGCTAGTCGTTACGTATTAATGAATACTGAAGAGTTTGATTGTGGCCAAGCAACTAATGCAGAGCTAGAGTTATCTTTAGCTGACCGTTGGATCATTGGTCAATTTGAATTAACCGTGAAAACTGTGCATGAAGCCTTTGAAACTTTCCGTTTTGATTTAGCCTCACAAGCCTTATATGAGTTTACTTGGAACCAATTCTGCGATTGGTATTTAGAATTAACTAAACCAGTGTTATTCAAAGGAAATGAAGCACAACAACGTGGCACACGCCATACTTTAGTGAACGTATTAGAAGGCTTATTACGTTTAATGCACCCAATTATGCCATTCATTACTGAAACTATTTGGCAACGAGTACAACCATTAAGCAATTTTGCTAAAAATGGTGACTCAATCATGATACAAAGCTTTCCTGAGTTTAATGCTGATAATTGCGACCAACAAGCCATTGATGATTTAGAATGGCTTAAACAGTTTATCGTTGCTATTCGAAATATCCGTGGTGAAATGGATATTGCTCCAAGCAAGTCATTACCGGTGTTGCTTAAAAATGTTAGTGACAACGATCAACGTCGCTTAAACGAGAATGAACAATTTTTAAGTGCATTAGCAAAACTTGAAAGCATTGAAGTATTAAGTGATGACGAACAAGGCCCAGCATCAGCTTCTGCAGTAGTGGGTGATTTATCAATTTTAATCCCAATGGCAGGCTTAATAGATAAAGAAGCAGAATTAGCACGCTTAGATAAGGCTATTGATAAGTTAGAAAAAGATGCAGCTAGAACCCGTGGTAAGTTAGGCAATGAAAACTTTGTTGGCAAAGCCCCTGTTGCCGTAATTGACAAAGAAAAAGCCAAATTATCGGAAGCTGAATCAGCACTGGCTAAAATGCTTGAACAAAAAACACAGATAGCCGCACTTTAAGTTTATTTAAATAAAATACTAAGTTAATACCATTCCACATAAAGAAGTGAGCACTTTCTTAAACGGAATGGTATAACTTTACTCTGCCTTAACCGATAAAATATCACATTGAACATTATCTAAAATTTTCTCTACCGTATTACCAATAAATCCAACATTATCCCCCATTCCCATCACCAATAAGTTGACCTGAGTTTCCACAACTAAATTAGCAAGTTCAAACTCAATTTCACCTGAAACTAAATGAAGTGATGAATCTTCAAAACCATAATCTTTCACTAGTTTATCAAGTGATCTCTGGTGATATTTTTCAACTGATTGCAAGTACTCATTAAAATCGACCATAGGCAAACTTTGATCCATCCCAACTGAGCTCATACCCTGCCATAGTTCTATCCCGACAGGTTGATAACAATGACCAACATGAATATCTGCTTCAAATAAAGCAGCAAGATTCGCACTGGCATCAATAACTGCTTTATCTAAATTAGTCGGTTTGTCATTAGCGTTAACAGGATCAACTGCTGCCATTATTACCTTGTAGGGGGTGCCCTGATTAGAGGAACTTTTATCAGTATCGATTGATGATTTGGCTAATAGCAACGGTACATGGCAGTACTGTAATAAACGCCAATCAGTGGGAGTGAAAAACAACCTATTTAGCGTTGAATGTCGATGAGTTGATTTAATCACTATATCGGCACTCACTTGTGACGCTTTGTCAAGAATCGCTGTGGCAATATTTTTATGCCACTTGATATCGAGTTTTACCGTTAAGCCTTGCCCAACGACATCATTGACATAGGTTTCAAGCCACCTTAACTGTGATGCGACATACTCTTTTTGCAATAAAGTTAATTGCTCTGAATCAAAAGTCCAGTGATTCACTAATTGCCTATTATAAGCTACCAAAAAAAGCTCAACGGAAGCTGATGTTTGTTTTGCTAAACTAATAGCACGTATCAACGCAGGTTGCTGATCACACATGGGATCCATAACCACCAATATATGTTTAATTGCCTTCATCTTTTTCTCCTAAATAGACACTTCTAAGATAAAAACTAGTTGAACAATATGTCTTTAGCAAAAAATAAAGAACTAACATTGATCTACGCCATGAAAACCATCGTTCAAACGATTAACGAGCATTACTTTTATGCAAAAAGTACTTGTGTAATTCATCCTCCACAATGAGCAATAGTGCAATACCATGTAGACCTGGCCACTGCTGTAATGAAACTGGAGATAATCCAAGTAACTCCCTTAGCCAAGCGTACACATAGTCATAATATGAATACCTTTTGCTGCGAACATACCAAAGAGCAAAAATTTTATTCTTAACTAAGAGCCATCTCGTCAAAATGATGTGTTTTCTTTGATTTAGAATAACTAGACCACAACAAATTTAGCACATTCACCAGACTCAACTAAACTCACTATAATAGACCAACTGTAGAAATAATATACGAGGGTGTGTGATGTATCGCTGGGCTAGTTTGTTTTTATTACTGAGTTGCGCGCTTTTGGCCGCAAACACACAGCCGATCCAAAACATAGCCCAAGAAATGGCAAAACAAGCCAGTTATAGTCAAATACCTTTGCTTAGTATTAAAGGCGCCATTGGTCCTGCCGTAAGTGATTATTTAGTTAGAGAAATATCTGCTGCTAATGCGAAGGCCAATACGCCACTGATATTAATCACCTTAGATACTCCTGGTGGTTTAAGTGCTAGTTTACGAGACATTAATAAAAGCATACTCAGCTCAACCGTGCCAATAGCTTGCTTGGTTTACCCGCAAGGTGCTCGTGCAGCTAGTGCTGGTACTTATATTCTTTATGCCTGCCATATTTCGGCGATGGCCTCTGCTACTACGCTTGGCGCAGCAACCCCAGTAAATATAGCCGCGCCCATGGCGCCACAATCAGAAGACTCCCCTGAAAAAAGTAATACTTCTGCGATGGAGAAAAAAGTACTAAACGATGCTATCGCCTATATTCGTTCTTTAGCTCAGTTACGAAATCGTAATGCAGAGTGGGCAGAGAAAGCAGTTGCTCAAGCTGCCACCTTAACCGCCAGTGAAGCGTTGAAAGCCAAGGTGATAGATATTATCGCTGAAACACCACAAGCACTAGTTAACCAGCTTGATGGGAAAGAGGTTTCAATAAATCAGCAAGTAACTCAACTACAGTTGGCTAATGTGAAACTTGTCACAAAAAGTCCTGATTGGCGTAACCAATTTCTTGCCACCATTACCAATCCTAATATTGCCTACATTCTAATGCTAATTGGCATTTACGGTTTATTGCTAGAATTTTACAGCCCTGGCATAGGTGTTGCTGGTGTGACTGGTGGTATTTCATTACTTATCGCTATGTATGCTTTCCAATTACTGCCTGTAAATTTTGCTGGTGCTGGTTTAGTTATATTAGGCATAACGCTGTTGATAGTTGAATCTCTAGTGCCCAGTTTTGGTGTTTTTGGTATTGGCGGTGTTGCCGCCTTTGTTATTGGCTCAATTTTTTTATTCGATACCGAACTAGACCACTTCAAAGTGTCATTGCCGTTAATTGCTGCAATCGCACTTATCTCAACATTATTTATTGTTTTTGCTTTAGGTTTTATTTGGCGGGCAAGGAAAAATAAAATAGTCAGTGGTCAAGAGGAAATCATCAATGCATGGGTGACTGCGAGTGATGATTTTACTGGTAATGGCTACGTCATGTTTAATGGTGAACGCTGGGCTGCAAATTCTTTACAGCCAGTAAAAAAAGGTCAAAAAGTTAAGGTGAAATCTATCAAAGGATTAACGTTAAATTTAGCCTCGCCAGCCACATTAGTTAATGATAAGGAGCAAACTGATGCCTCCCATATTTAATAGTATTGAAATATTTTCAACTTCGATAATATTTCTGCTCGTAGCTATACTGCTAAGTGCTTTTCGAATTTTACGAGAGTATGAACGCGGCGTTATCTTCTTACTCGGCCGTTTTTATAAAGTAAAAGGGCCTGGCTTTATTATTCTTATTCCGTTAATCCAACAAATGGTGAAAGTTGATTTACGCACTGTGGTCATGGATGTTCCCAGTCAAGATGTTATTAGTCGTGATAATGTTTCGGTGAAGGTCAACGCAGTTATTTATTTTCGAGTGATAGATCCACAAAAAGCCATTATTAATGTTGAGAACTTCTTGCAAGCGACCTCACAACTAGCTCAAACCACATTAAGATCGGTATTGGGACAGCATGAACTCGATGAAATGCTTGCCAATAGAGAAATGTTAAATACCGATATTCAAACCATTTTAGATGTTAGAACAGACAGTTGGGGCATTAAAGTGTCCAATGTTGAAATTAAACATGTCGATTTAAACGAAAGCATGATCCGAGCTATTGCCCGACAAGCAGAAGCAGAACGAACACGTCGTGCAAAAGTTATTCATGCATCAGGAGAAATGGAAGCATCAGGAAAATTAACTGAAGCGGCCAATAAACTATCAGAACAACCAAATGCCATTATGTTGCGCTATTTACAAACCTTAACTGAAATTGCAGGAGAGAAAAATTCAACCATTATTTTTCCACTGCCGATGGAGTTGATTAATGGCTTATTAGAAAAAAATCAAAAAAACAAAAATACCGAAAATAATTAAATTGGAGAAAATTGAAATGAAATTTTTATTGTTAATATTAACCATCATTGCCTCTATAACACTTTTTAGCTGTAGTAAAGGAGCTGACTCTCCTAGAGGCTTCAGCTTGCCCAAGGGTGATGCAGAAACAGGCAAAGCCGTTTTTGTTAAATACCAGTGCTTATCTTGTCATACCCTAGAAGGGGTTGAACAAGAAGGCGTTCCCAAACATGATGAGATATCAGTAGTTCTGGGAGGTAAAACTCGACAAACAGTTACTTATGCCGAGTTGGTTACCTCTGTGATCAACCCTTCTCATAAACTAGCTTCACGATATTTAATCGCCGACGTATCTACTGAAGGAACATCCAAAATGACTGTATTTAATGATGTAATGACTGTGACCGAATTAGTTAATCTGGTGGCTTTTTTACAGCCCAAATATAAACTAGTTCCTTATCAGCCAACGAGATATAACTATTATCCAAATTAGCTAAGTTAAGAGAACTCAATGAATATTCAGTTTTTTGGTGCTAGCCAAGAGCTTACGGGCTCTTGTTATTAAGTTGAGGTTGCAAATAGTAAAATACTGATTGAATGTGGAATGTTCCAAGGAGGAAGTCATAATGAGCAACGCAATGGCAAAACATAAAACGTCAGTGTAAGAGCCTTGAATTAGTATCACCTATGTGTACTGTTGGAGATGCAAAAATAATAAAATTATGGGGCGAAACAATGCGAGTAAAAGCCATTATACATACTATTGGCAGATTTTCCGCTCATGCAGACCAACAAGGCCTAATTGACTGGTATGAATATTTGATAATAAACCACGGTTGACCCTAGTCCATGGATAGCCTAAAGCCATGGGCATACTAGCTCGAAAATTGAAATATCAATATGGCGCTAATGATGCATAAGCAAGCTACAGACAACTTATTGATTTTTAAGTTTTGATGAAAATAAAAAGATCTGACTTCCCTAAAAACACTACTTTTCAATCACCTACTCACAACTAAAATAATACTTATTCAAATAAAAATTGAACTATTTCAATTTTTTATAAAGCAAATTAAAAACAACTGTGCTATGCTCCCATTGCGTTGAGTTTTTGTGTTGCGGATGAAGGTTGATACTAACTTTTGTTTTAGATTTACCAGGTACTGATGTACTTGTATATTCTTAACAAATGGATTTAGGCAATGCAAACTGATTGTTTGTTCCAAATACGGTTTGTTACGAATATGGTTTGTTTCCTTCCTCTTCCTGTACTACTTATGGTAGAGGGCATTTACTCGGGTAAAAACGG
>Ga0209184_1001233_pt1 | contig 18229 bp, 18 predicted proteins | sample EN8Hudsemesocosm_2_FD_184627 | JGI IMG/M metagenome (GOLD analysis project Ga0209184, IMG submission 184627) | Methane-oxidizing microbial communities from mesocosms in the Hudson Canyon - EN8C Hudson Canyon (SPAdes) (version 2) | ecosystem: Environmental > Aquatic > Marine > Cold seeps | place... | reverse complement strand
GAAAGTTTAAAGTTCATGCAGGGCCTTGGGATTGCATTTTAAGAGTGGCCAGAGTAGTACGAAAACCCGGCCAGCTGCAAACCCGTTACGCGGAAAATAGAGTTCTAAAAATCGCCCTAAAGTGGCTTTTAGAAATGCAATGCCACACCCACAGCCGCAAACCCTAATACTAGCCACACGATGGGCAGCTTGATAATTCTCAACAAAAAGAAGCCCAGTATCACCAGCGCCATCTCCATGGAACTGGTCACGGAACTTGCAAATACCGGTTGATAAAGGGCAGAAAACAATAGCCCCACCACGGCGGCATTAATGCCCCAAGCCGCACCGGCCACCTTGGGTTTGGCCGCCAGTGATTCCCAAACGCCCTGTAAACTGAGTACCAATAAAAAACCCGGTAGAAAAACCGCCAGCGTGGCGATGAAGGCCCCAATTAATGGGTTGGCCAACGACATTTCTGCACCTAAAAATGTCGCCATGGTAAACATGGGACCTGGCACCGCTTGGGCAGCAGCATAACCCATAAGAAAACGATCTGTGTCGAATGCGTCGCCCACGGTTTGTTGCAGCAAGGGCAGCACCACATGGCCACCACCAAATACAAGACTACCGGCTTGGTAAAAACCGGAAAAAATATCGGCCCAGGGTGACAACCCGGTTATAAATGGCAAGCCGGCAAACAGGACTAAAAACACCAACAAGGGCAATAATTTAAAACCGCCCGCGCCGGCCTGCTGCTGGACATTGGGCCTTGTATTGGACTTAGAATAAAAAGCGCCCACTAAGGCGGCCAATGCCAAGACTCCTATTTGAGTCCAAAGATGAGGCATTACCAACAACGCAATAGCGGTAAATACCGCAATGCTAATGGATATTTTATCCTGACAAAATGATTTGAACATGCCCAGGGTGGCATCGGCCACCACCACCACGGCCAATAATTTTAAGCCGTGCACCAAGCCCACCAGAATGCCATTGGCACTTTCATCAAGCGTGGTGGTGGCCAAAAAATACAGCAATAAAAATGAAGGTAAGGTGAAACCAATAAACGCCGCCATAGCGCCAAAAATACCGGCACGACGGTAACCCAGAGCAAACCCTATTTGGCTGGAGCCAGGTCCCGGTAAAAATTGGCTAAGGGAAATTAGCCTGGCATAAGCATCATCATCGAGCCATTTTAGTTTCTGCACGAAGGTGCGCTGAAAATAACCTATATGCGCGGCGGGCCCACCAAAGCTAATGCAACCCAGGGCAAAAAACCGCCAAAATACTTCCCAAACATTATTCATCTTGTTTACCAATAAAAATCACGAAAATATTCGTTGCGCCCAAACTGTCAACCCTGCCGCCACACTGCCAAAGTGATCACCGTCTACGACCTGGATATTACCCAGTTTATTCTCGATGGCCTGTCGAATCACAGGGGACTGAGCCGAGCCACCGGTGACATAAATTAAATCAGGTTCACAACCGGCCTGATTAATGGCCTCGGTCATGAGGGCCGTCATCTTGTTAAGAGGCCGATAAATCGCATGGGCAAATTGTTCTCGACTGATATCACAGGCCAACAACTCATCAATATAATTCAGATCCACCTGGTAATTGATCTGATTTGATAATTGTATTTTGGTTTGTTCGGCACTGCGCACCAGATGGTAATTTTGCTTGTCACGGCGTAAGGCAATGAAGCGCTTAATTAGATCCGGCTCTACGCAGTCACGCATGAGCTGGTCCAAATGAAAGCCGGTTTTTTTATCGTTAAAGTTGGCCTGTGCACCCACATCATTGGTGCTGACCGCATCCCAAAAGGCTTTAGTGGGCACGTTGATACCACTCTTAAGTGTGGAGTTCATACCAAATAGAGGCATGAGGTGTTTGCCCGCCAATTGAATGTCTAAATCATTGCCCCCCACACGTTCACCGCTGTGGCCAATGAAATCTTGTTGCCGTTGGTCTTTATCTCTATGGCTGGGCCCCATGCGCACCATCGCGCAATCTGTGGTACCACCGCCCACATCCACCACCAACACGGTTTTATCCACAGTTAGTTTTTGCTCGAAGTTTAAACCGGCCGCAATGGGCTCAAATAGAAATTCAACACTTTTAAAGCCGGCACGCTTGGCCGCAACTGTGAGAATGTCGATGGCTTGTTTATTACTTTGCTCGCTGTTTAACCCTTGAAAGTTCACCGGGCGACCAATCACCGTGTGGCTAATAGTGTCTCCCAAGGCGGCTTCGGCCCGATGCTTAATGCCTTGCATCATGGCGGTGACAATGTCTTCAAAGAAGTGAATGGCGGCTGGACGTAAACCACTGGCCCCCAGGAAGGATTTAGGAGATTTTACAAAGTAGCCTTCGCTGGGGTCGCTCAAGTACTGCTCAAATGCATCTTGCCCTAGATAGAGACTTTGCTCATCTTTATGAAAGCCCTCTTCGCGGCGCACCCGTGAAGCGCGCGCCAACGAGCCCGAACGTTGGTTGATAAAGGCCTGCTGTTCACTGGGGTTGGCAATGTTTAGACCCACTTGTTCACATACCAGGTCACGGTCCAGGGCATACAGGGTAGAGGGCATAAAGGCCTTGTCCGGCTCCAGTGACAACAACTTAACGTCCTGCCCTGCCCCCTGTCCTGTTTTTTGTGAGACCCCCATGGCACAGTTGGATGTGCCGTAATCGAAACCTGTAATCATGGCCCTGCCCGGATGTCTAAAAAGGCCGCGCAAATTATCATATCAAACGGCAAGGCGCCAGAGTTTTGAAGAGGCTAAAACCTTAACTTAAGGCTATAAATTACTTGCCGCCCTCTGGATGGCAGGCCTTCATCTAGATTGGTGGATGCGGTGGGACTAAAGTAATTGTTATCTTGCAGGTTATTGACCAAAAACTGGGAATGCAGATCTTCACTGTGTTGATAATTCACCACCAAATTGTGGTACCAGTAGGCAGGCAAATTGAGGCGGTCATTGCTGGCATTCATTAACATCTCACTTTTAGACAAATACACACTGCTAACGTTTGCCTGCCAACGTTTATACTGACCACTTACGGTGAGCGACCCTGTGGTGTCAGACACCCTAAAGGAGCTGCCCAACATATTTAACATTCTCGAATAAGAGGCCCGAATACTAATGTCCCTGTTGATTTGATGACGGTACTCCAACTCTATTCCATCATTGCTCTCGCTCTCTTGGTTTTGAAAGGTTCTAACCCCCTGCACGGAAGTTTGCTCGATGGCACCGTCTATTTGGTTGTAAAAATAGGCCATATTCAAATAAAAATTAGGGTATTGAGTAAACCAAACTAATTCACTGGAAGTAATGGTTTCACTGGATAAATCAGGATTGCCAATGAGGGTATTGTTATTAATGGCATTCAATTCGATGGCGTCGGGAGTACGGAAAGCCTGGCTAAAAAGGGCTTTAAAATAGTGGTTTCCAGTGACTTCATAAATTAAGGCCAGTCTGGGTAATAATTCTCCCTCTTCAATGTTTTTTGCATAGTCATAACGCAGAGAATATATGGTATTGAATTTGGGGGTCACCTGTTGCTGGTATTCAGCAAACCAGGCTAGAACGTGATTATCTTTTTCACGAATAAGAGGAAATGGCACAGGATCATTGTCATAGTATTCCAATGGAAAATTCTGAGCCGCCAGCTTCTCAAGATTAAAGTTAGAAAACATCAGTGACGATGCCGGATCAGAATATTGATATTCTCCACCCATGCTCATGTGGCCGTCTATAAATAACCAGTCGGCCACTATTTTTACCCCATATTGTTTCGATTCTACTTCACTGTTCACCTCAATGGGCGCTGCATTACTGGGTTGACTAACACCTACCAGAACCCCTGGAGCAGAGAGGCGCCCGGAAAATCCTATCTGCCTGATGTTTGCATATACGGATGAGGTTAAATCAAAATTATCATTAATTTCAGAGGTATGACTAAAAGACGCTAACGTGTATTGTTTGTCCAAACCGTTAATGTCGTTATCCACTCGATCAACCGAGTAATAACCCTGGTAATTTAAACGGTTATGGATTAGTGAAAAAATACTTTTATCGTCTCGCTTTATCAGATAAAAATAGGATTCCGAGTAAGGGTCTTTGGCGTCCACTCGGTTACCACTGTCTGCGTCTTTTAACGAATATTCCTCCCCTAAATCCCCCCTAAAAATGGCCGAGAACTGTAAGTCGCCTCTAAAATAGTTCACCACGTTCGATGCATAATTATTATTTCCAAATCCTACTTGGGCAAAATTTTCATCCCTGTAGGTTTCAATATTAATCACCCCCAGTAATGCACCACTGCCAAACACAACCGAACCTGGGCCGCGAATAAATTCTATTTTAGATACATTGTCCAACGGCACCTTTGAAATACTGCCCATGGAGGATGCAATGTAACCCGAGGTAATAGCCTGACCATTAATAATAATTTTAACGCTGCGGGTGCTGGTGCCTATTTGTCGGCCGCGACTGGATACACTATAGAGACCGTTTTCGCTTTGGCGTTTACTTTGAAAGCCAGGTACCAAATTAGACAACTCATGCAGGTTACGTAAACCCAGCTGTTGAATTTCTTTGCCGGTAAACACCGTTACCGATGCTGGGGTGTAGGCCAAGCTTTCAACTGAAAAACTGGCACCAGACACTTCCACCGCCAATAGCTCTTCTAGGGAAAGGGTAAAATAGTAATCATCAATTTCATCTGTCGCCCAGGCTGGCATCCCCAGGCATAACAGCAACAATGGTAGTTTATAGCTCACAAGCGTCCCTCAGATAGTTTTAAGCTTAGATGAAATCAGCTGCAGCCGTTTGGCTTTCTGCCCACAAGATCTATCAAAACAATATTAAAAAGGGATAATTAATATGACTTAAGAATAAGCAGGCTCACGCCTCCCGCTAGGTTAACAAGGATTAAAACGGTATTTTGTCAGCCATTGACTATCCTTCATATATTAAGCACTTTTGGCTCATGGGTTTGGCCACAGAGGAAGGTATATGAAAGAGAGCGAATACCTGGAAGATCGCACCGACCTGGTTAAAAAATTACAAGACTTTCCATTTTTTCGTAACATCAATCCAGGGCATTTACTGGACATGCTTAAGCTCAGTAAATTGCGCAGCTACGATGAGGGTGAAGTGATTACCCCGGAGGGCGTCTACGACAGTTGGATATATGTATTGGTGTACGGCGAAGTGAAAGTATCCAAGGGCAGTTCTGAGCTGGCCCGCTTTAGCGACAGCGGTGATACCTTTGGTGAACTGGCCATCATAGATGGTGAAGCCCGCTCGGCCACGGTGGCCGCCACCATTAAAACCAAATGCCTGGCCATAGATGCATCCTTTTTAGACCGATTGCCCATGGAAGAACAAAGTGCGTTTTATTCGATATTTTACCGTATGCTGGCAGAAATTTTGTCAAAACGTTTGAGAGAGACCGGCCAAGAACTGGCGCAGTGCAAAGAGCAGTTGAAAAAATTAGGCGGGCAAGCCTAACCGCTCACTTACCATTAAGCACATGGCAAGCAAGAGTTTACTAATAGGATTGTTTTACTGGCAGGTATAAAGTTTTTGCATGTCGGCGTGAACTTGCGTCATTAGATGCTCTAGCGCCTGCATATCAATATCGCTTAACTTATTGATTAACAAGCAGTTACTGGTGAGCTTGTGTTTACCTAGCTTTTTCAGCAATACGTCATACTCATCAAAACCAGGCATCACAAAGACAGTAATGCGGCCATTTCCGGGGTGAAATGAAATAACGGGCCAATGGATTTTTTTACCGGTTTTATAAATGTAATGATAAGAGCCAAAACCAATAAGTTCATCACCCCACATCACGGCTTCTTTACCGCTTACGCGGGTCATAAGCTGCTGAATAAGCTGGGCGTCTAACTGGCGGCGAGTAAAATCGATGCCGCTGATGAACTTGGCAACGCTATTGTCATTGGGCTGGGCATTTAGATCTATCATGGTGCTTACTGCTGGCAAGGTTGAGGGGGAATTATAACCCGAATACCCCCATAAAGCAGCGCCGCTTTAGGGATGCTTACAATGCCGCGTTCATATAAGACTTAATGTTCACTTCCCGGTCGATGATGTTCACTACAGGATTGGTCACCGCTCCCCTAAAAGGCTGGGCATCTTCCAGTATGAACCTGGCCCCCTTTTCGGCAATCATCACGGTGGGGGCATTGGTATTGCCTGAGGTAATCGTAGGCATAATAGAGGCATCCACCACTCGCAAGCCCTTCACCCCTATCACCGAAAGGCGATCATCCACCACCGCCATGGCATCATTGCCCATCTTGCAGGTGCCCACCGGGTGGAAAATGGTGGTTCCCAATTCGGCGGCGGCATCTAACAAGTCAACATCGCTTTGAACATGCTCACCTGGTAAATATTCACGAGGGGTAAACGGCTCTAAAGCCTGGCTGGCCATGATTTTACGAGTGTATTTTAAGCCGGCGATGGCCACCTCGCGATCTTCTTGGGTGGACAGATAATTGGTGGTGATGGCCGGGGCCTCGTGTGGGTCGGAGCTGCTGATGCGCACATGACCGCGACTGCTAGGCCTTAAGTTACACACAGCCGGGGTAATGGCATTGAAGGTATGTAAGGGCGAGCCAAATTTATCCAGCGACAAGGGTTGTACGTGCCACTCCATGTTGGCACTTGTTTGACTACTGTCACTTTTGGCAAAAGCCCCCAGTTGCGAAGGAGGCATAGTGAGCGGGCCGGTTTTATAAAACAGGTACTCCAGCCCCATGGAAATTTTGCCAAATAAGGAATGAAACCGTTGGTTTAGGGTGACCGTATTGTCCACTTTATAAATGCTGCGGATTTGCAAATGATCCTGTAGGTTTTCACCCACACCCGGTACATCCTTTAATACATTTATACCGTGTTGCTGCAGCAAATCCTTGGGGCCTATGCCCGACAGTTGCAACAATTGCGGGGAGGCAATGGCCCCTGCGCTTAATATCACTTCACGGTGAGAGAAATAAGCGCCACGCTTGCCATTTTTAAGCTTCACTCTGACGCCGGCGGTGGTTGGGGTGCCGTTATTGTCACTGATAATGATTTCTTCAACATGCACATTTTTTACTACGGTTAGATTGTCCCGCTTCATGGCGGGGCGCAAAAAACCTTTCACACCGCTCCAGCGTTTTCCTTTTTTTTGTGTCATTTGGAAATAGGCGTTGCCGGCATTATCTCCTTGATTAAATTCTTCTATTTTTTTAATGCCCGACTGAGATGCCCCGTCACGCCAGGCATCCAATATTTGCCAGTTTACTCGACGCTCTTCCACTCTTAATTCGCCACCGCTACCGTGAAATTCATTTTCACCATGCTGGTAGTCTTCAGACTTTTTAAAAACAGGTAAGACATCCTGCCAGCCCCAGCCCTTGTTACCCAAGCTGGCCCAATGATCGTAATCGCCCGCCTGGCCACGCATATAGATCATTGCGTTAATAGAGGAACAGCCTCCCAATACCTTGCCGCGGGCGTAGTTAATGGTGCGCCCGTTTAGGCCTGAGTCGGGCTGAGTGGTTAAACACCAGTCGGTTTTAGGATTGCCTATGGTGTACAAGTAACCTACAGGCACATCAATCCAGGGATGATTATCTTTGCCGCCAGCTTCCAGCAATAACACACGATGCTCACCACTTTGCGATAATCGATTGGCCAATACACAACCTGCGGTACCTGCGCCGACGACAATATAGTCAAAGCTGCCTAGACGTTTGCTGGAATTAGTCATTGCTGACCCTTATGCTTGTTCACCCCCTTTAGTGGCTAAAGGGCAGTGGATATTATTTTTATTACCAACATAAGTATCAGAAAACTTAGGCCAAGTCTGTCCCAGACAAAGTATTTCCCGCCACAAACAGGCTAGCTATAGACCGTACAGGCGTACAGCCTAGTATCCACGCCCTTTTCCACATTTAAATACTCGCCACCCCGTTTGAAAATAGTTTGTAACTGTTTGTACAAACCCTTTAAAATTAGACCAATTACGCCCTAACGGCCATTAACTTAAATCGCCTACAACTTATTGTCCCCTGTAGGGTCTTACCCTGCCTATAGAGATAATTCATTACCCCAATTGAGTACTCAACATGTTATCAATTAGACCCACATTGCTGCTATTACTGACCTTTTTAACTCTACAAACGCCAATGGCCGACGAGTTTAATCATCAGCCGTGGGATCAATTGCTAAAAAGCCATGTGGTATTAAGCCAGGATGGGCTTGCCAGCCAGGTTGATTATGCGGCCATGGCACAAAAACGCCCTGCGTTAAAAGGTTATCTGGAAAGCTTGTCTAGTGTGAGCCAAAAAGAATTTGATGCTTGGCACAAAGACGCCCAACTGGCATTTTTAATTAATGCCTATAATGCTTGGACCGTTGAGTTAATATTGCAGGCCTATCCTGAACTGGAATCTATTAAAGAGTTAGGTAGTTTTTTTAACCCGCCGTGGAGTAAAGCATTTTTTACTTTATTCGCACAAAAGCACTCCTTAAATGACATTGAGCACGAAATGATTCGTGGCTCGGACCGTTATCACGACCCGCGTATTCACTTCGCGGTTAATTGTGCCAGCATAGGTTGCCCAGCCTTACGTAAGGAAGCTTACACTGGTGACAACCTCAATGAACAATTAAATCAGCAAACTCAATTATTTTTAGCCGATGCCAGTCGCAACCGCCTAAACAAGGACACCATAGAAGTTTCTTCTATCTTTAAGTGGTACCAAGAAGATTTTGAACATGGCTGGCTTGGTATTTACTCACTAGAAGATTTATTTGTGCAACATGCAAAACAACTGCATTTAACCGACAAGAATGTACAGGCGTTAAAAAATGGGGATATTGATATTGAGTTTTTAGATTATGACTGGTCGCTTAATGATGTGCGTTATTCGCATTAACCTTTCTTCCAACGGACCTTTAAATATTTAAAGGTCCACTTTTCGAACACACCAATTCAAATCATTACCTATTCTCCTTAGCCTCATTCCATTATCATTAGCCCACTTATATTTAGGCATCACTATGGAAAAGTTTAAAACCATTCACCAGCGCGCCGCCAAACGTAAAGGCGGCGAGAAGCATTTAGAAACACTGTTGGGTAAACCCAAGACCAGTAGACAACTTAAAAAGGTATCCAATGATGAATGGCTGGAAGAATTCACCCGTAAAATATTCCAAAGTGGGTTTTATTGGTCGGTGATCAATAAAAAATGGCCAGGGTTTCGGGAGGTTTTTTGGGACTTCGACGTCAATAAACTATTAATGATGCCCCCTGAAATGCTTGAAGAAAAAGCGGCAGATGAACGTATTGTGCGTAATTACACTAAGGTAAAAACCGTCATGGTAAACGCTTCCATGATACATTTTTCGGCTAAGGACAACGGCCAAGACTTTAACGAGTTTATCGCCCAGTGGCCTAGCGATGATATTGTGGGCTTGTGGGCCTGGCTGAAAAAACACGGGGCTCGCTTGGGGGGGAATACTGGGCCTTATTCATTACGGGCCATGGGCAAGGATACGTTTTTATTGTCTCGCGATGTGGAGAGTTACCTTCGAGTACATCACATCATAGATGGCGGCTTGCAATCCAAGAAATCGTTAACGGCTATACAAGCCTTCTTTAACGAAATGCAGCAGCAAAGCGGCTTGAGCTTACAGGAAATCAGTCAGACTATTTCATATAGTGTGGGAGACAATCGCGTCATTTAAAAGAGTTGCACCTCTCATAAAGCGGATTGCCCTATAAGAGGTCGATTACGGCACCTCTTACAGGGTGACTGGCGGTCACGTTTTTAGCCAGCCGCACGGATAATCTTACACGTGCAAGTTGCATGGGCATACAATTTACCCTGCGCATCCACCAGCTTACCTTCCGACACCCCCAGTGATTTGGAGATGTTAATTACTCGGCCTTCAGCAAAAAGCTGAGTGTCTTTGGGCACTGGGCGCATCATCTTCACATTTAAGTCTATGGTGCCGTAGCTTTCACCCGGCGCCAAAATAGAATGCACAGCACAACCGGTAACCGAATCTAGTAGCGTACAGGCATACCCTCCGTGCACGCCACCCATGGGATTTAGATGTGAATCATTGGCCTTGGCCGAAAACTTTACGTAGCCCTCTGTCACTTCAACCGGCTGCATGCCCATAGTGACCCCCATGGTAGGAGCCGGCACCTTACCTTCAACCATGTATGTTAACTGCTCTAAACCCGACAACTGACTGACTACCATGATACAACACCTTTAAAGTTAGTTCCTTTTAGGAACCAATCCAATATAAGTTCCAAAAAGGAACTTGTCAATCTATACTCAGCTAAATGGCCTAATCTGGATGCACCATGAAACACACAGAACACAATGGTAAACCCTGCCCCTTGGCGCAAACCCTGGGCATAGTGGGAGATAACTGGACATTGTTAATACTACGCAATGCCTTTTTGGGTGCCCGGCGATTTGATGATTTTCAACAGCAGCTGGGGCTTACCCGCCATGTATTAACCGACCGCCTTAAAAAACTGGTGGAACACCAGGTCTTTAAAAAAGTCCCCTACGGCACCAGCCAAAACCGCTTTGAATACCGCCTCACCCCAAAAGGGGCCGCCCTGTCACCTGTGTTAATGGCGCTGGGCAGCTGGGGTAACGAGTGGTTATTTGAAAAAGACCAACAGCCCATGCGCTATACCCACAAAACCTGTGGTGAGGAGCTGCAAGCGGCAGCTTACTGCAGCTGCTGTGATACCAACGTGGATTCAAGAGAGATTAAGATGGTAACCGGTCCTGCCATTGAAGAGCTTAAAAAAAGCTTAAGCCCACAAGAGCTCACCCAGGCGTTGGGCTATGTGCCTCACAGCTTATAAACATAGGAAGTGAGGCCAGTTTAAATCCGTTCCATAAAAGTGGGGAAGCTTGTGGTTTTCCTCCATCGCGAACCAAAATTTCTTAACCATGCTCACAAGTCAAATTGGTAACACATTCAATCTTATGACGATTGTTGACGGTGAAGTGATATATAAGAACAACAGACGTAGTAACCCTTAAAGCTCCCTCTTCCCTTTGTTAGCGCCTCTAAAAACTAAAAAAACTCGCCCGGTTAAAGTGGTGAGTTTTTTACATTTAAGGTAATCCAAGACTAATGTTCATCACCTTTTTCTATACATAGTTATGCATTTATACACAGGCATAAATAAGAAAGTACACCCTACCGATTCTTAGGTTGCTAAATTTTTACACGCCCTGAGCACGGATCTTATTAACATTAAGATTCATTAAATGACGAAAAACGTAACGAAACAGTACTTTTTTAATGCCCGACAAGTTACTGCCCATTTTGTGATAAAAATCATCGGGCTGAGCATAACTACCATAGTCATCCGCTATGCCTTCTTTTTGAATGTAAGTATCAGCACCTGTCCACTCCACCTGTGGATTGCTTAAACACTTAGTTGAAATACCATAACCAGAAAAGTCACCGCACTGATCGCTAAAGCGAGACTGGACCTTTTTTAGGTAAGACTTGTCAATAATGTAACCCTCTAAGTTAATCCAACGGCCATCTAAATTAACCTCAACCCAGCTATGAATAATACGTTTCGGTGCCATGGCAAATAGATAATTTGGAATGGCCCCTCGCTGCAGTTCGTTAAAGATGGTAAAGCCATGAAACCGAACTGGAATATTAACCGCGCGCAATAGCGCCATCAATAAAGTACCTTTGGTATTGCACTGCCCGTAACCATCCTTGAGCACCTTACTGGCTGATAGACGGTCATCTTTGTTATAGCCAAATAGGATGTCATCCCGGACATAACTATAAATTGCCCCAATAGCATCATATTGTGAAAGCTGCCGCCAACCCTGCTTAGCCACTAACTGCTGAATGGTGGTATGTTCAAAGTCCAGCATCGCTGTGCTGATTAGGTATTGAGAGGTGTCTGTAAGGTACTCTTTGGCGACTTGATTCATGTGCAGCTCCAGTTCGAAAAACAATGGAGTAAGATTAACGACTATCCAGAGCGTTAACTTGAATAAACCTGCTATTTATTGGGGGAAGTCTGAGGGCCTAACAGAGGTGAGGCATGGGTTTTATAAAATTCAGTTTAAAAGGCCAATACGCTAACGTCCAAAGGCCTGTCTAAATTCACCCGGCGTGTAACCAGTCTCTTTCTTAAAACTGCGGCGTAACGCCGCATCATCCGAGTAACCTAGTTCATGACTAATCACATTAATGGATTGCTCGCCGTAGCTTAATCGCTCCCCCACTTGTGCCAATTTTATCAGGCGCATAAATTGTGCACCGGACAAACCCGAGGCAGCTTTTATTTTTCTCGATAACGTGCGTGAGCTTTGATTAAGCCCTTGCGCTAAACTTTGCAAAGACAAATCAATGGCCGCTGTATTTTCCACCCATATAAAAATCTGCCCCATGAGCTTATCGTTTAAATTCATCATACTTATCTGGTTAAAGGGCTGCGCGGTTTTGTCAGGGCGAGCAATCACCATCACATCTGTGATGTCGCGCCACACGTCTACCCCACAATGGGACTCAATAAGGGATTGGGCAAATAACAAATAGCCGTTTACCCCAGACGCGGTTGCATGTTGTTGATTTAAAATACTGGTTTGATTAAAGCGCCATGTAACGCTGGGGTATGTTTGTCGCAGGTAATTTGCCAGCCACCAAGTAGAGGTGGCTTGGTTACCGTCCAGTTTGCCACTGGCGGCCAACAAGCAAGCGCCGGTGCAGTAAGTCCAAACCGGTTGAGTGCTCTGAAGTTTGCCAAGGGCTTGAATAATGGCTTCCTGCTTGGCCAAGTGGCTTTCAACCTTCAAAGAGCCACCACTCCAAAAGCCAGGCAAAACCAGTAAATCCAATGATTCATGCCCCAGAGTCTCTTCAATTTGAATAAATAGCGGGGTGGCACTGGCCCCTAATGTAATCGGCAAGGCTTCTTTGTTTTCGCCCACCCATACAATTTCAAAGTGGGTTTTCCCTGCTCGCAGGTTGGCTGCGCTAATCAACTCAGCAAAAGCGAGTAACCCGGATGCCATGCACCCTGGGTAAGCCACCAGTCCAATCTTCATATCATCCACCCTGGCTAGATTCGTATGATTAATGTCAATTCTAGCCATAATAGTCAGCAAACCAGAGGAATACAATCTTTCCATCAACCCTGGAGAACACCATGAAGATTACTCAGCTGCGCAACGCCACTATGATCATCCACTTTGAGCAACAGGTTATTCTGGTAGACCCCATGCTTGCCCCTAAGGGGGCCATCCCCTCCTTAAAATACGTCGCGAAAAAGCGTCGCCGCAACCCCTTGGTAGAGCTGCCCGAGGTCACCGACGAGCTGCTCAACCAGGTCACTCATTGCCTCATCACCCATTGCCAAAAGGGCCACTTCGATCACTTGGATCGTGCTGGGGCCAAGTGGTTAAGAGAGCATAATATTCCAGTACTGTGCAGCGAAGAGGATGCCCAGTACCTCACTAACAAAGGGCTCAATGTGACGGAACTAAAGCGCGACACTCAAAATGACATAATAGGCGGCACCATCAACCTAATTCCTTGTGTGCACGGGGAGGGTTTCATTGGAAAATTCATGGCCCATGGGGTGGGGTTTGTCATTAAACTGCCTAATGAACCCTGTGTGTATATTGCAGGGGATACCATACTCACTCAGCAAGTACGTGACTGTATTAAACAGCATCAACCTGATGTCACTGTGGTGCCCGCAGGCGGTGCGCAATTTGATTTGGGCAGTGAACTGATTATGGATGGAGCGCAAGCCATTGACGTGGGGCACTTGAATCATGGCAAGGTGGTGGCCAATCATTTAGAAGCCTTAGACCACTGCCCTGTCACTCGGCAGGAAATATTAACTCAAGTAAATCAGCTGAACTGGCAGCATCGGTTTTTTGTGCCCAGAGACGGCGAAACCTTAAGCTTTTAACCCAATAGGCGAGGAGTCACTAAGGAAAGCGATAAATAATTTTTAAATCATCGGTTACCTGGGACACTCTCAAGTAGCTGATACTGCCCGGACTATTTTCCAGGCGCGCAATCAAACTATTGATGTTCTCAAAGCCTCTGGGAGGTTTGCCCTTGCCAGAGAAAATTAACGTGGTCCAGTAAGCCATGAGCTGGGTGGGGGTTTTACCAGATATTTCCTCATAGAAGCTATCGCGTATTTGGCTGTGGCTTAACTCTATGGGGGTGGCCTTGTGGCCATTAGGGTAACGATTGGTACGGGTTAAAAAAATATTGGCAATCTGCTGATTTTCAAGAGCATCCACCGGGGAGTCTTTGGAGACCACTACCACCATATCACAATGGCCAAGCTGACTCAGCAGGCCCAAACACAGCAGCAACCAGCACCTTGTGAATAGGCCCATTAGAAGACCCCCTCAAACAAGATAGACACCGTATTGCCATCATTAGCCGGCGCCGATGTGTCTGCCCCAGCACGGTTGTTCTGCACGATATTTTCAAGCTGGAATTTAACGCCGTAACGCTCACTTAAGCGCCAACTCACACCTGCGGCCACACTGTTTACATCGTGATCCCCCACTGGAGGGGGCTGCGGAGGTGGTGGCGGCCCGCCTCCCAAAGGAGGTGGTGGAGGCGGCGGGTCGTAAGCTTCAAAGTGCCGATTACGCTTAGCGGTATAGATAAACGGGGTAAACCTGCCCATGGGGAAACCCAGGGAAACATAATAGATAGTATCGTCGTCTGTGATGTCCGAAAGGCTAGAGGAATAGCCTGCGTTAATGACACACCATGATAAATCCAGCTCTCCCTCGAGGCTGGCCATGATGACATTGCCCGAAAAAGTAATGCGCTGACCATCTCCGTCCTCGATGGCGTATTCCCCATGTAAAAATGCACTTCTTAACCAGAAGTTTTGATACTGGTAACGCAAGGCCACCAGCTCCAGATTGCGACTCTCTATCTCGCGCTCTTCATGATCTCCAATGCCTGCCGCCAACTGTATTTGCCAGTTGCCCAGCCCCTGATTAAAGCGTTTAAGATATTCAACGCCCAAGTATTGATTAAACCCACTGGCACCATCTTCGGGAATGAGCGGCCTGGCCCAAATACGGGTATAACCAATGTTTCTCAGTTCGGTACCTTGTAGAAAAGGGGTTTGAAATTTACCGACGCGCAGCTGGCTGTCGCTGCCTAAATCAAAACTCCCATAGGCCCAATCTAGGGCAGTACTGGCATTGTTATCAGCACTAAACGACACTTTGCCCTGGGCAAATACACTGAGGTTTTCATTTATTTCAAATTCAAGCTGAGCCCCCAGCAAACTATTCTCCAAGCCGTTTGCATCGTCGTCGTAGGCTCTGGGTTTCTTGTTATTGCTGACGAGACCTATGTCTTCATCTGTGTAGGTGTAATCCACCGTATAGAAACCGTTGACGTAAAGACGCTCCTGCCAAGGCTCAGCCACTGCTAGGCTAATAAGGGCAAACACGCCAACCAACAGGCAACACAGGGTCCTTAGGGCCTTGCTCATTTACCCTGCCTCCTAGTTCCTGTGAAAATTAGACTAAAATATAAGTCTAGTGCCGAAATTGAATAATTATGACCATTTTTCAAAAAATGCTGTTGGTGCCCATATTGGCCTTGCTGCTCTATAGCGGCTTTATTGTTTACAGCTACTTTGAGCACCAACAAAGTAGCCAAAGAATTGAGTCCATTCGTGACCACTACATGCCGCTACTAGAGGGAGTAAATGCCAACATTTCATTGTTCGAGCAACTCACCGACATGTTTAAAGACGCGGTACTGGCTGGCGAGTCCGGATGGCTGGAAAATACCTGGAAAATAAAACAAGAAATTGAGATTAACTTGGCCAAACTCAGCCATCACCCTGAAATTATCGACATAGTAGAGCTCAATAAATCCAGAGAAACCTTTTCACGCTACTACAATCATGTAGAGCTATTTGCCAACAAAATGTTAAATAGTGATGACGCCCTAACCCAGTCTGGCAACTTAATTCAAGCGGTTAACCAATACCACAATGCCACCCAAGAGCAATTTAGTAACCTTAAGCTCAGTATTAAACGCCGCTTCAGCCACAATATTAATCACGCCATTGACTCCCTAAATAAGATGTTATTTTGGAGCATCGTTATCTCATTTTCATCCATGAGTTTTTTAATGGTGGTGATGTTAAAGGTGTCCCTGTCTACCCGTCGCAGCCTTCACCAAGTGGTGGTGCGCATGAAAGAACTGGCCCTTGGCAAGAGTGATTTTAGCCGACGACTCACTCGAGAAAATAAAGATGAACTGGGCAATCTCATATACTGGTTTAATCAATTGTCGGACAAACTAGAACAAGACTATGTAAACCTAGAAACCATCTCCATTACCGACAAGCTCACCCAGCTTAACAATCGCACCCGCACCGATGCCTATTTCCCAAAGGCACTGCAAGAGGCCAAGGATAGCCATACACCTTTGGCGGCGGTGCTGCTGGACATAGATCACTTTAAGTCAGTGAACGATAATTACGGCCACTTAACCGGCGACAAAATACTGCAATCATTGGCCAGTATTTTAAAACAGCACGCCCAACAACATGACTTTGTGGCCCGCTGGGGGGGGGAAGAATTTATTATCATAATTAAACAATGCAGCGCCCAACAAGCCCACGAGAAAATGGATAAATTACGCATCGTTATCGCTCAACATAGTTTTCCCGATGTGAAACAAGTCACCGTGAGTTTTGGCATTGCTCTTTCCAAAAACACTGACACTCCAGAAGGACTCATGGAGCGTGCCGACAAGTGTTTATACAAGGCCAAAGAACAAGGCCGAAACTGTGTGGTCATTGCTGACACCTAAAGCCATTTATGCACTAAATACGAGCACCATTAGTCGCGCCCTGTCGGTAACCTTTTCAATTCCCCTACCAGCTCTTGCGATGTTTGACAGCCCATCCATGTGTCAGGCATTCTTGCCTGAATATTCACATTCAATACCCCCCCCAGCACAAAGAATAAGTACAAAGCATGAGTTCACAAAGAAAGGGGATAATAAATATTTTTGTTCCGGTCTTACAAAGCTGTGCATAAAAATAATGGCCAACTCGGTTTAACCAAAAAATAGTAATAGGAAAATATAAAATGGAAGCACTTATGGCATCAACCGACTGGATGGATTATGGCATCGCCTTATTATTTGGCGTGGTAGCCATCACCTTAATTCTATTGTTTACCGACAATGGTCCCAAGAAATTTTTATCCATATTGGCGGTAATTGGCACGGTGGGCATATCCTGGTTTTTCACTCGTAAAAAACACAAGTGGTCCAAAGAAAAACTGGCCAAGCACAACAAACAAGTTGATGCATTTTTAGCCACGATCAAAGAACGTGAAGCCACCATTGCCAAAAATAATAATATGATCGCTGAGTTATCGGCTCAAAAACAAGGTTTGATGGCAAGCGCAGCCACCGACCAAAAAGAGTTGGATGATCTAAATGACAAGATTGACCAACACCTGCAGGCCACACAAGCCATTAATGAAAAAATTGAAGCGCAAAAGAAAGTAATACAGGCTGCTACAGACACCATCAATGGCGAGGGGGACTTACCCAGCATTGAAGACATTCTAAACAGCAGTGAATTAAAGGGTGAGCAAAAATGAAGTGGCTGTTAGCGTTCTCAATATTTTTTAGCCAGTTTGCAGTTGCCGAAGTAGACTATGAAGTGGCCTTTAATAAACTAAAAGGAGCCTACACTCAGTGCCAGACCAAGATTGATAACCGGGATGTAAAAATTGCCGCTCTTGAACAACAAATTAGCAACTTTGAAAGTTATAAGTCATCATTAGACAGCATCGTCATGAACCTTAAAGGGGCATCCGATAAAGCTCAATCATTAATCAACAAACAACAAAAGATCATCGCTCTTTCCAATGAAATAGAGATGAAGTATCAAACCAATGCTCAGTTGTGCCAGCAGTCCATGGACGATTTAGTGCTCAAGGTTAAAGAACTCAATAATCTCTACAACCAGGCCTTTAAGGAGTGTTTAAAACCCTGGTATGCCCGCTGGGAAACCTGGGTGGGATTTGCGGTGGGATTAGCCATAGGCATTCCCATTTAAGTGGTTAATAATTTAATGGTACGGGTCTCACGCCTGTCGTAACGCTTTAAAATACACCTAA